>Ga0210407_10003773_pt1 | contig 12140 bp, 9 predicted proteins | sample IncBWC27MmetaG_FD_150860 | JGI IMG/M metagenome (GOLD analysis project Ga0210407, IMG submission 150860) | Forest soil microbial communities from Barre Woods Harvard Forest LTER site, Petersham, Massachusetts, United States - Inc-BW-C-27-M | ecosystem: Environmental > Terrestrial > Soil >... | reverse complement strand
GCCGTGATGGCGCTGTCAACCTTGTATCCCAGCACCACCAAGGCAAAAAACTGGGATGCCGCGTACCCTCCGCCTCCCACGACTCTCGCCAAGAATGACCTGCCACTGCTTCTGCAACAGCTCGACCAGTTCTGGGATCTGGCGCCGGAGCCGGTGTTGGCCCAGATTCGCAACGTGCTGGCGGAAAGCGATCAACCGTTAGCCCGCGAAGCTGCGGCTCGCGCGCTGGGACACATGGCTGATCCGGGCGCTATGCACGTGCTGATCAAGGGCCTCGGCGATCCCACCAAGATGGTGCAGACCAGTTCGGCGTATGCGCTCCGCATGGTGCTCTCGCGCCGGCAGGAGGCTGCGCCGGCTGGACGCAAACTGCTGACTGCGGCGCTGGCTTCGCCCAACGCGCGCACACGTTGGGGAGCTGCCCGACTCTTCAATCAGCATTTCCGGGATTTGACGAGCGATCCGGAACTTCTGGCCGCCCTGGAGCGGGATCTCAACGATCCGGTGCCCTACGTTCGTTTCGAGGCCGCTGGAGGAGTATGGCGCTGGTACTACTGGCAGGTGGACCAGCAATCGGTGCGCCGCGGAACGCTGGAAGCACTCGCCACTCGATTGAACACGGAGACCAATCCGATGGTCCGCCGCGGGTTACAGGAGAGCCTGTACAACCTGCTGGATGAAAACACCGGGTACCTCTCCGCCTGGGTGCGGGCGAGTTCCAAGGACGAAGACAAAGACCGCATCAACGCTGGCTATGAAGCGGTGGTGCGCGACCAGGCGCAAGTACTGGCTAAAGTGCTGCGCGAGGGGACGCCTCTCGGCCGTGAGGGAATCCTGAACGCGTTCTGGGATTTCCATATTCGTCACTACGCGCTGCCGGAACTGAAGGCAGATACAGTCTCGATCGGCCTGCCGGCGGTTCTGACCAAGTACGTGACCGGCGTGCCCGACCTGCACCGCCCAGGCTACGAGTATTCGCCGTATCGCGAGACCGTTGACTTCAAGTACGACGTGCGTAACGGCTTCTTTCAAACGCGCATCGGCAACGACAGCGATCTGATTCACTTCTTCAAGAGTTCCGGGCCGGAGTTGGAAGACGCTCTGCTGGCGTGCCTCAAAGACGCCAATGACTCGATGAAGATCGAGGTGCTGAAGGCAGGAAGCACGCTGAGTGAAGCAGGCGACGCGCGTTTCACCCTCGCTGCACTGAATCTGTCGGAAGACTCGAACAACGAGGTACGGCAGACCGTCCGCTACGTGTACGAAGGCGGCCAGCGCGGAATCCTGAACCTCGACACGCCGGCAGTGCCCGATCCGCACCTGGTGAGCAAAGTGGTGGAGATCCTGCAACACGGAAGCCCTGACAGCCAGGCCGTGGTGCTTCCACTGCTCGCAGCGTTGCGGGAAAACTCCGCGTGGGAAAAGCAGATGGATGTGCAGGGCGCTTTGCGGTCAATGCTCGAAGCAAAGCCGCGGCCGGCCAACTACGCTCAGGTGCTGGACGCCGCTTCTTCGTTCAAGAGCCTGATGCACGAACCGGGTCTCCAGGAACAGGTACTGGCGGGACTGCATTCCTTCAAAGCCGATGTGCAGCGTGCTGCTGTACGGATTTCGTTCGAACATTTTCTCGGAGACCCCCAAACTGAGCCAACTGTGAAAACCGCGTTTGCAGATCTAAACGCTTCGGCTCTCGGCATTCTTTTGGAGGAGGCAGGCAATCCGCAATTCTTGAAGAGGCGTCTTGGAGTTGCAGGAGGGGCAGTCTCGCAGGACCAGGACTACCTAAACCGGCACACCGCCGCTTTGAAGATCAAGGAACCGCTGGAATATCCGCTGGTGGTGGACACGGTGATGGCCGCCCTGTTGAACCCCGACGCCAACATCAGCGCCGCGGCGCTGGATACGCTGCGTAAAGTGAAGGGCGTGGAGCAGAGGCCCGATTTCCGTGCCGCGATGGAGAAGCTGAAGACTTCCAGCAATCCGCGTCTCAAGCTCATCTCCACCAGCGTGCTGCAAGGAAAGGACCTGAGCGAAGCGTTGAAGGACGTGCAACCCGGCTCCGTGCTCGACTTCCGCTACTTTGTCACCAAGATCGAACCCATCCTGGCCAAACCCGGCGCGGACGGCAAAGCCTGCGTGTTCTGCCATGCCAGCCACGTGATCTTCAAGCTGGCGCCACCCAATGCCGAGGGCGTCTTCTCGGATCAGGACAGCAAAGAAAATTACCGCTACGCGATGCGTGTGGTGGATATCACCAACCCGGACAAGAGTCTGATGCTGATCAAACCCACCCGGCCTACCGACAGCGCCGGCAACGTAGGTGATTACCTGGCGACGCACAACGGCGGCCAGCGCTGGCACGGAAACGAATCCAGCGACCAATACCGGACCATTCTCGAGTGGATCCGCGGTGGCCGCCTGGAAGACGCGAGTCTGCAAAAATAGAAAAGCGTTTAGCCGCATCAACCCTGGTGTTCGCGATGAGTGCATTCCGGAAAGGCAGCGAGGTAAGTGTTGCCGAGGTATTCCATATCCTGGTGGATTGCCGTCGCGTATGTGTAATAGCCATCGACTGTCATCTGTTTGAGCAACGCGAAAAATTGTTCCAGATCAGTCTGCGGATTCCCTTCGTTGACCGCGGCTTTCCGCAGGGCTTTGGCCAATGATGAGCGAGCTGCCTCCTCGCGTATCAGCCGGAGCCCGTCTTGCCCCGTGTTGCCATTGCTTCTTGACGGAATCAATCACTGGTCGCCACCATGAGGTCGGCGAAGAGGTTGGTCTTGGCCGCGTGCGCTCCCGGAGAGTGGCTGGCGTGCCGGTCTTCCCCACGCTGGGCCCTCGCGCGCAAATGAGCGTGGAGTATTCGGCATTTTTCCTGCCGACGAGCGGCAATGCACCGCTCGCACGGAAACTCTGTTAATGGAGATAGTTCATGCTCCTGCAAGCAATCGATATCCAGAAATCGTTTGGCGGAGTCAAGGCGTTGCAGGGCGTTTCGCTGGATGTGCAGGCAGGCGAAGTTCATGCCCTCGTGGGAGAGAATGGCGCCGGAAAGTCCACACTGATCAAGGTACTGGTGGGTGCGCTGCAGCCCGAGCATGGCGAAATTTGGCTCTCCGGCCGACGGGTAGAACGCAACAATCCTGCCAGAGCTCGTGAGCTGGGAATTAGCGTCATTTACCAGCAACCTGCGCTATTTCCCCACCTGACGGTAGCTGAGAACATTGGACTCGCAAACGACGGCAGCAAACTTTGGCACAGAGTGGACTGGAAGGGCCGCCGGAAACACGCCGCACGACTGATGGAGCAACTGGGCTCGCGGGTCACTCCGGATGCCTTAGTGTCCAGTCTTAGTATGCCGGAACAGCAGATGGTGGAGATCGCAAAAGCTTTGGATGCGAACGCGTCGGTGCTGATCATGGATGAGCCGACTGCGTCATTAGGGAAAAAAGACACCGACAACCTGCTTCGCGTTGTCTCTGATCTGCGAGTAAAAGGCACGGGCATCATTTATATTTCGCATCGCCTGGAGGAACTGTTCCGGGTGGCCGATCGCGTAACCGTGTTGCGCGATGGCAGCAGCGTCGGCATGCGCAATATGGCCGGAGTGACCACAAACGAATTGATCCGCATGATGGTGGGCAGAGATCTGGAAGCGATTTTTCCGAAGCGCAACGCCAATTCTGGAGAAGTGGCGCTACGCGTCGATAACATAAGCTCGCAATGCCTGAAACTCAACAGCATTAGCTTTGAGATCCGTCAAGGCGAGATCCTCGGATTGGCGGGCCTGGTTGGTTCGGGAAGGACTCACCTTGCGGAGGCGCTGTTCGGGTTGTGGCCTCTCGATCAAGGCGCGATCACAATCGGAGGATCGCCGGCATCGATCCATTCGCCGGTGGATGCCAGGAATGCAGGCCTTTCCTATGTTCCTGAGGACCGCTGCCGGCATGGCGTGATTCTCAAAATGTCGATCGCCGAAAATACTACGCTGGCGAGTTTGGGAAAGGTGTCTTCGAAAGGTTTGCTGCGCTTTCAAGTCGAGTATCACGCTGCTGATGAGCTGAAGCGGCGTCTGCGGGTAAAAGCTCAGTCCGTCGCCTTGCCAGTCGGCAATCTTTCGGGTGGCAATCAGCAAAAAGTCGCGCTCGCCCGCTGGTTGATGACAAATCCTCGCGTGTTGATCCTGGACGAGCCCACACAGGGCATCGACATCGGCGCCAAGTCAGAGATCTATCAATTGATCGACCAACTGGCTCATGCGGGGATGGCGATCCTGCTGATCTCTTCAGACATGAGCGAGTTGCTCGCGATGAGTGATCGCATCGGGGTTATGTGCAAAGGTACTCTGGCTGGAGTCATGGATAGGAGTAGTGCAACTCCTGATGAGATTATGCGCCTCGCGCTGGGGTACAACAGCACTATCGCGGGAAGGCCCCATTGAAGGTACGCTTCGGCAGAGAATTCCCGAGCATCGTTACGCTGATCGGGCTGCTTGCGTGCCTGGCCATTGCTGCGCCCGCGTTCTTTACGACCAATAACCTCCGCGACGTCGCGCTCACGAATGTCCCGGTTCTGCTGGTCGCAACCGGAATGACTCTCGTCATTATCGTTGCGGAGATTGACGTCTCCGTGGGGGCCCTATTTGCGGCATGCAGTGTTATCGCGGGCACATCAGCGCTATTCCTTCCCATGCCTCTCGTTCCGTTCATCGCGATTGCAGCAGGCGTGCTGCTGGGAGCGCTCAATGGAGCGCTGATCGCCTGGGTCAAGGCGCCTTCAATCGTGGTGACGCTTGCGACCATGGTCGCCTGGCGTGAGGCGCTTCGCTGGAGCACGGGAGGAGCGTGGATTCAAAATCTCCCCGGCAATTTTCAGTGGTTCGGCCTAACGCAACATGGCGGTGAAATCCTGATTGTCAGCTGCGCAATGGCAATATTTTTCCTCTTCCTGTGGGGGATGAAGCATCTGGTTGCTTTACGCCTTGTGTATGCCATCGGCTCCGACAAAGAAGCAGCACGCCTTGCCGGAGTCTCCGTTAAGTGGGTTACATTTGCTGTCTTCGTTGTCCTGGGCGCTCTCACGGGGATGGCTGCCATGCTCAACGCGGCCCGTTTTTCGGACGTGCCCGCAAATTCCGGGAGCAAGCTTGAATTAATGGCAATCGCCGCCGTCATAGTGGGCGGGACCCCGATCACCGGTGGTCGGGGCAGTCTGGCAGGGACATTAGTGGGAGTGGCGCTGTTAGGCAGCATCGGCCCGGCTTTGATTTTTCTCGGAGTAAATCCATCTTGGGAGAAAGCAGTTCAGGGAGTGATCATTCTGGCCGCAGTCGTAATTGACGTCGTGCGAACGTCGCACTGGCGCCGAGTGGCCCCTGAATAACGAATGTGAAAAATATCAACAAACAAGAGCTTGTCCTCGCGGCATTCATTCTGCTCGAAATCGCGCTGTTCAGCGTCACAGCCACAAATTTCGTTAGCGTGCAGAATCTGTTCGAGTGCATGCGCCTGAGCACTGAACTAGGATTGCTTGGGCTCGCACTGACGCCCGTGATCGTGACCGGCGGCATCGACCTTTCCGTTGGCTCAATGATGGGATTATCCGCTGTCGCGTTTGGCGCAATGTGGCATGACTGGCACTTTCCTCTCGCGCTGGCGCTGATTTTGACGCTGCTCATCAGTGTTGCTGGTGGAATCCTGAATGCATCCTTCATCGCTCGCTTCAACGCCGCTCCTTTGATCGTCACCCTCGGTACCTATTCCCTATTCCGCGGCTTAGCGGAAGGAATCACCGCCGCGACGAGGAGTTATTCGGGATTCCCTTCCGGGTATTTATTTTTGGGGCAAGGGTATCTTGCAGGTGTCGTCCCTACACAAACGGTTATCCTTCTTATCGCCGGAATCGGGTTTTACGTCCTGCTCCACCGCGGCACAGTAGGTCGTGCATTGTTCGCGATTGGACACTCAGCGGAAGGAGCTCGATATGCGGCAATCCCGGTAAAAAGACGCCTAGCTCTCGCGTACATCCTTTGCGCTCTCTGCGCGGGGATAGCCGGCCTCGTTTACGTCGCGCGCGTCGGCCAGGCAAAATCCGATGCCGGAACCGGTTACGAGTTAATAGCAATCACAATTGTTGTCCTTGGAGGTACATCGATTTTCGGTGGCTCAGGCAGCATCCTAGGTACCTTGCTCGGCCTTGTCGCGATTGTCGTCTTGCAGGATGGATTGTTGTTGTCAGCGTGGCCGATCGAGTTAGGAGGGATTCTCACCGGTTTCTTATTGGTTCTCACTATTGTGCTGGAGCGTGGACTATCGCGTCAGAAGGTGGACGCTCCAAGTAATCACAAAATTTGGCGGAAGACACCATTGTTCGCTGGCTTGATAGTTGTGGGATTTGTAGCACTGTGCGTAGTGTTCGTGGGCAACAGTTCTAGAGTGCATCGGAGAAACAAACCGGGTTCAGTCAAAGAAACGAAGAGATTCACGATCGCTGTTATGCCCCATTCGAAGGGTGACCCGTACTTTATCAGCTGCCGAATTGGGGCAGAGCAGGCAGCCAAGGATCTGGGCATCGATCTCATCTGGGATGGTCCAACCGGAGTGGACGCCGCCAAGCAAAACGAAATCGTTGAAGGATGGATCACGCGGCATGTCGACGCGATCTCGATCAGCGTCTCGAACGGCCCTGGGATCTCTTCGGTACTGCGCAGGGCTCGCGAACAAGGAATTAAAGTGTTCACATGGGACGCCGATGCAGAACACGATGCGCGAGACTATTTCATTAACCAAGCTACGGCGCATGATATCGCCTACACATTGACGGACGAAGCTGCTCGGGTGATGCATGAGCGCGGAGCAGTAGCAATCATTACTGGCGCCCTGACTGCCGCCAACCAGAACGAATGGATCTCTTACATCAAGGATCGCCTCGAAAAATATCCCCACATGAAACTGGATGTCATCCGCCCCAGCGATGATGATCGAGATAAAGCCTTTGCGGAAGCGCAAACTCTTTTGAAAGTCTATCCAGACGTAAAAATCATCATCGTCATATCGGCGCCCGCAGTGCCCGGCGCGGCCGAAGCCATCAAACAATCAGGCAGACATGACGTACAGGTGGTCGGGCTCTCATTGCCAAACTTGTGTAAGGCGTACGTGCATTCGGGGCAGATCGAAGCAGTCGTGCTTTGGAACACAGCAGATCTGGGCTACTTAGCGGTAGGTGCTCCGGTCGGCCTTCTCCGTGGGACATTCCATCAAGGTAGCAGCGATTTCGACGCGGGTCGACTCGGAAAGGTGAAAATTGAAGGCACAGAAATCGTTCTCGGCGCACCGCTGACCTTTCGAGACAGCAACATAGACAAATACAATTTCTAGGAAACGAACTGCTAAAAACGATCTTTTTTGCACAAGTTGCTCCTAAACGTGTCAGCTCCGAGAAAAGGTCTCGTAGTCGCAGTGCACCTTTTCGCTCTTAAACAGCTCGTTCAGGTCCAAGGCCGCGCAGCGTTTCCCGTACAGACCCTCGTCGGTCAGGATCCCGGCCCGGCGGGCGATGAAGAAATCCTCGAGCAATATCTCGTTGCATTCCGCAACCGAGAGGCCGTCCAGAATCTGAGCGGCGCGGTCCGGACTCCCTCCCTGTTCCGGCTGCAGGCCCAGCCGCGCCCGCCAACGCTGGTCTAAGAGCAGTTCGCCAATCTGCTCGGTGGACGGGATTCGGCGCACCAATCCCCACTGCCAGGTCGACAGCACGGCTCCCAAGGGGACGGTGGGGTCGACCCGCCCGTCGGTCATCCGCGCCAGCCGGGCATCCCGGTCAAACACCTTGTGGGCATAGCTTCGCATCTGACGCATGCTCCCATAACTCATCGGCATTCCTCCCGAGGGTTATTGACTCTGATATTCTTATAAATATTATACAAATAGTTAATACATTTTATCCTGGCCGTCTTCGCTATTCAAATGCCGGATTATCATCAGTTAGGAGAGCCGTGCGGAATTGCTGGAACTGAATCGAGCGGGACTGCTCGAAATTCGACTTGCGTCCTTTTTGCACACACCTTCCCAGAGCTCGGCGGCAGAGATCACGCTCAAGCCTAACCCGCGCGGCTCAAGTTCTTTAAGGCGCCGGGTGACATGCGCGACTGCGTTGAAGTGATCAATCACTCAATCAGTGTCGATCAGGAAGGAAAGCGACGTCATAGTCGCGGTTCGGCTCGGGTCGCGACCAACCGACTGTCGTAGATCTCTCGCTTCAGTTCTTCCGCGTCAACCAAACCGGCCCACCCGCCGGCAGTCCGCACTAACCAATCTGATCCTGATCTGGAGGACGAGGATGAAGAAACAATTGTGATCGTGACCTCATCACGCTCTTTAAGGTCAAGAGCTTCTAGAGGCCTCAAAGTGCCGTCAGAAAACCGTGATCTTATCGTTGAACCCATGTCTTCTTCCCTCATGGCATGCTCCGCGCTGCCAATAGCCTTTGCCGTCTGATGGTAGCAATCCCTCTTTGATTCATTCGCAGGCACTGAAAAAATCAAGTCTACGTCCGCGATCTGAAGCGGCCCTCCATTTGAACCAGAGGTTTCTCACAGCACGCTACTACATTTTGCGAGCCAGCTACCTGGACGCGTCGAGGATTTTCATCGAACTTTCATCGTCACGGCCTAACACACGCCAAAACAGCAAAACACAGCCAAAATGGGCGATTGTCTATCTTATTGATTCCGCTAGGTCTAGGTAGGTTCCGTTTGTTTGCGTTGGGGCACGTTCCGGTTACGAATCGCTTCCATACCCGCATAAACATTGGCTTTTTCATTGCTTTCAACGACTTACCTGCCTACGCTTACCGTGGGTTTCTTAGGGTTCAATGCAAGAACGATGCAAGTCTGCGGGCGAGGTGTTCTACGCTTTGCAGCCGTACTTGCAGGGTAGTTTTCCTTGCTATGTCTCTAGAAATTGTACGAAGATTGTACGATGGGTCTTGAAGTCTATTCACCAATTCGGAGAGAGGTTATAGCTGGAGGCGGTTCTTTGGGCTTGCCCGGCTTAATTAACGAGACCGATCAATCCGAACACGGCGACCCCAAGACCAACGACGGCAATTCCTAGGAAGAACAGCATTTTCGCACGTACCGACCTGCGACCTTCGCTCGTTGACCTGATCTTTACCCCCTGGGTCGTGGGACGCACTGACGCCAGTGTATGGCCCACGCGGCCTGAAGCAAATGACAGAACACATCCTGAAGGCATGGGCGGGAAGACATCACTCCGTACCACGGGGCCGGAGCAGGCAAATCGAAGAGGGTGTAACGTTGAGGTCCGTGAAGTTTACCCCGGCATTGTGTATCAGGACGCGAACGCGACGGTCCGTGCATTTGCGGTACAGCACGGATTGTGGGATCAAGCCTTTGGGTACCGCTTCGAGACAGCGCGCCGTACCATTGTCATTTCTGGCGACACGGCGCCGACAGAAGCCGTCGGTAGCGCTTGTGATGGCTGCGATGTCCTACTGCACGAGGTGTATAAGCCCAATGGACAAGAACTGCAGATGCCGCATTGGAAAGAATACTTCCGCGCTTTGGTCAAACAGGGACTGAGTTCGGCAACGGTCCCGCTGGAAGAGAATTCGATCGTAACGCTGGTCTGGAAATAAATTCAGTTGGCTTGTGGCGAATGCAAAAAGGGGTGAAGCGTGCGGCGCCGTGAGTTCATGCGATCAGCTTTGAGCAGCGCCTTATTGTGGAAGGCGCAGGCATTGCTCGCGCGTCAGCCTCCCGCCACCTCGCCAGCGCCGGATCCCAACGTAAAGCGCGTCCTGGTGATGTTCAAGTGTCATTTTGATGCCGGCTTCATCGACACACAGAAGGCCGTGGTTCAACGCTATTTTGAGGAATATTTCCCGCGGGCAATCGATCTCGCTAGCCAACTGCGCCAGTCTGGCGATCAGCGCTACGTCTGGACCACGGGGTCGTGGCTGCTTTACGAATACCTGGAACAGGCAACGCCAGAACAGCGCAGGCGGATGGAGAAGGCAATCTCTCTGGGTGACATCGCATGGCATGCTCTCCCGTTCACCTGCCAGACCGAACTGATGGACGCGTCAATGATCTCCGGGAGCGTTGGCCTCTCGCGGACGCTGGACCGCCGTTTCGGGCGGACGACCACCGGCGCCAAGCTGACGGACGTACCCGGCCACACCCGCGGACTGATCGGCCCACTGGCTGCCCAGGGCGTGAAGTTTCTGGATATAGGCGTCAACGATGCGAGCACGCCCGCGGAAGTTCCCCCCCTGTTTCTTTGGAAGTCCCGGGGCGGATCGGCGCTCGTAGTCATGTATCACCATGGCTACGGCGGCGTGGTGCGTGTGCCGCAGTCCGATCTGGCGATCGCCATAGTTGTTCGCGACGATAACAGCGGGCCGCATGCCCCGGAAGAGATCCGCGAAACCTACGGACGTTTGGGTGGCCGATTCCCCAATGCGCAGATCATCCCCACGAGCCTGACCGAGATCGCGAACGCGGTCGACGCTCATCGCGGCTCTCTGCCTGTTCTAACTAACGAAATTGGCGATACCTGGATTCACGGTGTCGCCAGCGATCCTCTGAAGGTCGCCAGGTATCGCGAGATCGCGAGGCTGCGCCAGACCTGGCTCGCTGAGGGGAAGTTCGCCATGGGAGATGCGACGGATGTGGCCTTGCTCCGCAATCTGCTCCTGGAAGTTGAACACACATGGGGCACTGACACCAAAACCTGGCTTGATTTTGATCACTACATCCCCAAAGATCTGACTGTGATGCTCGACACCAAAAACTACAAGGTCGTCCAGTTTAGCTGGCAGGAGAAGCGCCAAGATCTTTTCGTCGGGATCTCCGCGCTTCCCGCCGCATTGCGAGAGCAGGCGCAGACGGCGGTGCATAATCTTGAAGCAGCACCTCCGCAGTTGACGCGCTCTACCCCTCGCCCCGCTGGAAACGAGATCGAAACGCAGCATTTCATTGTAGGGATCGATCCAACGACTGGAGCCATTGATCGGCTCCGCAACAAGAAGTCGAAGAGGGAGTGGGCGTCAGGAGACCATCCGCTATCCCTTTTTTCCTATCAGACACTGTCGCAACAGGACTATGGACGGTTCTTTGATCGCTACGTTGTCAGCAACGAAGACTGGGCCAAGAAGGACTTTGGAAAGCCCAACATTGAGCGCTTCGGGGCAGAGAGCCAGGATTGGCTGCCCTCCCTTGTGGACTTGCAAGTGGAGGAGAATCGACTGGGCCACCGCCTGTTGGCACGTCTTCAGGTCAACGATGCGAAAGCTCAGCGCAGCGGTCGAGCCTCGTTCCCGGAGATGATGTATCTGGAACTGCTGCTGCCCGAGGCAGAACCCGCGATCCATCTGAATTTTTCCTGGTTTCAAAAGCCAGCAACGCGTCTTCCCGAGGCTTTGTGGCTGACGTTTCATCCCATTGCCTCTGATCCAAAGGGCTGGACGCTGGAGAAGTCGGGCGAGCCGGTATCTCCCATGGATGTCGTGCGCTCGGGCAATCGTCATATGCACGCGGTCTCGAAGGGGTTTTGCTACGAGGATCAGACCGGGACTTTCTTCGTAGAGACTCTGGACGCGCCGGTCGTGACGTTGGGATTAAAGTCGCCATTGTGCTTTTCCACCAGCCAACCTGATCTCTCCGCGGGCATTCACTGCAATCTCTACAACAATGCCTGGGGAACCAACTACATCATGTGGTTCGGCGAGAACATGAGTTTCCGTTTTCGCCTCCGCGGTTGAATGGGGAGCCATCGGAGCAATGAGCTGGCGGTTGGAGTCGCGCCATTGATCTGGGTCGGAAATCGAAAGGACATAGGTTGAAGAACCGGGTGCTCCGTGAAAAGGTGATGGTCCACAGCGGGACACATTAGAAGGCCACAGGCAATTATTTCCTGGCCCTCCCCTATAACTTAAGTCTGAGAGTATAATCATCCCATGACTCAAGAAGCCCCTGAACTGTTGAAGAGAGCCCTGGCGCTTCCTGCAGAGGAGCGCGTCGACCTGGCCAGTACTCTGATCGATAGTCTCGATGCGACCGTGGATGAGAATGTCGAGGCCGCTTGGCAGGAAGAGATAAGCCGCCGGATGGAAGATTT
>Ga0210407_10003772_pt1 | contig 12143 bp, 12 predicted proteins | sample IncBWC27MmetaG_FD_150860 | JGI IMG/M metagenome (GOLD analysis project Ga0210407, IMG submission 150860) | Forest soil microbial communities from Barre Woods Harvard Forest LTER site, Petersham, Massachusetts, United States - Inc-BW-C-27-M | ecosystem: Environmental > Terrestrial > Soil >... | reverse complement strand
AGGGTGCTAGATCGTTGCGGCGGCGTAATGCGTACTGGATGAGACCCGCTAGCTCTGGTGTCCCCGCTCGGCGGAGACGCATGGCGATCACAGGATAGTCCGTGAAGGAGTTGTACTTCTGATGGCTGGTGGCTTCCTCTGCCGGAGCGGCGAGAGGCGTTTCCCGGACGACCAGCGTTCCAGCCACACGATCGCCTAAACGCTGCATAATCGGGCTGCTCAGCGCGGAGATTCCTCCAACCAGATACGCCAGCGGCAATGCATCAACCGTGCGCATCAGATTGCGGATCCACGCCTGCTCGAGCCGCAGCGGAAGCCCGGACTGGTCGATCACACGTAAGTGGAGTAGGCGTTTCCCGATCGTCTGGCCATTCCAAAAACCTTCCAGTAATGCGCCATAGGCGAAGCCAATGGCGAATTCCGCGAGCGTGATGGTCATTGCCGCGAAACCGGGCACTTTCGCAAAAATCAAGTAAACCAAATATCCCAGTCCGTTTATCGCCGCCAGCACGATTGCGATATCGAGCAGCATCGCGTAAAACCGTGGTGCGGGACCGGCCAGAGGCAAGCGAAAGAGCACGCCTTCTGGCGTCGCGATTGTCAGTTCGGCAATCGTGGACAAACGGTTTGGCCGAAAATTGTTCATTTACTCTCCGAAGCATCCGCGCCGGACGCTCTTCGCCCAATCAGCAGCAGATAGATGGTGAGCAGCACCAGCTCGGCCGTGCCAACTGCGACCTTGAACCCGTATGGCAGTACCGGAGCCTGATGTTGCGAAAAGAACGCCTCCATAGTCCCGGCCCAGACTAGCATCAGGGCCAGTCCCGCAATCAGCAGCAGCCATTCGCCCATGGACTGACGCATGTTACGGTCCTCACGCCGCCGCAGCAGTAGGCGTGCGAGATAGAATCCAGCTTGGCCAGCAATTAGGATCGACGGGATCTCGAACGCGCCGTGCGGCAGCAGCCAGGCCGTGACGAACAATCCGAAACCTTGCTGCGTGTAATGCACCGCGACGGCACCGAGCAGCACTCCATTTTCGAATAGCAGCAACGCCGTGCCGATGCCGAATGTCACACCAAGCGCCGCCGCTAGCAGCGCGACCTGGATGTTGTGAGTTATAAGTTGCGCTGAGAATTGTGCCTCGATCTGCACGGAGTCCAGATGCCGATTCTGCCCTTTCTCTTCTTGCTGTACGCGCACGCCCGGATTGCGCAGGTAATCGGCGGGAAGCAGCACATCCACCGCCGCGGGATCGTAGCGTACCGCCAAGCCGCCGAGAGCGGCGCCTAGAATAGTGATCAACACGGCGAGCGCGAAATAATGGGATTGCCGCCGGAAGGCTTCCGGAAACGCCGTGAAAATCCGCAGCCAGCGGCGAGGTTGCCAAAGTTCGGAGCGTGTAGGTCGAGCGTAGTAAAGCTCCGCATAAGCGCGCGCGACCAGCCGCTCGAGATATTGCCTTAGGTCGGGCGCCAACGCGCCGTGGATGACGCGATTTAAGTCCGCGGCGGTTTGGGCGTAGTGCTCTTGCAGCTGTTCGGCTTCTCCGGGTTTGAGGAGCCGATCCGGCCGGCCTTCCAGTAGGGCGAGCAGTGCTTCGAGTTTGTCCCAGCGCGGCTGCGCTTGCGCCTGAAACCGTTGCAAGTCCAGAATCACACCCGTTGCTCCCGCTTGCTCTCGAGATAACCTTCCACGGCCGTTCGCAGAAAATTTTCGGGGGAAACAAAATGCAATTCCGCACCCAATTGGCGCACTTGACGCGCGAGCGCGCCGAGGCGCTGGTTTTCTTTTTCTCCCGCCAGAGCCGCGTATACATCCTGATCCGTCCGCGGCTGCTCCCCTGGCGAAAATGCCGGGCGCGCGTGAGCGGGCAGAACACTCGTCATCAAAACGACGTGCGAGGTGCGGAGCAGCCCGACTCCGCGGCGCATCGAATCGGAAAGCGATCGCTCCGCCAAGTCCGCGAGCAACACCAGGTAAGCGCGGCGCCGAAGCTGCAGCCGAATTTTGCTGAAGAGGGCCTCGTAATCCGCAGTCGTGGGCAGAGGCTCGAGATTTAGCAGCCGATCGCGGAATTGGCGAAATTGGAATTGGCCGCTTCCCGCGCGCAACCAGGTTTTCGGTTCCTCCGCGTAGGTCACAAGTCCGAATTCGTCGCCCATTTCCAACGCAACGGTCGCGCCCACCAGCGCGGTCTCGACCGCAAGATCGAGGAGGCGCCTCGGCGCTCGCGCCTGCGAGATGCTCGCGTCGGGTTCCGATGCGGAATCGATCAGCGACGCCGAAGCGCGCGATTGGTCCACCACGAAATATACTTCCTGCTTCTGCTCCCACTGGAAGAGCCGCGTAACCGGAACGCCGCGTCGCGCCGTGGATTTCCAGGCGATCTCCGCGTAGTTGTCACCCGCTTGATATTCGCGCAGGCGCTCGAATTCGCGACCTTGCCCGGTCCAAGGAGCTTGGCGCGCGGCCACCAGCGCGCGGTAAACGGGGCTGCGCAAGATTCCGCTCCGCCCAGGGCGTAAATCCGCATCAATCCGCAACAGCGCTTGTGAATCGAACCATTGACGCAAGCGCCAAATCCCGAAGCGCGAGCGCCACTCGATTCCCACGCGGGGCACAGGCCACAGCCCGCGCCGCAGCAATGCGACCTGCGGCGTCCAAGGCCAGAGGTGGACGAGCGCACCGCTTGCTGGGCCCGGCGGTCCTTCGGTTGATTCCGATCGCTCGAGCGTGAAATGTTGCGGACCACTTTTCACGGATATGGCGGGCTCGCTTTCTCGCGTGGCCGGCATGAGTGCAAGCCGGACTTCGCGGCGCACTCGGCGCCGCCCAGAGCCGGCAAGCGCAAGCGGAATCTGCATGCTCTGCCCTTCGCAACCGCGAAGTTTTTCTTTCGACGAGAGCAGGACGGGCGCGAACTCTTTGCGCGCAAACCAGAGCGCAAATGCCTCGTAACTCGCCACCAGAACCACCATGGCGGCAATCACATCGAACCATCGCCATCCGTGCGCCAGCCATGGTGCAATGCACGCCGCGACGCCCAACGATCCCAGCAACCACGGGAGTGCTGCCGCCGGGCTCAACAGCGTTCCCGACGGCTGAAATGCGATCCGCTCAACCGAACTGTCGCGCGAGTGCAGAGCGTGGTTCGCCGGCTCCGCTGGCGATTCGATATCCGCGACCATGGCGCCCGCACGTGGCACGCTGACGTCGGTTGAGTTTTCGTTCACAGCCGTCATAATTCGCTTACCTCATTACCGTGACCGCATCGGGAACTGCGCTCGCTAACTACCGCGGCACTTCAACGGCCTCTAGCACTGCGTTGATTACTTCACGACGCTCAAGACCTTCCATCTCGAACTCCGGCCGCAGCAGCATGCGATGCTCCAGCACGGGACCAGCCAACGTCTTTACGTCCTCCGGCAAGACGAAATCGCGCTCCTCGAGCGCCGCCAGCGCCCGAGATGCCGACAACAGCGCGAGCGTCCCGCGCGGCCCGGCTCCAACCCACACCGCCGCGTGTTGCCGCATCTGCCGAACCAACTTGACGATGTAGTTGCATATGGCTTCGCTGACGCGCACACGCGCCGTCGCCGCGCGCAACTGATCCAGTTCGTCCGGCTGCAAAACGGGCGCACGCAGTTCCTCTAGCAGGCGGCGCTCCGGCGATTCGCCTTGCGCCACCAGCCGCGCGAGTTCGTTTTCGTCTTCCAGCGTCGGGTAGCCCATGCGAATTTTTACGAGGAAGCGGTCCTTCTGCGCTTCGGGAAGCGGATAGGTGCCCTGATGCTCGATGGGGTTTTGCGTCGCGAAAACTACGAACACCGGCGGCAGCGCGTAGCTGGCGCGATCGATCGTCACCTGCCGCTCTTGCATCGCCTCCAGCAGAGCCGATTGCGTTTTCGCAGGTGCGCGATTGATTTCATCTCCCAGTAAAAAATTCGTGAAAATCGGGCCGCGCACCAAGCGGAATTCTTGCGTCTTTAGGTCGAAGACGCTCGTGCCGGTGATATCCGCAGGCATCAGGTCTGGCGTGAACTGAATTCGCTGAAAATCGCCGCCTACCGCGCGCGCCAGCGCCTTCGCCAGCAGCGTCTTCCCCACGCCGGGAACGCCTTCGATCAGCGCATGCCCGCCTGCAAGCAGCGTGACCAGCGCAAGATCAATCGCTTCGTCTTGGCCGACTATTACGCGGCCCAGCTTCTCTCTCACCCGCCGCGCGCCGCTGGTGACCGCCGCGAGCGCCGCCTTCGGTTGCGTTTCCGCGCTTGCGCAACGCGCCGGCAAGTCTGAATCCAATACTGGTTCCTCGTTCATGCGATTCGTACCTCCTCAGAAGTCGTCTTCGGCGAAGCCGAAATTCAATTTGGCGATCCGCGTTCAGCTTGAGCCAGGTGTATCAGGCCCTTTGCGGTCGTGCGCCGCTCGCTGATCAGTTCTGTCAATTCCTTGTACCCCGGCAAAGGGGCCTTCCCGAGCGCGGCGCGCAGTCGCGGCCCCCAACGAGAGTCGCTGCTGATGGCCTTCGCATCCTGTGGCGAGCGGCGGTCGAACTGCTCCCAGCACTCCGCCACAACTCGGTCCGGCGAAATACTCCGTTGCAGCAATCGTTGCCCGGCCACGCCAGCGCTTTCGCCGTTGCGGACGACTTCGGCGCTCCATCGGCGCGGCGGACGGCGCACCAAATCGCCGCTCAGACTCCAGAGCAATGTCAGCAAGGCCACCCAGAAAAGCAGCAGCGCTGCTTGCAGCCTATAACGCTGTACCAGCCAGAGCGCGCCCTGTTCCTGGTGCAGTCCGTGCAGTGTTTCATCAACCCAAATCACGGGCCGTCCGCCCGCGAGAAAATCCAGCAGCACCGGGTTCGGATGCGTCTTGATCGCTTCGTTCAGCAAGAAAGATTCCTGGCTCGCAGCGACTAACTCGCCTTTTCCGACTCGCAACATCGCAAGATAAACACGCGCAGAGGAGTCAGAGTCGGCACCCGGGTCCACCGGGCTTGCATAGAGCGCGGTCCAGTGGTCGTCCGTTTTGAGCCACGGGGCCCTAGCGGCCAGATACATGGGCTCGCTGTCCGCCGGCATCGCGCCGAGATCGGGAGAGACCCAAGCGGGATCCGACACCTGCTCACTTTGGATCCACTTGTCCTCGACCTCCCAGCCTTGAGAATTGGAACTGAGTTTCCAGGCGGGCTGGACCAACACGACACGCCCGCCGCGAGCTAGAGAGTTTTCTATTCGCCCCAGAAATTTCGGTCCGGTCCGAAACCTTCCATTTTCCATTTCCCAATCACCAGCGGAATAGCCACCTATAAAGAAAGCAGTCGTCCGCGGAGCGTTCTGATCGGCGAGAGAGTCCTGATCCTGGCTGCGATCGACGTGGTACCCGGCGCGCTCATAGGAATCGAACAGCAGGCTTGTGCCGTAAGGGTCCTGACGCAAGCTAGACCCCATATCACTCGTATTCGCCTGATTCTGATGCGCTATCAGCAGCAGAAGGGAGAATAGAGCCGCGAAAATCGCAGCAGCCAGCAGCGGACCTCGCCAATTGAGCGCCGTGCTTTCGCTAGAGCTATTCTCGGACATGGGTTAGCAGCTCACGCTGATCCTGGCGGTACGTCGCGACCGACGCTGGCGTCAGCGCGTGAGATCCATACCAAACGCGATCGAACAGCCGCAGGCTGCCGCGCAATTTCTCGGGAATTTCCGCGCGCGCCTCGAGCGCCGCTTGCGGACGACGCCGCCAACGTCGTGTAAACTCATCGAGATATTCGCGATTCGTGCGATCGCGCCGAATCGTCAGCCATGCGCGTTGCGCCAATCCGGCCAGCAAGCCCAGGTACGCCGCACGAAGCGCCAACCGCAAATTGCCCTCGCCTTCCAACCGGATTGCCAGCGCGAACCATTCGTCTTCGGATCGTTCGCTGGCAACGGCCGCGTCGTGCAGGTCGGGTAGAGGCGCTGCCGCGACCGGAATGGATAGCTCGGGAGCTTCGCGGCGCCGGCGAAGCCAAAATAACATCGCTCCCACTGCCAGGGTCAACGCCACCACCAGTGCCAGCCAAAATCGGAGGTCTTTCAGCCGCCACCCGCTACCCGCCCCCGGCGAGAAGTCCAGTCCGCTTGGCCAAAGCTTTCGCAGGAAATTCAAGAAAGCGTCCCAGGCACGCTCAATGGCATGTCCAATCCGGGCGAGCAGCTTGTCGAACCAAGTGGGCTCGCTGGGGTGCTCGGTGTCGTGCCAGCGATAAATCGCGCGCTGCGACTCCTTATCCAGGGCTTGACGCAATTCTTGAACGCGTTCCTGGCGAGTGGAATCCGACGATGTTTCCGCTATGCTGCGGCTCGGCCGGCCTTGCATAGAGCGCGCGGCTACATGGGAAGGGCTAAATAGAATCGCGGCAAGGATGACGAGCGAAGCGATCCCCGCGCCGCGCCCATCTCCCGCGGACGCAATCATCTCTGCCTTCTTTTTCCGCTCGCTCGGCAGGGTTGCAAGTAACCCGCGCAGGTCATCTCCTTCGCGCCGCGATCGCAAATTCTGATAAACAACCACGAACGTACACTTGACGACCGGATCGAGCGTAAGCCACGCACCGCCGAAAAGCGAAAGCCAGAACGCGGAACTGCTAGCTAGCGAGTAGGCGCCCATTTGCGTTGACAAGAGGGTGTCCACGCCAAAAATGGAGTGCAGCAGTTGCGGCACGACGATCGCCAGGAGCAAGCAGTTCAGCCACACGGCAATCCAAAGAGGGAAAAGCATCAGAAAAAGAAGCAGCCCGCCGCCGAACCATTCGCCCGCAAGCGCCAGGCAGCCGCGAATGGAATGCCGCTCAGCCGACTCGTCCAAGGCCTCGAGGCTTGCGAATTGGCAAGCGCTGTAGAACCACGAAGCAGCCGCAACGGTGGGCAGCGTCGCCAAAGCAGCGGCGCTCAAAGTGATTTTCCACGCCAGCAGCCGTCCCAACGCAGCAGCTTTCGCGGCACGATCCGCGCGTTTCGCTATCGGCACGCCGAACGCGCGCTCACGAACGCCTTCCATGTAGCGGGCGACCGCCGACACGCGCAGCAGATACGCCGCGGCAAGTATCACCGCCTCCATTAACAGTCCGCCCCTAGATGCGCGAACCTGCCCGTTAACCACCCACGTCGGAATGAAGCAAATGGCGAGCGGCGCCGCGCCGGCATAATAGCGCCACGCCTCGCGGCCGAATGTAGACCGAAACAGCGCAAATCCGCCTTCCAGCGCTTCGAGCGGGCTCAGGCGGTTCCGCCGGGCGCGCGCAGATACCGAGCGTCCACGTCGTGCAGCGAGCGGAGCCATCGCAGATTCATTCATGAGTTGGCCCGGGCAACCGAGGTTCGGCAGCGCCGCCGAGGTTCAGATGCAATTCCGGCCTATTCGCGCGCCACTGCAGCAAAGAAAAAAAGAGTGTCATCAGACAGGCAAGCGCTATAAATCCCGCCAGGACCTGCCGGAACTGTCGCGCCAGTGACGGCTTCGGTGCGGGCGGACGCGTCATGCGGCGCAGGCACGGCGGGCAGGCGAGCTTGTCGTCCTCGTCCGTGACGCATTCGCGGCAAAACGTTCCTTGACAGTGCGGGCACCGTGCCGCCGCCTCGCGCAGCGGATGAAACAAGCAGTGCGCATGGCGCAAGCGCAACACGGCGGGCGCGGCGGAGGGCGCGGCTGGCGTGTCAGGAGCCATTCGTTTACGTTACATCCCCGATGGGAGCGGATGCCGGAACTGATTCGCGATTTGTGGGGCCGGAGGGAGTAGCCGGTTCGGGCTGGTCTATCGGAGCGGTCGGGTGGTCGATCACGCTATCGCGAGTAGCGCGAACCGCGGCATCAATCTTGGCAAGAACCTTGCGGGCGCCACGCGTTCGCTTCACGAGCGGCATGTCAATGCTTGCCCCCGTCGTGCGAATTCGCGACTGTGCCGTCGGCCCAAGCCCAAGTTCCAACGCAGCCCACGCCAGACCCGCGCCTCCGGCAATTGCTCCAGCCGTGAAATTCACCGATTGCCACAGCACGGCACCGAGCGCGAGCAGCAGCACGCCGGGAATGGCCGGCCGCAATAGCCACGTGCGGCTGGGCCACACCACGATGGATTCCAGGTCGCGCAGGTAAAACCGCCGGTACTCCACCGCGTACATCACGCGCTTGGCGGCGAGCAGACAGTCCTCGCTCAGATACCACACCGTCGCGCCCGTCAGGCTGCCGATGCGCGATATTTTGCGGAACGCTGCGCGCAATCAGTGTCTCCCCGCCATCCGCGCCATGAAGATGGAACCGGCGATCAGCAACGGCAACCAGATGAACCCGGCGTATGCCGCCCAGAAGCGCCAGGCTGAGCGCGGAATCAGATACGCACGAGGCGCCTTCCGGAACTTGACGTGCAACACGATGGTCGCCGGGAGCGCGGCGATAATCAGCGGCCAAACCAAAATCCAGCCCCACCCGAGCGTGATCGCGATTGAATCGTAGAGTACGTCACGATGCCGCCATTCCGCCGTGCCGCCATCCCGCCCGGTATCAGCTCGCCCGCGCTCGAAGCACGTGGGGCAAACGTGCTCCGCCCCGAGCTGGAAGTCGCACAGCGCACACAAAAAGCGGCCGCACCTCTGGCAGCAAGCCTCAAATGCTTTCTCCGGGTGAAAGAAGCACGTCGCGTGTTCCGGCATCGCGGACTCTGAATTCGTTTTCTGCGGCGCGATAGGCCAGACTTGAATTCGCAGCTGCTTGGCGCAGTAGAGACAGCTCTGCCATCCGCTCGGCGCCTCTGTCGGCGTGACATAGCCGCCGCAGCTGGGACATGCAACGGTCCCTGGCGAAGTTTGCGGCACACCCGCTGCCGCACCTGTTGAGAAGCCGGGCGTATCAGAACCGCTCGGCGCGGTATTGAACAGGTTTAGGTTCAGACTCACGCCTAGCTCTGTTTGTAGATCACACGCGTGTCGCATACCCGATCATGCAGTCCACGCCTTTGCTCGTCCGTGCCAGCCATAATCGCCGTCGTGATGAGCAATATCCAGTTAACAAACGGAACAGCGGAGATTACCACGTTGTACATGAAGTAGCGTCCAAACGATACGCCCCAGCCCAGACTGCTTCCGTCAGAGCGTACGACTTTAAGTCCACAGGCCATTTTCCCGAGCGTTGCGCCGTAGTAACGCAACATCAGGACTTCATAAAACAAACCGAAACCGAGGGCAACCAGCACAAAGCCGCCGTTGAACATGGTAGGCGGCTTGTTGGCCGCCGCCGTTCGCAGCATGTTTGGCATAAGCAAGACTAGAACGATCACAAAGGGAACCAGAAACAACAAACCGTCAACAAAGCGGGCGCCGAATCGAATGCCGACCCCCGCGTAACGGAGGGACGAGGCCACACCAGGCCCGCCCGCCACGACCCGGCTCAAAAACGCCGGCTTGCAAGCGCCGCAAACCCAGTTTCCGGCGATCGGCACCAGGTCCGATTGTCCGAACGTCTTTCCGCATTGCGCACATGCCAAAACCGGCTGCGTTGGAGCCTGTTGAGTCATTGGACGCGTCTCCTTGGCGACAAATTTGACCTAGCCTAACGCAAGCGGCCCCGCGCGCCAAGTACCAGATTAGAACCGGTTTCGCAGCCAGCTACCCTATCACGTCCCTCGCAACACGGAACGCGACGCGGGCCAATCCACAGTCTATACGTAACGTCGCTTAATTATGTATAATCGACCGACGAGAGAGAGATGAGCGGGCGTCGTACAATGGCAGTATAGAAGCTTCCCAAGCTTCGGACGTGGGTTCGATTCCCATCGCCCGCTCCAACATTCTAAACGACTTCAAGCGACTGCCCCATTTTCCAAATTGTCCGTATTTTCCAAAACTACAATTTTGTTGCCATTCAAGGCAGAAAATGCGGCTTGGACTACCTGATTCATCGCTCCCATGCTCAGTCTCCTTGTGGCCTTCGCCAGAAATAAAATGAGCGAGAAAGACGTACTGTCTTCTCGCCCAATAGCTACGACTCTGTTTGTTCCAACGTCTCTCGCCCTGGCTCTGTCGCTAGGGGCTACGCTTAATTGCCGTCATCACCTCCCTATAAATAGAAAAAGGTGGGCAAGAAGCTATGCTCCTTAGTCCACCTTGTCGGAATTCCTAACTATGACTACCCTAGCGAAGTAGAACGCTAGTCTTTGTCATTACGTCTCTTCGACCCACCGGGTCGAAAACCTTTCCATCACTTCTGGCACCCACGGCCACGATACTTGTGCCCTCTCGAACATGTTTTCCAGCCGCCTCGATTTGCTCTCGTCATCCGTTCCTCTCGTCCAATGTACTACGGGACGTAGAAGTGCCGACTAGCCCGTAGCCATAGGTAGCATCAAACAGTCTGTGCTCTGCCTAGTCTTCTCCTCCCCTATCCCTTCTATCACCCCGTCGAGTTGATGTGCATACGCTTGGGAACTTTGGCGGCGTTACTGGGCATTGTCGCTGCAATTGTAGGCAAGGGACGGGGCCGCATTCCTTTGGCCGTAATTTCGGTTTTGAATCTTATGCTCTGGTTCGCAGCCGCTATGGCGCAATGACACTGTGAACGCTGGCTGCTCGGCCCAAGAAGTCAGTGGGCGGTAAGTCGCGCAACCAGACATCTTCGCGGCTAGGACTCCACTTCGGCGGTAAGAGCGTCAATCAGGACTTTGACACATTAATTGACTGGCTCTCCGCTCAGGACTTAACATCCACACCCATGAATCATGAAGAGGCAACAGTGCAGTCTTTCATTATCCCGGTTCGACGGGAGCGGTATCTGGAGTTTCTGAAAAGCCCCAAGAACAGGAAGAAATTCATTGACCTGCTCGCGCATTTCAAGCACTTGGACCCCAAATTTGCGACGAACGTTACTGGCAACCAAAGCAATCCGTCGGCGCTTCTGAAATTGCTGCTTGGGAAGGGTGCGGGTACCAAATGTTGGGTGATTTCGGAGAACGCTGAATTGGACGGTAAAGAAATCGATTTGCATAATGCGCTGAAAGAGACTGTCGGGCGGCAGATGGGCACGTTCATTTCATGTATTCCGGGGAAACTAGCTTATTTTGAAAACGAAGACGGTCGCTACATTTTGGAGCGCAAGTCCTAACTCTCGATCAGTCCCGTCACCGGACATCTCGCCAGGGCAAATCCACTTTTCGGTAAGGACGTTTACCAGGCACTTGCCGATTAGCTTCTGATAAAGCCTGTTCCCGACAATCATCCGAGTGAATGCGTTGTGCTAGCGAAGTGGTCGGCTGCATGTCAAATTGCCAACTCCGAACTTTGCGAAATAAATCGGCTTGGGACAAGGCATCACGAACGTATGATTGCCGTCGAGTAACTGGGCTTCCTTGGGTAGGTTGAGGCTTATCCAGCCCACGCTGTCATAATCCAATTCGTAGACATTTCCAGCCGAATCGCCAGCAATTCCCGTGAAACCGAACGAATCAATTCCCTGCCAATAATACTTCGCATAGAACGGCTTTCCGTCAGCCAACGCCCGGAGAGCGCAATCTGCGGCAGCGCCCGGCTTGGCGTCCGCGTCGTGGCACTCGATGACTTCTGTGCCACCTCTGGCGGCTATAGCTCTCAACCTCTCATTGATGATGCGGCGTGTTGGGTCGCGTTCAGACGGCACCCAAGGTATCAACTTCCTTGCGTCTGACAGATAAATGCTACCGTTTCCAAAAGCCGCGTACCTCAATTCTGATTTGTCTGCCGCCGCGAGCGAGGTGTTGAGAAGGAACAGGCCATCGGCCAAAATCTCCCCCGTATCGTCCTTATACACGGTGCAATGGTCGGCTTTGGCCCGCGTTTCAACTGAGCATTCAATGAAGGTGCCGTCAACCCAAACAGCAGAATGGGGTACGCCTTTCGGGCGGAAATGAAAACTGTTGCATCCGGATAGGCAGACCAACAAGTAAAGGGTGATAGGCTTTACATGAAAAATCTTCATGTCGAATAGACACCGCTTGCACCGCGAACGTGCCCCAAACTTCGGCAACTCCTGATCCGTCGCGCCACCGGACATCTTCCCGGCTAGGACTCCACGTTAGCGATTGGACGCTATTTTGTCGTGCTAACATGTCGGTCAAGTATCGGAGACGGAAATCC
>Ga0210407_10003770_pt1 | contig 12147 bp, 13 predicted proteins | sample IncBWC27MmetaG_FD_150860 | JGI IMG/M metagenome (GOLD analysis project Ga0210407, IMG submission 150860) | Forest soil microbial communities from Barre Woods Harvard Forest LTER site, Petersham, Massachusetts, United States - Inc-BW-C-27-M | ecosystem: Environmental > Terrestrial > Soil >... | reverse complement strand
CGCCTTATAAGCTGGCAGGGCGAAGTTTCCGGCCGCAAGGCACCGTGGTCGAGTTTGCCAATGGATTGAAAATCGGGGGCGACCAAGTCGTGGTGATGGCAGGCCCCTGCTCGGTGGAATCGCGCGACCAGCTTTTTGCCACAGCCGAGCGCGTAGCGAAAGCCGGGGCGCGCGCGCTGCGGGGCGGCGCCTTCAAGCCGCGCAGTTCTCCTTATTCTTTCCAAGGACTTGGTTTGGAAGCCTTGAAACTTTTGCGAGAAGCAGGCGACCGCTTTGGCTTGCTGGTTATCAGCGAAGTCATGGAGATCTCGCAAATCGCCATCATGTTGCCTTTCGTGGACATCTTTCAGGTGGGCGCGCGCAACATGCAAAACTTCAATTTGCTGCGCGAGTTGGGCAAGATCCGGAAGCCGGTTCTGCTCAAGCGCGGCATTGCCGCGACGTTGGAGGAACTGCTGCTCTCGGCCGAGTACATCATGGCCGGCGGAAACTACGATGTAATCCTGTGCGAGCGCGGCATTCGCACTTTCGAGACTTATACCCGGAACACGCTGGACATCTCGGCCATCCCCGTCATTCACAAGCTGTCGCACTTGCCGATGGCGTCAGACCCATCGCACGGCACCGGCATTCGCGATAAAGTTGCGCCCATGGCGCGGGCGTCCGTGGCTGCCGGCGCGGATGTGCTCTTGATCGAGGTGCATCACGATCCGGATAAGGCGCTATCGGATGGCGCTCAATCGCTCTATCCCGATCAGTTTTCCGAGTTGATGGATCAGCTGCGTATGATTGCGCCCGCAGTCGGTCGCAAGATCGCTTGAATTGATTGACCGTTGGAAGAAAAGCTCACCACAGAGACACAGAGGCACAGAGAAGAAACAAGATGGTTTGAAGCTGGAACCTCCATGCCCTTTGCCTGTATGACTTGCCGTTTCTGTGCCTCTGTGTCCCTGTGGTGAAGATGACTTATGTCCATCCGCCAAATCACGATCATCGGCACCGGACTGATTGGTGGTTCGCTCGCCTTGGCTCTGAAGAGGCATCGATTTGCTGGAAGGATCATCGGTTGTGATCACGCACCCGTTCTCCAGCGAGCGCGCAATAAGTCTGCCATTGACGACGGCCACACCAACCCCGTCGACGCCGTTCGGGGCAGCCAAATCATTATTCTGGCAACCCCAGTCAGCGGCATCATCGATTCGATTGAGCGGCTAGGCCCTGCGCTTCCGCCGAAGACTCTGCTTACCGATGTCGGCAGCACCAAGGCCGAAATCCTGGAGCGGGCAAAAGCAGTCTTCCATAGGAACACTGGCGTTCGCTTCCTGGCCGGGCATCCCATGGCCGGCAAGGAACAGTCTGGCGTGGAATTTGCTGACCCCGATTTATTTCAGGGGGCTGGCTGGTTTGTGACTCCGGTTGCAGGGCAGAAGATATACGACGGCCTTAGCGGGGAGTATCTGGAGTGGGTGGAAAGGATTGGGGGGCGGATCGCGAGCATGGACGCCACCGCGCACGACCAGCTCTGCGCCTGGATCAGCCACTTGCCTCAAATGATCTCGACCGCGCTGGCCGCCGCGTTGGTCGATGAATACGGCGCAGACGCGCCCCTGCTCGAAGCTGGAGGCCGTGCGTTGCGTGAAATGACTCGCATTTCGAGCAGCCCATATTCAATGTGGCGCGATGTCGCTCTCACCAACAAAAAGAATCTTCGGACTGCACTCTTGAAACTGGAGCAGCACCTGGCCCACATCCGCGAGAATCTCGACACCCGCGAGCTGGCAATGGAGTTTGAGCGGGCGCACCAATTGCGAAAAGTCGGCTCGGAAAAGGAGAAGCCACTGGGCTGAATCATCGGGCGGCTGAGCCAGGGTTCCCGGAAAAACGTGGCTCGTTGCCTGACTTCTCATATAGAATTTCTTTTCTCATGAACAAGGTCGTTGCCAACGCCGACGAGGCAATCCGCGATATCTCAGATGGCGCAACCGTGATGGTGGGCGGCTTTGGGCTCTGCGGTATTCCGGAGAACCTGATCCGTGCCCTGGTTCGCAAGGGCGTAAAGAATCTAACGACGATCAGCAACAACGCCGGCGTGGATGGCTTTGGCATAGGTTTGTTGCTCGCGGCCGGACAGCTGCGCAAGCACATCGGAACCTACGTCGGCGAGAACAAGATGCTGGAGCAGATGGTTTTGCAAGGCAAGGTTGAACTGGATCTGGTGCCGCAAGGAACATTTTCCGAACGCATGCGTGCGGGTGGCGCCGGCATCCCGGCTTTTTTCACTCCCACTGGCGTCGGCACGATCGTCGCTGAGAACAAGGAAACTCGCGAATTCGACGGCCGCTTGTACGTGATGGAACATGCGCTCAAGGCCGACTTCGCCCTAGTGAAAGCCTGGAAAGGCGACAAGTGGGGCAACCTCGTGTATCGAAAGACAGCCCGCAATTTCAATCCGATGATGGCATCCGCCGGCAAGGTAACTATCGCTGAGGTCGAGCAACTAGTCGAGGTAGGCGAGTTGGAGGCCGATCTCGTCCACACACCCAGCGTTTATGTGAACCGCATCTTCCAGGGCGAGTTGTACGAGAAACGAATCGAGAAGCGAACGGTGAGAAAGGCGTCGTAAGTTGTAGGTCGTTGGGGTGTTGCTTGTCAAACGACCAAGGACGACCGACCAACAACCAACAACCATGAACAAGCCCGGCAAGGACGTTGAAAAGCGAGAGCGCATTGTGAAACGCATTGCGCAGGAACTGCGTGACGGCTTTTACGTCAATCTCGGCATCGGCATGCCCACACTCGTGGCCAACTACGTTCCTCCTGGCATTGATGTCATCCTGCAAAGTGAAAACGGAATGCTGGGCATCGGCCCCTTTCCGGTCGAGGGGCAAGAGGACGCCGACCTTATCAATGCAGGCAAGGAGACGGTCAGCGAAATGGCAGGCACGGCCTATTTTTCGAGCGCCGATTCATTCGCCATGATCCGCGGCGGTCACATTGATCTGAGTGTTCTCGGCGCGATGGAAGTGGATGAGGAAGGCAACCTCGCGAACTGGATGATCCCCGGAAAAATGGTGAAAGGCATGGGCGGCGCGATGGACCTGGTGGCGGGCGCGAGACGAGTGATCATCGCCATGGAGCATACGAACAAAGATCTTCAGCCAAAGATCCTGAAGAAGTGTACGCTGCCACTGACGGGCGTAAGGGTCGTGAATACTATTGTCACGGAGATGGCCGTCATTCAGGTGACCTCTTCGGGGCTGGTGCTGGAGGAAGTGGCGCCCGGCTTGAATGCAGACGATGTCCAGCGCGTTACCGAACCAACGCTAATCGTCAGCCCCAATCTGAAGACGATGGCAAGCTGAACTGCCCTACTCGGAACCGGCGAAGCTCTTCATTCGCACTGCTTCAAACTCATCGCCCTTCTGCCAGCCCACTAATTTGGTTTGGGACGCGGCTTCCCATCCCAATACAAATCCGAATCGCGCCATGGCTGCGTCGCCAGTGAAATCCATGGTCGGATGATATTCATCACTCGGCTGGTGATAGTGCTTCGAAGTGTACTCTTCGGCCTGCTGCATGCCCCAGGCAGCGTCGTGCCCCTTATATTTTGTGCCTTCGTTAATTGAGAACGACGGAATGCCCACACGCGCCAGGCTGAAGTGATCGGAGCGATAATAGTGTCCGGCCTCGGGACGCGAATCGGGGCGAATCGTCAGGCGGAAAGTCTTCGCCATTGCCTCGACCTGGGGATAGAACGTTGTGCGCTCGGAGCCAGAAACCTCCACCTCCTCAGGCGAACCCAGGGGCGGGATATCGTCATAGTTCAGATCAAGGCTGATCTTACCTGCGGGAATTGGCGGATGTTTGCCAAGGTATTCCGAGCCCAGCAAACCCTGCTCCTCGGCGGTCACCGACGCAAATAGAATGGACCGGTGCGGTCGCTGCGCTGCTTCCGCGTACGTGCGGGCAAGTTCCAACAAGATGCCGCAACCCGTCGCGTTGTCGTTGGCCCCGTTGTAGATGTTGTCACCCGGCATCTCCGGACGGATGCCAAGATGATCGTAGTGGGCGGTATACATCACGGCCTCGCCTTTGAGGTTGCGATCCGACCCTGGCAGCATGGCTAGCACATTGTTCGATTCAAATGGACGAATCTTGCTTCCCATGTGCGCCTTTAATTTCACGGGCAGGGGCACGGGATGGAAATCCTTAGAGCGCGCATCCGCCATCATATTGTCGAGGTTCATGCCGGAAGCGGCCGCGATTTGTCTTGCAACCTCGAACTGAACCCATGACGCAACTTTCAGCTTCGGCGCGCCATCCAGCTTGAGGTACGATTTCTCGCCGGAATTCGAATTGCGGACAACCTCCCAGGGATAACTCGCCATCTCGGTCTGGTGAATAAGAATCGCGCCGACAGCGCCTCTTCGCGCGGCTTCCTCGTATTTATAAGTCCAGCGTCCGTAATAGGTGAGCGCTTTGCCTTTGAAAAACTTTATGTCGTCGGAGGGGGGCTCGTTGACCAGCATCAACAGAACTTTGCCGCGCACATCGGTTCCCTTGTAGTCATCCCATTTATATTCGGGAGCCTCAATTCCATAGCCCACATAAATGATTTCCGCGTCGACATCGGATTGCGCTTGTTGCGTCTGGTCATAGGCGACGTATTGTTCGAGCGGCTTCACATCTACGACTGCACCTTTCGATGGAATCAGCGAAAACGTGGTTTCCGGCGCCGGCGTGATGCCGACCATAGGCACTTTCTGCAAATAGCTGCCACTGTCCCCTGCGGGCTTCAGACCATATAGCGCGAATTGTGTCGCAATATATTCCGCGGCGATGTCGCCGCCCCGCTGCCCCGTACCGCGACCTTCAAGCAGATCATGAGAGAGGAAGCGTACATGTGCGCGGATTCGCTCCGGATCGATTTTCTGAATGGCTGCAAAGGCAGCGCCCGGCAGCCGCGCCGAGTCACCCGATGACCTGCCGTGTTTATGCGATGATTGAGCTGCGCAAACATTCGCGAACAAAAGAACTAAGAAAAGCACGATGACGCTGGTGCGCATCCTCTGAGGCTCCAAATAGTGACGTTGAATAGGTTTTTATTGTACGGGAAAGTGCAAAAAAGGCGGGGTTACCAGTGGACTGCCCCTTCGGTTTAAATTAGTAGCGCCGCCGTCCCGTCGGCTGCCGTGGGGGTGTCCCGCCTCCACCGCGAGGGCAGGATGCCAGGTCTGAAAGGAGAATGGTTTCTAGTCGGTCAGTTTAACCCGCGACCGCGGGCTAATTCTTTGAGCTTCAACCAGCGCGGAAGTCGGGCACCTGCTCGTCCGCAAGGAACACCGGCTTCGGCCCGTCACCATTAATCTTCGCGGCTCTCTGGTTGATCTCCTCAATCTCTTTCCGGTCCCAGCCCACACTGGAGATCTCAATCGCTCCATCCTGCGCAATCCAGAAGGTCGAGGGCACGTTAGTCAGGCCGTAGGCGTTCGACACAGGATAGGACTTGGTGTCATCCAGCAGGATCGGGAACATCAGGCCGTATTCCTTCACGAACGCCGCCGTGTCTTTCTTGTCGTTCTGGGACACACCAACAATGGTCACATTCTTTCCACCGTGAGCTTTGTAAATCCGCTCAAGAAACGGGAAAGTATACTGGCAGACCGGGCAGGAGATCTTGAAGAAAGCTGCGACCACCGGGCCATGCGCAAGCGTGTCCCTCAAGGAGAATAACTTTCCATCCATTGTTTGCAACTTGAAATCCGGCGCGGATGTTCCCGCGGTCAGAGCCGCCATATCGTTTCCTCCGAAGATGCTACGAAACCATTTCACTACCGATATTTTAGATGATCTTCGCCGACCGCAGGATTTTCCGCGTGAGCCCGGTCAAAGGTAAAATCGGGATCCGGGACTTCCGTACCCAGCGCCCGTCCACACCTTTGGGAGCGGGACTTCGCATCACTCGGACTACATAGTCGGTCACCGTGATGGAATGCCGGACAGTAAGCCACGTCGCCCTTGGGCCATCGACGCTGGTTTCTGGCAACTCCCACATCTCTGGCATCAACGTTGCTGTCTTCGGCCGCTTGACGAGGAACACGGCGCCATCCCGGAAAGCCAGTGCGTAATGGATCTCGCGCTTCGTCTGACGAGTCTGATTCCTCGGTCTGGGCATGTCTCCGCGTGTCGCGCACACCGCGAAAACCGGACACAGCAAACACTGGGGCTGTCGCGGCAGGCACAGGATCGCGCCCAATTCCATAAGAGCCTGGTTGAAATCACCGGGACGCGATTGACTCAACAATTCCGCCGCAGCGCGCCACAAATCTTCGCCCGCAAGCATCTTTCCCTGCACGCGCTGCAACACGCGTTCCACGTTTCCGTCGACCACGGCGACTGCCTCGTCGAAGGCAATGCTGGCAATCGCCGCCGCAGTGTAGCGGCCGATCCCAGGAAGAGCACGTAAATCATCTGCGCTCGCAGGAACCCTTCCTCCATGCTCCTTCACAATCTTCTTTGCCGCTGCATGCAGCATGCGGGCGCGCCGGTAGTAGCCGAGCCCGCTCCAGGCGGCCAACACCGACGATTCTCGCGCCGAAGCCAGCTTTTCGATGCTTGGAAAACGTTGCAGGAATTTCTGATAGTGGCCCGTAACCGCGGCCACTCGGGTTTGCTGTAACATGACTTCGGAGAGCCATACGCGATAGGGATCGCGATTCTTTCGCCATGGCAAATCGCGCTTATGCCCGTCAAACCAACTCAGCAGGCGCCGCTGAAAGCGTCTTCTCCGTGTGGAATCTTCTATTTTCGAAGTGTCTTGTTCTAAGGTCATCTATGCAGACCGTACAACCTTCGCGCACTCTAACACTACAAAGTATGGGTTAGCCGCCGGAGGATTTCACATGGCGCGATTCTACTGTAAAAAGCCCGAGCCCTTGAAAGTGGTCGATCCCGCTTTTTTCGCCTCCTGCGGGGGTATGACCGGGGATGCCTCCCCGTTGACCTTCGCTTCAGGGCACGAAATAATGACTGAGCCTGGTGTCCGCAATCCGAGAGTGCACCGTAACGCGCTCACGAAATCGAAGGAACTCCATGAACGACTTCAACCGCAAGGTGGAAGAAGCTTCCGCGCGGGTCAACAAATCAGTAGCCGAGGCCGCAACGACAGTAGAAAAGGAAGCGGCGGAGTTGCTTACCTATCTGAACGAGGAAATCGTGCCGGCGGTCCGCCAGCACTCCACCAAGGCGTTGCGAATCGCCGCAGAGAAACTAGCCAACCTCGCCGATTATATGGAGAAGAATCCGCCTCCTCACAAGTGAGGAATCTATCCCTCATCATTCTTGTTCTCTCCTTCGTGCTGACGGGCTGCGGAGAACACAAACAGACGCGGGTCGATCCTCCGCCCCCGCCGCCGATCACCGAACCCGATTCGCAGACTGCTTCGGTAAAGACGGTGCCGCCCGCCAAGACGGCGCCAACAGCAGACGCCGCAACCGCACATTCCGAGGAAGACGCGCTGCGAATTCCGCCCGATGCCAAACCCATTTCCGTGGAGACTGGTCTCGCCAGTTGGTACGGAGGCCCCTATCACAATCGCCGCGGTTCCAACGGCGAAGTCTACAACATGCACGCCATGACCGCTGCCCATCGGACGCTTCCCCTGGGTTCAATCGTGCGGGTCACCAACGTGAAGACCGGACGCTCGGCGCTGGTGCGAATCACCGACCGCGGCCCCTTCGTCGAAGGCCGCGTGCTGGATCTATCGCAGGCGGCGGCCAAGAGAATCGATCTCTTGCAAGCAGGCGTCGCCATGGTCCGCATCGACGTGATGCGCACTCCCGCCCCGCTCGAAACCGGTGGCCGATGGGCGGTGCAGATCGGAGCCTTCGAGAAGGAGCACGCCGCAGATAAGTTAGCCGATCATCTGTCCCATCGATATCAGACTGCGAAAGTGCAATGCTTCAGCAGTCCCGTCGGCGACTGGTGGGTGCGAGTACGCGTGCAGGATGATGATCGCAAACTCGCCGAAGAAGTCGCCCGCAAAACCCAGACTCCGCAAGGTTCGATCTTTCTGGTAAGACTCGACTAAGAACTCCTATTGGGACACCCTCGAATCCGAGACGGCTGGGGGCCTTTTCAACGGCGTCTTCAAAGCGTGACCTAGAGAACCGACAACCGCACTGCAATTCTCGCTCCGATCGGGTATAGTAGGCACGCGCCTTCCCCGTCCGGCGACAACCGCGCTGCAGCGCGGCGTGTCTCCAATCTCGAACCTATGGACGGTGTCATGAACGACTGTCTGTTCTGCCGCATCATTGGTGGAGAAATTCCTTCCAAAAAGGTTTACGAGGACGAGCATACCTACGCGTTCGAAGATATCAATCCGCAAGCCCCCACGCACGTGCTGGTCGTTCCCAAGAAGCACGTTCGCGGACTGAAGGAGGCTGCGGCTGAGGACGCTGACCTGATCGGCCGATGCCAATTGGCTGCCGCCCACATCGCGCGACAGCGCAGCATCGAGGATGGCTACCGCACCGTGCTCAACGTCGGTCCCCGAGCCGGACAGTCCGTTTTCCACCTGCACGTCCACCTTCTAGGCGGACGAAACTTACAGTGGCCTCCCGGATAGCGATGGTTCTCGAGGCTCCCACACCGAAAACGAAAAACGGGCAGCCGCGAGGCCGCCCGATGGAACCGCAGCAGGTTTCGCCTTACGGCAATACTCGCACGCGACCGGCCCACACGACCGGCTTATTAGTGTTGGGATCATAAAACACCAATCCTCGCGCGATCAGGTTGGTAGCTCCCGCGGACTGTAAACCACCGAGCCCGTTGATGTTGACGAACACCGTTTTGTTGCCCGTGTAGACGGTGAACGGTCCGCCCGCCGAGTAGCTCATCAAGGCGTCGTTCTGCATCTGGAAGCTGCCCTGGTTGCCGCTGGTGATACTCACGCTGCTTGCGACTAGCGCTCCCACTACACCCTGCCGTCGCAAAGAGACCATGTCAGGAGTGAAAGTGTTGCTCTGATAGGTCCCGCCCACGAATATGCGCTGACCTACTACCAAAGACGAGGCGCCGAATAGTTGGTTGGTGACCCAGTTGTCGATAAAACAGATGTCATAGGTTGGCACCAGGCTCAGGTCGACGGTGTAAATGCTGTCCACGGGGATCGTTGCCGATGTTCCCAGCTCTTCTCCAACGAACATAGTTACGACGGGGCCGGGGTTCACGGCCAGAATGCGGCCTGAGATGAAAGCTGCGTCGGTCGTGATCAGCTCTACGCTGTTGGCCAGAATGCTGCCATCAGCCTGCACTGTACCTTCGATGGAAACGATGCCATTTGCGATCAGGCTGCTCAAGCTGTTGCTGCCGTTAAACAGAGTGCTCGAGTTGACGTCGATGGTCTCTTGAAAACCATAGGGACCTTGCATCAGGAACGAGTTCGCAGAGGTGTTCACCGAGACTACGTTGCCGGTGAATTCCGTGATCTGGCCGAGATCGTCGGAAGCGGAAACGGCCATCACATCCACTACGGGATTGACGGCGATTTGGTTGTTGCTGATGATGAGGTTGCCGCTGCCATCGATGGCAAGCGAGTCACGCAGATCAAAGTCCATGTGCAAACCGGCCATGCCATTGCTTCCCACAACCAGCGGCTTCCCGGTTGGGAACGAAACTGTGACTTTGGCATTGCTCAGTGTTCCGGTCGCGGTCCCGAGCGAAGGTGGAATCGTCGTCAGATCGACGTAATTGACCGAAGGAGCGGGTTTGCTGGTTTCAAAAGTGATGGTTGCAGTCGTGTAGGTGCCGGGCGCGACGGTGTTAAACGCCAGCAGAGAACGCAGTCCTACCAGGCGGCCGAAGTCGACCGCGGTTGGCGTGGAAAGCGCCGTCACTGAACTTGAGCCGTTGTTGAGGGTGATGCTGTCGATGGTGATGTTGAATGCCACGACGGACGAGACCGGCGCATCTTCGCCAGTGACAAACACCTGGAACTTCTCTGTGGGTGGGGTTGTATTGGAATTCTGGCTTACGCCGTTGCAGCCGGACCCTACGGCAGCCATCAGCGCAAGCGCCAACACGAGGGTAAAACGCTTCATAAACAAGCTCCTTCAGATCAAGAAATTGGGGGGAGCGGACATTCTCCGGTCACTCCATGAGAACACCGCCACTTTAGGATAGTTTTGTTACTTAAGGACAGATTACGACGGTAACCTCTGGGTTTCGAGTGAGGCGTGGCCCACCCTTTGCTGTCGCAAAGGGCGGCTAGAAACTAAGGAAGCCAAATCCACTCTGACGTGGCAAACCCCACGCTAGCCCTAGGCAGGAAACGCGCAGTACGGCTAACATGGAGTCGTCACGGTCAGAAGAGGAAGCGCATGCGGTCCGGTGATCGTCCCGGTCTTCAAAACCGGCGGACGGCATCTCTGATGTCGCCGGTGGGTTCGACTCCCACTCGCTTCCGCCATTGCGTTTGGTGCCCCACTCTTCTCTGTGGACTTAGGTTGATTCGAGGATGGGCCGGGGAGGTCTGGAACCGAGGCCGCGGCGTCCATGGGCCAGCGACGTGGCCTGTTTGAGCAATTCCCGGATCTCGATTTCGAGTGCGCTACATTCTTCTGCCCGAAGATCGGTGAAAAAGAACGGCTGCAGATAGCCTTGCGTCGCCCGCTTTGGAAACAGAGTCTTTGCCTTGCCGCGCACTGTGCGGGCTCCCAGATGCAGGGTCAGGTTTACCGTGACTCTCTCGTCGAGGCAGGTGGCCAGTTCAAGCAGCCCTCCGGTGATCGAAATTCGAAGTGGCTTGGCCCACAGTTCCCGTCCGTTTTCGAGCTTAATGGTTGCCGAGGCTGTCCCCCACAGAGTGGCGCGAGGGGCGCGGAGTTTCCTTCGTGGCTTGGGGGAGCTGGACATTAGAATTCACTATCTCACGAACCCTTGGTCCCTGGCACCTTACGAAAGCAGCGAGCAAATCCGAATTTGTGAAATGGAATCCGTACAACTCCCTTCGTAATCTCCCCTTGCTTAGAACTGCGTAACATACTGGCAGGGCATATGGACGGCCTCTCCCAATTGCATGCCCAAGTGCGGGCGCCGCGGGTGCATCTGGCGGACTCCACGCCTGCGGTGCTCCGATTCCAGGATGGTCAACGCGCGTCCGGCGAACTTCAGGTGCTTTCTGTCACGGGCGGCTTGCTTTCCCTGTCCAGAGCCATCGATCAGGGCTCATGCGTGAAGTTGATGTTTCTCACGCGCAGCGGAGCCGTGCTGGGTGCGGCGGAAATGCTGGGTCCGCTGACCAGCAGGCAGCAGCCTTTCCGATTTGTTTCGCTCCCGGTAGATGATCGGCGCCGCTTGGGAGCGGCCATTCAGTCATCGTTGGATCTGAAGACTGCGAATCAGGACGCGGCTGAACAGAAGTGGATGCAGAAACTCAGGGCAGCCTCGAGCCCCGAGAATCAGCCTCGCGGACGACTCTTCAAGTTCGCCCTAGGCCTGGCCGCGGTTGGAATATTCGCTTTGGGTTGCGCCCTCTACGTGCTCCAGGTGCACGGGCTGAAATAGAATGGCCCCCCCAAACACTCGCCGTTGGCCGCGACACCAGGTGAAACTACCCGTCCGCATCATTACCGCCAACGACATTTCTGAAATCGCTGTGCCCGGCTTGACAACAGAGATTAGCCAGGGCGGAATGGCGCTCTACGGCGGAGTTCCCCTGCAACCGGGCGATCTGATGGCGGTGGAGTTTCAAACTTACAATCGGCTGCGCGTGGCCGCGTCCATCCGCGATCGCAACGGCTACTGTTTTGGGCTGGAATTCCTAGGCTTGCTGCCGAACGACAGTGCGGAAAGTGTTGGACCAGACCTCGCCGAGATGGTTGGTGAACCTGGCGAGTTGTCGGAAGTGGAGTCGATGGTGGTCGGAGCCGACGGGCATCCCGCTGCCGAACCCATCGGAGTAGTGCAACGGGAGGACGAGATCCTCGCGCTGTTTCTCGAGCGGCATGAAGCGTACCTCCATCAAAAGGAGTCAGAGATCAAGCGATTGCGTCACGAGATCGAGGGAATCCGGCAGTCGCGCAGGGAGATCGAAATGTTGATACTGCGCCAAGTGCTTGGCCGCTCGGTGTAGAGCTCATCTC
>Ga0210407_10003769_pt1 | contig 12150 bp, 7 predicted proteins | sample IncBWC27MmetaG_FD_150860 | JGI IMG/M metagenome (GOLD analysis project Ga0210407, IMG submission 150860) | Forest soil microbial communities from Barre Woods Harvard Forest LTER site, Petersham, Massachusetts, United States - Inc-BW-C-27-M | ecosystem: Environmental > Terrestrial > Soil >... | reverse complement strand
GTCAGGCGCAGTCTTTTTGTGTCAGTATCCATACTGGTTTGCGGCGGCTAGTATCTTGTTGGCGATCGATGCTGCGTCGGCTGCAGGTATGTTGACCTGCATGAGGATGCGAATCATCGCGTCCCTGTTGCGGGATTTAGCTGCGTTGTCGAATTGATCAAGGAGGCCAGCCGCATACATACGTTCGTTGGCGGTCATGCCGCTGTAATCGGTTTCGGGGGGACTCAAGGCACCTCCTCGGCAGGGGTTGTTTCTAGAAATCGCTTCCTACGTTTGATGCGCACGCTGCCTGTAGAAAGGCTTGGCCACCAAAAGAAGTCTCGCCTGCTGTTCTTCCGACAGGAATATGATGTCTAGGCTTTCGGTCTTCTTTAAACAGTATTCTGAAGTCGGAAATTACACGCTCAGCTAGCGTGCGCCGTTCGGCACCGTCCGCCCTCAGGCAAAGCGCTACCTTGTGCTCAGAAGACTCCCCATAGCTCACTCTTGCCAAGCAAGCCAGGGTCACGTGAACATCGTCCTTAGGATAAGTAACCCAGTGTGTCTTCATCTCTCTCTCGATTTTGCCATCCTGCTCGCACAAGAATGTGACTTGTTCCGGACGTATGTGTACAGATTCAGCGAATCAGCCCGTACGCGAACACAGAACGCGCACGAGTCGTTCGCGCTACGAAGTCTCTTCTGTTCTTCCTTTCTTACCTTTCCAGAGCGTCGGCCGCCTCGTTCATGCCCTTAGCTCGATAGGCTTGGGCGAGACGTTGCTTGGAGTGCTCATCATCAGGTTTTTGCTGCAGAGCCTTTTGGAAGGATGCAATCGCCTCGTCATAGTAGTGCAAGTCGAGATACGTATCACCTGCAAGAACGTGGTTGCCCTTTCCGTCCAAAGCGGCAGCGAACAATGCCTGCTCGTCCACTCCCATGACCCCACGTTGGAGCAGTTTAGCCGTGATATCGAGCGCATCGTCGAACCGTCCACTTCGCAGGTAGACCAGCCCCAAAGTGTATTCCGCGGAGGTGTTATGAGAGTCTACGGCAAGAGCACGCTTCAACGACGCTTCGGCATGGGCATAGTCGGCCTTTTCAATATATACCGCGCCCGTAATGACGTTGGCTTGTACGTCATTTGGGCGCTTTTCGAGCACCATCATCAAATATCGCGAGGCATCGTCAAGCTTGTCTGCTTCGATGGCTTCGCGCGCGAGTTCCAGAGGAATTACCCAGCTGTTGTAGTGCCGAACGAGGACCATTGATAGAGCTAAAATCAACGCAGCTATACCGATTAGGCGTCGTTTTTGCCTGGCGAATGCTCCGCCGGCTTCCACCACCTTCTGACTGACGAAGAAACCCATGACTACACCTATCGACAGGCCTCCGATGTGAGCCGCATTATTAATGTGGGGATTTTTCGCGCCAGAGAACAGACTATAGGCGGCGAAGATCAGCAGTGGCCACAATCTTTTCCCGAGCTTAGTCGCAGGTTCTGGCAGTTCACCGAAATAGGTTGCTGTGATGACCGCGCCGAGCAGGCCAAAAATGGCCCCGGAAGCACCGCAGTGAATGACCTCCGGACGAATTGCCAAAGTCACAATCGTTCCCGCCACGCCACTAATCGCGTACAAACACAGGAAAAACCACCTTCCAAAGATCCGTTCTGCCATTTTGCCAACAATCCAAAGACCCAACATGTTTGCTAGGATGTGGTTCAATCCGTCATGGACAAACATGCTGGTAAAGATCCGCCACAACTGACCATCTAGGGATAGCGGTCCCCAATCGGCCCCCCATTTCAAAAGCTGACCCTTGCTTGATCCATGAAATGGAAAGCCCATGGCTACGAACACCGCGCAATTCAACAGAACAATAACCTTGGTGATAGGAAAGGATACGGGGGCGCTTTGAGGAACCAACGTCTCAGGTGCGGGGGCAAGATCCTCTCCAGTATCCATTGCGTGGAAGCATTGAGCACACAACGAGCCTGGATCGTTATCCGAGTCGGCAGATAGTTCGCGACCGCAGCATGCGCAATAGACCATTTATGAATCCAGCCTTGTAAGTTGTCGTGCGTGGAGCCCTCTTTAAACAGCTAAGTCACGTTTACTTCGCCCGCGCTTCCAAAGCCTTTGGAAAAATGAATTTGCTGTTTTCGACCCAAATGGCCTTCGCAAGTCGCATGCACAATTGCCGCATGACTGTTACTCAAGGTGCGTTTCAACATCGCTCCTAAAAGTGATCGCAAGGATGAGCCTTTGAATTGCTCATTTGTGTATTGCAGGTGCCCTGCTTACTGGGCTCTTGTTTCTGCATTGCCGCTCCAACGAGGCCCTGCATCCCGGATTGGCGCTCTGGTGGTTTACATCCAGAAACGGAATTGCTGACTCGCCCACTTTTTTCGTTATGGACGTTGATCGTACGTCCCGGGTTCCAGGACCGGCAGACAGATCGAACGCGCGGTGGTCCGTGGCGGGGGGATCGGAAACCAAAATGCGCGGCTAAAAAAACCGTCTTAGGGCGGCCCCTAGCGAGTCCCCCCAAAAAACTCACTGGACGCTGCGGGATGCCGGCGCGTGCTTAGCTGCATAACTAAGCCTCGCGGCTTCGACAGAGGATAAGTCTTGTCGCATTGAACTGTATAGCTTCGCAACCTGGGCGTAGTCTTTGCTACGCCACGCTGCCTCAGCCTTGGCCCGTATCGGGTTAAGGTTGACTTCCTTCACGTACTCATCCCCTCTCCTAGATTGGAGTTCGTTTGCGGCCTGATAGGCACCCGCGTCGCCTCTAAGAAAGGGAACTGCATATTGCTGCACGAGCCTTGCGAGTTTGGGAACGAATTCCTGGGTGCCCTTGCGATTGCTGACCTGAAACACAACGTGCTGACCGAAGCCCTCAGCGTTTTCCGCTCCCGCCCAGGCAATGACATCGTACAACGAGAGCTTCTCATCTGGATTATTCAAGCGTCCGAATTCAACGCCCAACTCAAACGATGCCCGACCGTGGTAAACGTTCACAAAAACTACGGCAGATTCGAACCGTATGAATGTAATTTCCTCATACACCGGTCTCAAACCGTAAGTGGCTAGAAAATTGAAGCCCGACAACACAGCTTCCTTAAATCCTAATTCTGCGCGCCCTGGTCCAGGATCTGCCATATTATTCATCACTACTCCTTCGGCGGGTTCCATGTTGTTGTTCCTTTATCATACGTCCAGCCTTTATTTTGCAGTTCATTTCGTTCTGCGCGCAAGAAGCCAGTGTTGTCTCTCGGCGTCCCGTCTGCCTTGACCGAAGCGTCACGGATTGGATTTCCATCCTTCATTGCCTCACGCATCTTGCCGCTATTCTGCGCCCAGTTCGCCTTGGGGTTTCCCTGGTTAGGAAGGTCAAGTTTCCGTTCTCCCGGTTGCAATGCGCCAGGTTTACTTAGATCAGCGACTTTTCCGATAACTACGGTGCCTTTTCCTTCCGGTTGGGCGGTGTGGCCCGGTCCGCCTCCCGGTGGTTCAGAGGACTGTAAGGGTCCAAAAAGCCCCTGCGGCGGTTTTGGTTGGGGGAGATCGGCCATGGTTCCCCCCGATTTTCCCAACGCTTCGATGCCATCTTGCCAGGCATCCTTAGCAAAATTTGAACTCGCGGCCCAGCCAGCCGCGATTCCACCACCGATGCCAGCAACCACCTTGCCAGCATTTTCTGCGATTACTCGACCCTCCGGCGACTCTGCGGCTTCTTCAAGAATTCTTTCAACAGCGGGACACCAAGGACAATGCCCGTCCGCATCCAACTTCGTGGTCGGTACGTTTCTGACGTAGCTGTACAGGTTCAACGATTGCGGATCGCCGAACTCCGCATACGGCACAGGTATTGGCGTAGCCGACCAATCGGCGCTGATGAATCGTCCGAGGCCGTTGGAGTAATACCGAGCGCCAAAGTAATCGAGGCCGGATTCTGAGTCACGTTCTTTGCATGTGAACTTGTAATGGTTGGAATCGTTGCTGGTGAACTGGAGCTCGCCGCCCCAGGGATAATAGTCCGATTCCGATTTGATGTTGCCCGCGGAATCGGTGATCACCGATGCGGTTTTCAGGTGATCAGAGAAGTAATAGAACACCCCTGTGGGTGCAATCAGATCGCGGCGGCCCACGCGCTCGCCGTCGAAGAAGACGTACTCGGACTTCATCGTGCCGGTGAGATCGGACTCGCCAACGATTCCGATGGAGGCATACCAGTAGAGCGTCCCCGTGCTGCCGTTTGTCTTCTCCACCCGGTTGCCGTCGCCGTCATAGGTGTAGGTAAACCCGCCAGCTCCGGTGACGCGGTTCTCTTGGTCATACGGATAATTCAAACCGCTGGTGGCGTCGTGGGTCATGTTGCCGGCGGCGTCGTAGCTGTAACTTGAGAGTTGATTATTGGCCAGAGCGGTCAAGCTCAGGTTCTCCGCCCCGCACTTGGTCACGGTCTTGGCCAGCAGATTGCCCCAGGCGTCATACCCATAGCTGTTGCCCCAGTACTCGGTCTTGCCGTTAATCGTGGTCGTGGCGCAGTTGGTGCCCGCGTTCTGGGCCGAGGTCAGCCGGTTCAGCGCGTCATACGTAAAGCTCTGGTTGCGGGTGTTGTCTTTGTAATTCGTGATTCCCCAGACATTTCCGTTATCGGTGCCGCTGGCGCCGTTCCCGACATGGAAGTCATAGCCGATGGAGAACACGGTCTGGCCGGGTGCCGACGCTGACATGTTGATGGGCTGCAGGCGCTTGTTGTAACTGAACGTGTTGTTGATCCCGGCAAAGCCGCCGCTGTTGCCGTTGATAAAGCCGGTGACGGCGCTGTCCGGGCCGTAGGTGGCGCCGGTCGCATAGTTGATCCCGTTGCCGCTATCGACCGCCGAGAGCATCCGTCCCGCCGAATCCGGAGTGTAGGTCACCGCTGCGCCGCTGGGATAGGTAACCGTGGCGACTGAGCCGTCCAGGTTGTACCTGTAGCTCAGGCTCTTGCTGACGCCGGCAATCGTGCGCTGCTCACTCGACATGCGGCCCAGAACGTCAAAGTTGTATGTGGCCGAGCCGGCCTGGTCGGTCAGGCTGGTCAGGTGGCCCTTGGCGTTTGTTCCTATGTCGTAGGTGTAAGCCACTACCGGCGTAGCCAGCGGACACGCCTGCGCCGTGTACGCCCTGCCCGAGACCCGATGCAACGCGTCGTAGCAGAAGCTGATCGTCGTGGTGGCTGAACCAGTCTGGTTGGCCGAAGGCGAGGTCTTCTGCAGCAGTTCGCTGTCGGCGTCGTAAACGTAAGAGATGGTACCCGACTCGGGATTATTTGCCGTCAGCAACCGCGAAAGCGAATCATACGTAAACGTCCGCACCCGCCATTGGCTCGCGTTGGTCACCGCCGGATCGCCCTTCTGGGTCACGGCAGTCAGATTACCCAAAGCGTCATACGCGTATTGGGTCACGAAGTAGTTGTGGTCGAGCGATATGCCTTCCGGGTTGGCGCCGCCAGCCAGAGTGCCCGTTGCCGGGCAGGTAAATGACGGGCTCGAAAAGTAAGCAGTCTGGCTGGTCGAAGAACTGCAACTGAACGCGATATTTCCTGCTGTACCTACACTGTTGTATGTGATCGCGATGTTGGAGCCGCTGGCGCTGGCATTGACCGGTGATCCTGACCGGCTCAAGCCCGTAGACCCAGTACCCACCAACGCTGCCACCACGGCCGCCGCCGTGCCGTTGCCGCTCTGTCCATACGAAGCACTGGCGGTGAATGTGCCGATGGTGACCGTAACCATTCCGGCATCGTAAACAGTTGTGCCGCCAGAGCCGGTAGCGCCTCCAGCCAGCGCACCCGATGCTGCACTTCCACCGAAGGAACCAGTACCGGCGCCAAAATCTCCAGGATCGCTAGTGATAGAGGAAATGCTCCACGAATAGTCGGTGCTTGCGCCAGTCTGCCGGGCGGTCAGCGAGAGCACGCCGTTCGAGGCTGAGGCATTGACGAAGGCGCTTCCATCGCCATTGATCGCGCTGGCCAGACTGCTGGCGATGTTGATTGCGGCGCTTGCCGACCCATAACTGGTGCTGTCGGAGTGCCCGTTCACCGTGATGGTAACGGTGCCCGCGTCATAGACGGTGGTAGAGGGGGTAACCTCCCAATCCACGCAGTCACCATTGTTGTTCCACACCGCGCAATACGTATCGCCACCCACGGTGATTGATCGTTCCGGCCCGGTGACCGTCAGACTCCCCGTACCAGCGGCTGCGTTTACTGCTCCGACCACCTTACTTTGCAGGGTCCCGCTGGTGCTGACCCCGCCGCTGGCCTGTGAGCCAGCAAAGCTGTCGCCCGGCTCGTCGACTTCAACCAAGCGGCCTATGCCATCGGAACAGGCGCGGCGCTGTTTGCCAGCTTCATCGGTGGCCACGGTGCAGTTGCCCGCGCTATAGTCAATACTGCTGATGCTGCCGTCCTGTTTGGTGGTGGCTTTGGCCCGGCCCAGGGCGTCATACTGGGTCTGAATCAGCCCATACGTCGGATCGCTGGTGGAAAAATACGGGTTGGTCACGCTGATGACGTTGTGCAGCCCGTCATAAACCGTATCGACAGTGGCGGTATTGCCGGGCACAGCGTGCTGGGTCTTGTAAGGACGGCCCAGACCGTCAAAGGTGCTGGTGGCCGAGTCGCTCATCGCGTTGGTGATCGACTTGAGCCGCTGCGCCGTGAGCGGAAACACGTTGGCAGGGGAGTAATTGAAAGTGTTCTGCGCGCGAGCGCCGCCGTTGGCCGGATCAGGCGGGGCCTGCGCCAGCGTCAGCCGCCCCAGAGCGTCATAGGTGTAGTTGCTGGTGTGGGCAGAATCACCGGGCGTGGTTCCGCTGGCCTGCGTGGTTGCATTCTCATTGGTAAAGCTGGCCAGCAGTCCGGTGTTGAAATCGTAAGTCCCGCTGACGCAGTGCGTGATCGTGCCTCCGGTGGTGGGGGGCGAACAGGTCTGCGTGGCGTAGGCCCCGGCGTACGCCGGATCGTAGCTGTGCATGGTAGTGTGCCCCAGCGGATCGATCGATTGATACGCCTCGCCCGTGTCATACCAGTTGGTGTGGCTGCTGATGAAGCTGTTGCTGGTATTCAGCCAGTGGCTGGACGTGGTCAGGTTGCCGCGCACCGGACTAGGTGCTGCCCCGTGTTGCGTGGCGATGTTGGCGGCGGTCAGGTAGGCTGATTCATCGTAGACGTAGTCGGTCTCTGCCATCCTGTTGCCGCTGGCGTCTTTTACGACGGCGGCGGACGGCAAGCCGACCATATTCGCTGTGAGATAAGCGCTATTTACCTGCCACTGGTACGTGGTATCGGTTTCGCGCAGCAACGCTCCGGGCGTGCCGATGCCCCAATCATAGTCAAGCTCTTTAATCGCGTTGCCGAAGATCGGCCGGCCACCGCCCGGACCGGGATCCGGATCTTTGTGGACCTTACTGACTTTCCCGCTGGGATAAATGGTGGTTTGAACGTCTTGCGCGAAAGCATTGATAGCGTGTCCGTCGGCTTCGGTGTTAAACCCCGTGCTCGCGTAAGTGGTGTCTACCTGCTTGAGCAACTGCCGCGAGCCTCCGCTCCCCTGGAAGTACTGCGTGCGGGTCTCAAAGAAAGCGCACTGGCTGTCCAGCGCGGTAAAGACATGGACCGTATCGTTGGACAGAGGATCAGTCACGGTGTTGGTCAGCAGCCCGCCCGAAGGCGTTCCCCACTGATAGCTCCACTGGAAGGAATGCCCGTTATTGTCGTTGACCGTGCGCGTGGCCACCGCCCGGCTGACCTGGGTTTCAGTACCGCTACCAGCGCACGTGTTAAAGGCGATCTCGGTCCACGTGTAGTCGATGGAGCCGCCCAGCGGCAGGCCCAGATGTGTGACTTCACCGTAGCTGTCATAGGTGAAGGTCCATTTGCTGTGGTCGGGAAGAACGACGGTGTGGACAAGGTTCAGCGCCATCGGGATGCGCATGAGCGGGCTGGCTTGTTGCACCTGGGGAATATTCGGCTGGGAGAAATTGGTTTGCAGCGGGACATTGGAGTAACACAGCTTGACCGGGCTGGACGCGCCGTTGGGTCCGGGAAAAGAAGACACCGTCGTTCCGCTGATGGCCAGCGGGCTCACGCAGTCGGTGGTATCGCCCGCAACGGGGAGAGACGGGCTTCTGCCCAATGTATCCGCGCCGGTAGACACGTTCCCGGCGGCGATGCTCGCGTAGGAAAACACGTTCCCATTGCCGTCGGTCACCACGCCTACAGTTGCCAGTTCCCCGCAGTTGAACGTGCCATCCTCTACCTGGTCGGCCTCCGGCCTGTAGCCTGCTCCGGGATCGCCAAACGGGAAAGGCGAAAGGGGAGGGATGGTGCAATCGTGACTTGTGGGAAAACTGCCCTGGTATTGATTGCCCTGACGGTCGGTCACCACCACCGTCGTCTGCACGCCGGTGGAATCGGGGTTGCTCAGCCGCACGTGATAGCCGCTGCCGTCGACGGTGTCAAACCGGGTGGCCTCGTTATTGCCGTCCAAAGTGCTCGGCACCCCGAAGAGTTGGTGCACCGCCATGTCCCAGGTCACCAGACTGTAGCCGTACGCCAGATAGATCACCGGTCCGCCGTAAACATATATGTTGGTCATCGTCCGTTTCACGGTGACATTCAGCGAATGCGTAAGCGCTACCCCGGTGGGAAAGGCGCACCACTGCGTGGTGGTGTCGCCCAGGTTAGCTAATGGCGTGGTGCACTGCGCCTCCATGGCTGGCTCCCAGCCGCAGAGTTCTCCGCTCGGAACGCCCGCGTTGGGAACGCACTGTACCGCCCAGTTCTTGGACGACAGATAAAGAGAATAATTCGGGCTCAACCGGCCGCCCCGCTGGGGATACTGGAAAGGCGCAGGGATATTGATCACCTGGCCCCCGTTCATCAGGTTCACGCTGTCAATGGTTCCTCCGTCATAAGACCCGTACGGCTTGAAGCCGTTTTCCAGGTTCGGTTGGGTCTGTGCAAAAGCGGAAACGCTGCCCGCCAGAATGACTGCCACCAACATCCCCAGCTTGCGTGATTTCACCTTTGCCTCCGCGCACAGCAACAAGAAAGTATTTCTTGAATAGACAAATGCTTGACAAGCCGCAGGGTGCACGGGCTGCCTTAACGAACGAATTCTTGGGAACTTAACAACAGCGGCACTCCGGGAACGGAGTGGATGGAGGTCTACTTGATGGGGCCGCCCTGAGAGCGGGTTATGCCGTGGTCGTCGAGCGTCGTGGAGCTACTCCTAGACGCGATGTGCTGAGCTGAAACACTCAGCTGTAACGTACGTAGTGAACTTGCAGCGGAAAACGTTTCACACAATCTTGCTTTTTCTTCAACATAAATACCAGCAGTTAAGAGCGCATTTATACGCGGCGCCTGCCCGCACACTTGTGGGGGTCTCACTTGGCTCTTCAATGCTCCATCGATAACAACAGATTTCAGAATGACGAGCGATAGTCTAAGTCACGCCAAGGCGCAAAAGCAAGGAAATAGTTACTAACAAATGTTAGCGAATGCTTTATTGATACTAGCGTCTCATAGAAGGAAGCCTCGGACCCAAATGCCAGCAACACAGTGAACACACTGACAACGATCATGGCGACTCGGGCGTAGGCGGCAACTGCCTCAGTCACTTGCGCCCTTGCCGCTAGGTCCAGGCGATCGAGTTCGCTGAGTTCTCTCTTCATTTGCTCTCCTCTTGGATACCGCGGGACTCCTCTTTTTTGTTTGCGGAACTGACGCACATCTCGACACGAATTCTTAGGGGCCCTTAATACTTCGGCGCACTACACACGGAGGGGATAGAGATTAGTCGATAGGGCCGCCCTGAATGCGGGTTAATGTTTTGGGGCCGCGTTCTTGTACTCCAGAAGTGTCTTCTGGATGAAATCGTCTTTGGGCGCGAGAGCTGCGGCTTTCGTTTCGATTTCCACCGACTTATTGATATCGCCGCTCTGAAAGTAGGCGTGCGCCAGGGTATCGAGAAAAGCGGAGTCTTTTCCCTCGCTCAGTTCGACAGCTCTTGTTGCGTATTCAAGCGCGCGCAGCGGATTACGGCGTTTTGCATCCTCCGAAGTCACATAAACCCATGCCAACTCGTTGTACGCAAGAGCATATTTAGCGTCTCGCGTAATTGCCTGCTGATAGTAGTCCACTGCTTTCGCTTCGTCTTTTGCCACTCCTCGCCCACTTGCAAACAGTTGGCCCAGTTCGACCATGGCCGGCGGGTACCCTAGCTCCGCCGACTTTTTCAGGAACCCAGCTGCCTTGGTTTCATCCTTCGTAACACCCTTGCCGTTGAGCATTGCCAGTCCAATAGAGTACTGAAAATAGCCGGACTCGAGCGACAGTGATTGCGACGCCGACTTCAGGCCCAATCTGACCTGAGCATCTTCCGATCCATGGTCTGCCGCCTGCTTGAACCACCGCATCGCGTCTGCCTGGTTTATACCGCCACCGAGACCCTGCTCGCAAAGCATGCCCAACCGATATTCTGCAGCCGCGTCTCGATGCTCCGAGGCTTTCAAATACCACTTGCGTGCCAGTTCGTAACTCTGCTCTACTCCGTGGCCTTCATCGTACATTGTGGCCACGTTATATTCCGCCTCAGGCAGGTCATGTTCGGCTGCGAAAAGGAAATCTTTTGCCGCGCGGCTCTCATCCTTGACTGCACCATTCCCCAGATAGAATATCCCCAAGTCATTCCGGGCCCGCGCGTCCCCTGTGTCAGCAGCTTTTTCGAACCACGATATTGCGATCTTGACGTCCTTGGGCACTGACTTACCTTCTCGGTATGCAGCACCCAGCACTAGTTGTGCATGGACGCTTCCCTTTGCCGCTGCGCGCTGCAAGAGTTCGATCCCTTTGGCCGGATCATTTTCTCCGGTGCACGTTGATAGATCAAGGCTGCCCAGCGCGTCTTGGGCGCTGACATCGCCCTTTTCCGCCTTTTTGGCCAGATCGTTGCGCACACTTTGATCCGGGCAACTAATCGAGGAGCCACTCCACTTGTAAATGGGAACCCAATTTGTCGAAGACTGCGCCCACGCCGCCATACTTACCAACAAGGCAAGAATCATTGTCGAATTGAACCTTTTCATGCCGATTTCCTCCCAAAGAAATGTGAGTCGGTGCATTAATGCCTGAGGCTCCCCTACACTTCTAAGCACAGAGGGGGGTGCAAGTCTTTGACAGGTGGCACTCCGGAACTGAGTGGCTGGAGTTTACTTGATGGGCACGCCTTGCGGCGGCAAGGACGCCGCTGACGAAGCGCGCACCCACACGCATCTTTGCCGAAGGCACCAGTTCGCGTAGTGCATAGGCTTTCGCAATCGTGTCCGGTGGATCCGTGCGAGGGGTTGCTTGCTTCATTGTTTTCCATACGAAGTCACTTTACGGTGCTACAGGCACACTCCGACCTTTGCAACCGACTTTAATGGGGTGAACGAAGCTGATCAGCGAGTTTAGTCTCGCTTACGGCTTGATCCACCTTGCCCAACTGAAACAAGACTATGGCTAGCAATTGGTGGTTGCGTGCGGATTTTGGATCGAGAGTGACGGCCTTGCTGGCCATGAGCTCGGCTTCTTGCAGGTTGCCCGTCATTCGTAACGCGGTTGCAAAATTGAAATATTTGTCGCTACTCTGAGGCAGGTGCGGCAGGCTTTCCCTGTACAAGGGGATCGCGTCTTGCGGACGATTCAACGTATACATGCGGGCCAGATCATATTTTCCTGCAGAATTGTCAGGTTCGATCTCAAGGGCGCGCCTATATTCTATCCCCGCATCCTGGTATCTTGAGAGCTGCTCATACGCGGTTCCCAGATCTCCATGGCCCACCGCGTTGCCGGGATTTCGGCTCACGAACTCCTGAATATGAACAATGGCAGACGGATCGTGATGATCTAGAGCGCGCTCTCCGCGGTAGAGTTCAACCACATCACTGCGAACCTGGATCGACGTTGCGAATAGAACTGCCAGTACAGCGGTGATGAATGCCAGCACCCTGCGTTGGCTAATGCGGTGCTCTGCGGCAATCGGCTTCCGTCGTGAGGTCAGCCGCAATGACTTGTTCGTTCAGGTACGCGGCCATCGCGCACGGACCCGAATCGGCGTTTAGG
>Ga0210407_10003768_pt1 | contig 12152 bp, 9 predicted proteins | sample IncBWC27MmetaG_FD_150860 | JGI IMG/M metagenome (GOLD analysis project Ga0210407, IMG submission 150860) | Forest soil microbial communities from Barre Woods Harvard Forest LTER site, Petersham, Massachusetts, United States - Inc-BW-C-27-M | ecosystem: Environmental > Terrestrial > Soil >... | reverse complement strand
GATCCCTCCACAATGGCATCCACGCGGAGCGCTTTGGCAATTTCTGGTACTGCGAGCTGGCTATTCTTGAAGCGCATGACCGAGGTGCGAGAAATAACCCGCAGATCACGAATCCTGGAGAGACGGTCGATAACGGCTTCGGTCATGCCGTCCGCGACGTATTCCTGCGACGGATCTCCGCTCAGATTTGCTAGCGGAAGCACAGCCAGGGAACGAATCACCGGAACGGCAGGCACAGCGAATCGATGCCGCCATTGGCGCCACTCCCAGCCGCCGACCGCAAGAGCGAACACCGCGATTGCAATGAGCCACACCCTTCGGCCGCGAGCAAGGGAAGGCGTTTGCGCAACTGCTGGAGTTGAAGGAACGACGGACGCCACCATGCCGGTTTCAGCGCCAGCCGCGTTCAGCGGTGCAATGAAGCGGTATCCCCGGCGGGCCAGCGTCTCCACATAGCGCGGTTGATCGGGGGAGTCGTTCAATGCCGCCCGCAGGCGCTTGACTGCCGCGTTCAAGCTGTGTTCGAAATCGACAAAGGTATCCGTTGGCCAGAGCTTTTTCTGCAACTCCGCGCGCGTGACCAGTTCCCCAGGCCGCTCCAGCAACACTTGCAGGATCGCGAGCGGCTGGCCTTCCAAACGAATGCGGATTCCCGCCTTGCGCAACTCCTGTGCATGAGGCGCGAACTCGTAGACGCCAAAACGCGCGACTTTCGGCTTGGGTTCGGTGGTCACCTGCTTGGGGGCTCCGATTAATCCGAAGTATATCCCTATTCCGTAGGGCGCGGTAAAGATGTCACCGCACGCCGAAAGACGCCAAGAATCAATAACTTTCGGTGTCACCTACGTTTCGCTCGCATTGCATTGACCTACCCGTGGGAGTGCTTGATTGTTACCCCGCTCCAGGAGGAACCATGAAAAATCTACTTACTTCCCGTTTTCACTCAACTCTCTGTCGATGTGCTTTGCCGATTGGTCTCCTTCTTCCGTCTGCGGTCCTGGCCGATACTTGGCAAATCCAGGTCGGCGCGCAAAACGGCGATCGAGCTCATCAGGCGCTTGCTTTTCTTCCCAACGAGATTTGGATTCACGCCGACGACAGCATTACCTGGTCATTTCCAACCAATGAAGTTCACACCGTCACGTTTCTAGCGCTAGGTCAGGTTCGACCCAATCGCTTCACCGGTTGTGCGGGCGGGCTGCCTCCCGACGGCCGAACTCCTGATTTTTCCGTGTTTGACAACAACACATGTGTGAACAGCGGCATCCTTACAAATGCTGACGAGAAGACCTACACGGTAATCTTTCCCGCGACCGGTAACTTCAAGCTGGTCTGCCTGGCTCATCCCAACATGACTGCCTCCGTCCATGTGTTGGATTCGGGGATTCCGTTGCCGCATGACCAAGCTTTCTACGACCGTCAGGCGGACCGCCAGCGCGCCGCCTTACTCTCGGACGTCGACGCTTCGGCGCACGTCCACGAGGACGGCGACGACACCGTAGTGGCTGGTGCCGGTAAGATCATTGGCACTGCTGGAGGCACAGAAACGGCCTCGGTTATGCGCTTCATGGACGCCGTGAAAGTGATTCATGTCGGCGAGACCGTGGAGTGGACCACGTCAGAGGCTGTGACCAGCCATACCATAACCTTTGGGCCTGAGCCGGACAATCAACATCAGATTCCACCTTCTTCTAACGTCACGATGGATGCGGATGGCGCCCGCCACGCCTACCTCAGCTCGCCTTCGGATGCAGTGCACTCGGGCTTCATTACCGAGCTGCCGCAGGATCGCATTGGTCTGACGCAGGCTCCCTTCAACCTCAACAGCGCAACGCGCTTCCGCGCGACCTTTACTCAACCCGGCATGTACCAGTACAAATGCGTGCTACACGATGAGTTAGGAATGGTGGGAGTAATCATGGTCCTGCCGTAGCCGCGAACCTCCAAGCGTAATTGGGGGCCGGCTCAGTCTCAACTCCACCGCCATGCTCAAAATCTCGGGAAGCTCTACCACAAAAACTGTCTCAAAACAGGGGTTCACTCCCATCAAGGGTGAACCCCTGGTTGAGACAAAATAATGAGTACAGTGTTTCTTAACCTTCGCGAGCAGGATCCCATTTGACGGTGGTTATGGTCGCTGCCGCTTGGGTAACTTGCTTGTTTCCATTTTTCGGATTGTGGTAACAATCGCCGATCCGGGGAGTTATTGGCTGTTTCCAAGAGATCCTGCCGACCGATTTCTAAATATCAGCGGCGGGGCAGTGCTTTCTTGCTGCGTTCCAATGATGCTGCACCAAAAAGACCACCTTGCGGGTATCGCCGGGAATCATCTTGCGAACGCCTATGGACCCTTCAGAGGCGATGCGCAAACTGAGACCAAGCTGAGGCGCAATTCTACGGTGTAGTGAAAAACTCCCACATGGCTGGTGCTGTGGCGGCATCTCCAGGCAGCTTAGTCATGCCGAGGCCTTCAAGCATCAGGCGAAGAACGCTTTGATGTTGATAGAAAGCGATGGACTTGTAGCCGCGCTTGGCCAGCGGACTGACGATGATGGCGGCGACGTGGCCGCCACCGGAAGTGAGGTCGAGGGTATCGGCTTCGTCGAACACAATAATAAGCAGGCCGTCCTTCTGAAACTGCGGGCTTTGAATGAGTGGGTCGATGTTGGCCTTGAGCCAGGCATCGGAGGTGGCGAGCGGGCAGTCGTGCGCGTCATTGCAAAGATTGGGGACGATGAAGGAAAAATCGGGAAGGTTGGCGGTGTTCAGATCGGTAGCGAATTGACTGAAGGGCACGAGGTTTTGCACTTGCTTGGCATCGTTTTGCACGTCAGTGAAATAGGCCAGCGGATTGTGGCGGACGGCGTAACGGCCGGAATCGCCGCCGGTGTAGCCGACCGACGGAATATCTTCGGCGTAAGACTTCCAAGATTTGCCCGCCGCGAGGAGGTCGCGGACGACGTTCTCTGCGTCGACGGGGAAGTTGCGCGGCGTGGAGGCATCGATAAGCGTGAGAATCTGTCCCGTGGTGAGCTCGAAGTAATTTGGGATCGAGGGATGCGCGTTGGCGAAGTAGTTTGCCGCGAGGCCGAACTGGTTGGCCAGGCCGTTCAAGTAGGGCAACGCAGGATTGGCAATGACGTTACCGAAATTCGCGTTTTCCTCGACGACAATGAAGACGTGGCCAAAGCGCACGCTCGGAGCTGGTGGTGGGGGAGTCATGGCCACCTGTCCTACGCAACCTGCCAGGGCGAAGACACAAAAGGCCATGGCGAGCAATCGAAGCCGGGCGCCAGATAGGAAGTGAATGCGATGGAAGGACATTTATTTAGACCTAAAAGACCTAATTCTTGACTCTCTGGGGATATTCGGCCAATGAGCCGCTGCGAATTGCCTGGAGCACTCCAGTTGGCCACCCGTTTACATTGGCTTATTCGCCCGTCTAAGTCTGTCCGCTTTGTGACACCTACACGGTAAGGATGGCCCAATCGTTTCCGAATAAATTTGCCGCCGCCACGCTAGACAATTGGTATTGCGAGAACGCTGACCAGCGTGCGGAGATGAGGCTTCTCTACCCCAAGTGGAGCTGCAAATCTACTTGCCTGGTTAGCTTTTCGGGCATTAGCGTCGATTCTGCCGTCGGCGTGCAAGTGCTTGCCGTGTGCAGTTACAGGGCGTATAGGATATTCAGGAGATGATTTCCATGAATACTCATCACCGCACTCTCCCGAAAGCCCCGCACGATTTATTACCTGATCCCGCCGAGGTCATTCCCTTCGGTCGTTTCGGTGCAGGACTCTGGACTGGACATCCCATTGGACTGGTAATTGTGGTTGGTTTGCTCGTTATGGGTTTTCTAGGCTTGCCAGAAGCACGCGGGTTTTTGGCTCTCACCGTTCCCCTAGGCTGTGTCTGCGGATTTTTTCTTTGGCTTCACCATCGATAGACAGTTGCTAGCTGTCCGCACGCTACTGGCTGCATCCGGGCATTCACCGGGCTTCACTTCTAGCTTAGCTACAGCTAGTGCTCCATCGCCGCTGTTGTTATTCGTCCCCTATCGCGGTTTCTGTTCGCATCGCCGCAAGGTCACATTCTGGTTTATCTTATTGCGCGCGCCGCTTCGTGTATCTTTCTATTAACTGATGGCCTATAACGCCTTCATCTCTTATAGTCACACCGCCGATGCCGCCCTGGCGGCCGCCCTTCAATCGGCCCTCCATTCTTTTGCCAGACCCTGGTACAAGCTGCGCGCTTTGCACATCTTTAGAGATCAAACCAACCTCGCGGTGAATTCTGCGCTTTGGTCGACTATTCGCGACGCCCTCGATCAATCCTTGTTCTTCATTTTAATTGCTTCGCCTGAAGCAGCCGCCTCTCCTTGGGTTGCGAAGGAGGCCGAGTATTGGATCGGCAAAAACGGGACGGCGCGCCTCCTGATTGTCATTACTGGCGGCACTTTGAAGTGGGATCAAGTCGCCGGCTCTTTCACATCCGAGAATACTAACGCCCTCCCCCCAGGCCTTCTGCGCTCTTTCCCCGAGGAACCACTCTTCCTCGATCTTCATTGGGCACGCGACGCCGTCACTCGTCTCCGCATGGGCGAGCCGCGTTTTCACGAAGCTGTACTCGAACTCGCTGCTACTCTCCACAACCGGCCCAAGGACGAACTCGACGGTACGGATATTCGCATCCGGCGGCAGAATCGCTTGTTGGCCACCTCGGGACTCATCGCCATTCTCCTGACTGCGCTCTTCGCAGCGCGTCAATCTCGCCTGAGCCACGAAGAATCGGTCCAGAATCTCGCCGCCGGCCTCGCTGCGAACTCTTCCAAAGTCCTCGCCGATGGACCGGATCGAGCTCGCGAAGCAGCGCTTCTCGCTATCGAATCAAACCGCCTTTACCCTTCGTTTGAAGGAAATCAGGCGTTGCGGGCAGCGGTTTCCCTTTTACCGGCAAACGCGCAATTCTACCCACCGGAAGACGCAACCCCAACCGAGCGTATTCGCGACATGACATTCTCTCCCAACGGCGCCACCCTGGCCGTAGCGCGCGATGACGGTTCCACCCAACTCATTGATGTCGTGAACCACAAACCGGTCGGATTTTTCGAGCCGGACGAACAGCCTGCGGCCCGCATCGAACTTCCCAGCGACCCGCAAAGCGTTTCGCCGGAAAACAATTCAGCCGTTTCCGTGGCCTTCAACTCCTTCGACTCGCTGCTTGCGACGGGTACCCGCGATGGCACGGTCCACGTCTGGGCCGTGCCCGGCGGGCGCGAATTGTTGCGCATTGCCCACGGCGCTCCTGTTTCCCAAGTGGCGTTCCACCCCAAAGCCAACCAACTTGTCACCGCAAGTGACGATGGCCATATCCGTGTGTTCAATGTCGCTCCCGCGGCGCTCGTGGCAGATTTCAAATGTCCGGGCAAAATGGTATCCACTTCCTTCAGTCCCGGCGGTGACCTCCTCGCGGCGTTATCCTCGGAAGGGGCAGTCTCGCTCTTTGATCTAGTGCATCGAAAGCTCCTTCGCACGTTAGTTGGCGGTGAAACTGCCTTCAACTTGGCATTCAGCACGAGTGGCGAGCGCTTGGCTACTTCAAGCGGCGATTTCGCTTTTGTTTGGGATGTGAAAACGGGCCGGCAACTATTGAAAGCCACGCATGCTGCTTCGTCGGAAAAGCTCACTCCGATGCAATGGATCGACAATGCCGCGATTACCTCCGATGGCAAACTTCTGGCCTATGCGGATCGCGGCGACAGCTTGGCTCATGTATGGAATGTGGAGACGGGCCGCCAGATTCTTGAACTCAAACATGATTCCACTGTTGCGGCCGTCTCCTTCAACGCAGATGGAACAAAACTTGGCACGGGCTCATACGACGGCACCGCGCGCGTCTGGGAACTCCCTTCAGGCAGAGAACTGGAGCGTGGCTCGCTTGGTGGAGGCGCCGAAGTTGTCGTCTTCAGCCCAGTTGGTGGCCGGTTCGCCGCTGGCGGCATGGAGGGTTCGGTTTTCGTCTCTGAGACGCGCCGTGCCGATCGCCCAGCCTACTTCGAGCTGCCCGCGGGGGACGTCCGCAGCGTTGCATTTAGCCCGGATGGCAGGCGCTTCGCCATCGCCGCGAGATCGGCGCACGCGTTATCCCTGGTGCGAATTGCTGACATCGAGGGCAAAGTTCTGCGCGACATTGAATTCCCAGGCGCTCCCGTTATCGACAGACTGTTTTTCATCGATCCAAATGACGTGATTGCACAGTGGAGCAAAAACCTGTTTCTCATTGCGATTGACCGATCTTCGGTAACTCCTTTACCTGAGGTTTCCGGAGAAATGCGGATTGAACCATCGGGTAAGGCGCTTGCGGCGCTGCGTGACGGCGTCACCCGACTGTATACCTTACCGGGCCTTCGGCAGACCACCTCTCTGGAAGGCCCTTCTTCCCGTCTACTGGGTGCGGCGAGCGAAGGCAAGCTGGTGGCCTTCGAGACAACCAAACCGCCAAACAGATTCTCTATCGATATCTGGAGTGTGGACCGCAAAGCCCTCGTCAGCCGTATCCCCCTGCCCGCTGAATTGACTGGCCTGGCCTTCAATTCAGCTGGCACACTCCTTTTCACTGCGCACGGCGAAAACCTGCAAGCGTGGGATATAGCATCCGGCAAGCAACGTTTCTCGCTCACTGCCAGTGGTGACATAGACCTAATCGTTCCCGATCCTACCTCCGCCTCTTTTGCCACAGTTACTCACGGACGCCTGACGGTATGGGATGCAGTGGCTGGCGTTCGCTTGGCGCAGCTTCCTGATTTCGGGTATCTCCGCTCGGTTGCTTTCAGTCCCGACGGCCGCTATCTGTTAACCGGATACGGATACGACGAACACAGCGCGGCGCTTTGGCTCTGGCGTTCGGGCGATTTGCGAGACCAAGCCTGTGTCCGCCTCACAGACAACTTGTCTCACGATGAATGGAAGCGTTGGTTCCCCAGACAGCCCTATCGGCAAATCTGTCCCAACTTGCCGGCTGGCAACTGAATCCGTCCCGCGCCACATGTCCGGCGCTCTGCCCTTTTCTTGCCCCGGCATTCGTCCGCCCCAGTGGGCCCGCACGACCGCAGATCAAATCTCGCAGCTCAGCTTTTTTGTGTAAACACACCACGAACCAACAACGAATCGATTATTCGTAACGTAGCGCGTCTAACGGATCGACGCGAGTGGCGCGTCGCGCGGGAATGAACATGGCCGCCAGGGAAACGGCGAACAGCCCGAACGAAACCGCGGCGAAGATCAGCGGGTCGGTTGCGCTGACCTCATAGAGCAGGCTTTTCAGCAGGCGCGTCAATCCGAGAGCGCCAGCAATCCCCGCGATCAGCCCAGTGGCCACAGGGAGCAATCCCTGCCGCAGGACCAACGCGAGCACGTCCACAGAACGGGCGCCGAGAGCGATTCGAATTCCGAATTCGCGCTGCCGCTGATCGACCAGATAGGCGAGCACGCCGTAGATGCCCATGGCGGCGAGTAAACCAGCGAGCGCCGCGAATACCGCCATCAACTGAATCGAGAATCGCTGCCGGGAAAGCGAATCGGCCAGGATCTGATCCATGGTAAGCAGGTCCACCGGCAGATTGGAATCGAGCGCCACGACTTCGTGGCGGACTGCGGAGACCAGCGCGAGTGGGTCGTACACGGTCTTCATCACGATCGCCAACGAACCGAATGGAACCTGCGGGCCGAAATAGTAGATCCGCGGCTCGGGCGGAGCAGACAAGCTGCCGGATTTCGTCGCAGCAACTATGCCGACGACCGTGAACGTGCTTCCGGCCAAGGGGACGGTGATCTGCGCGCCGATCGGGTCGGTGTTGGGGAACAATTTCTGAGCGACGATCTCATCGATGACGGCCGCACCGGGCGAGCCCTGCTCGTCGGAAGAGGCGATGTCGCGTCCACGCAAGAGCGGGATTCCGAGAGTTTCGAAGAACCCAGGTGAAGCGCGGGTTTGCCAGATGATCTGCCGCGGTTCATTTGGATTGCGCGGATGGCCTGCGATCTCGACACCGCCGCTTCCCGGGCCGCCGTTGTAAGGAAGAAAATCGATGGTTGCGGCGGAGCGCACGCCGGGAATCGAGCGTACGCGTTCGAGCACCGATCTTAGGAAGGCGGCCCGTTGCGCGGGTTCCCGATATTGCGCGAGGGGTAAGGATACGAACGCGGTCAGCACATTTTCGGATTGGAATCCGGGACTGGTGCGCTCCAAGAGAATGAAGCTGCGAACCAAGAGACCGGCGGCGATCAGGAGCACCAGAGAGGCGCAGACTTCGAAGGCGACCATCGATTCGCACAACAGCCTGCGCCGCACGGCCGATCCGCGCAAGCCTTCTTTCAGCGATTCTGTAAGATCGATTCGCGAGGTCTCTAGCGCCGGCGCCAGGCCGAACAGGATGCTCGCGGCGATGGACACGAAAATGGAAAATCCCATGACCCAGGCGTTGATCGAAGGGCGGCCTCCGTGAAGCAAACCGGAAGGACCGAGTTGCCCGTAAAGGCGAAGTCCGCAAAGTGCGAGCAGCGTCCCCGCAGCGCCGGCGATGGAGGCCAGCAGCAGACTTTCGGTCAACAACTGACGGATCAGCCGAAAAGGCGACGCGCCCAAGGCCGACCGGATGCCGATCTCCCTGCGGCGCCTGATCGCACGGGCGAGCAGAAGGTTGGAAACGTTGGCGCAGGCGATGAGCATCAGCGCGCCCACCGCAGCGATCAGCACCAGCAACGGTGTCTTCAAATCGCCCGCCTGCTTTTCCGCGAGCGGCTTCAGGTCGAGGGAAAATCCGGGATCCATCGAAGCCTGATTGGGATATTGTTCGACGATGACAGCGGCGATGCGGCGAAATTCATCGCGCGCTTCCTGGAGGGTCCTGGAGGGTTTGAGCCGCCCGATTACGTCGATATTGTGCGGGCTTCGCGTGCCGGGCGCGGCTTCGGAGGGATTTAAGGCCAGCGGCATCCAGATGTTTGCGGTAACGCGATAATCGAGAATCGGCCGGATCACGCCGGCGACGCGATAGCTTTCGCGATTGATCTGAATGTTCTTCCCCACAATGGATCGGTCGTGGCCATAGCGGCGCGTCCATAGACCTTCCGAGAGGATGGCGACGTGATCTCGGCCCGGCTGATCGTCATCGGAGGTGAACAGGCCGCCGAGAATAGGGACGACACCGAGCATTGAAAACGCGCTGGCGGAGATCCGCAGCGCTGGAACGTCCTCGGGCTGCCCGTCACCCGTCAAGGTCGCAACCGCGCCGGTTACTGCTGCGATTTGAGTGAAACACGTGGCCTGGCGGCGGAATTCCGCATAATCCGCGGCCGTGGGCCTAATGTCATGCAACGAATAACGAGGCAGGGTCTCTTGTACGATGACGAGCCGGTCCGGATCCGGATAGGGCAGGGGATGCAAAAGCACCGCATCAATCGCCGAAAAAATCGCCGCGTTCGCACCGATGGCGAGTGCGAGCGTAAGGATCGCGACGAGGCTGAAGCCGGGGCTTTTCAGGAGCTGGCGGAGCGCGAACTGAAGATCCTGCCGCATGTTCTACCGATGTGAGGCCATGAGGAATGTTATGCGTCGCTTCGTAGTTCATTTGGGAGCGTTATCTATTCTAATCGAAGTCCTCTCTAATGGCTGATAACACAGTCATCGGGACCGGGGAGTCTCTCCTCGCTGGCCAGAAGGGAGTTAATCTTCCTCACTTTATTTTGTGATAGCATCTTCGACACCCACCGACGGAACCCGCTCTTCGAGCGACGTAGAACAATAAACGCCAGGTCCGTTGTGGAGCAGCAGACCGCTGACAAAGCTGTCGAGGCCGCGATCAAGCACTTCGGAACCATCGATGTTCTCGTGAATGACGTCGGAGTCTTCCGCACCAAGCCCTTTACGGACTTTACGACCGAGGACTTCCATGCCTTGGTCTCGACCAAGCTGTTGGGCTTTCTCTACGTCGCACAGCTCACTGTGAGACAGATGCTGAAACAAAAATCGGGGAAAGTTGTGACCGCATCTGCGTCGCTTCGATCAGCCGTTCGCCGACGAAAGGCGTCAGTTTCGATGATGACGAAGGCGGCCCCTGATCCGATATATCGGATAGCATGAGGGAAGACCATCTTGGGCGACTCCGTGACAGAAAACCTGATCCTAGATCTTCTTGAGTGGCTGACAAAACGCGATCGAAGCTACGAAGAAGTGATGGATGCATGGCGCACGTCGTGCCCCAGACTGCCGGTTTGGGAGGATGCGAATGATCGCGGACTTGTCATGAAGGAGCAAGTGCAAGGACGCAGCGTTGTTAGGATTACATCGTCAGGGCTTGCCCTCCTTGAGCAGCGCAGGCTTCGAAAGTCTGAAACGTTCCCCACAGTATGAAGGAAAATTTCGATACTGGACGAGTCTATCCATGACCTTCGTGATCGGTTCGCGAGCCTAAGTCCCGGTAAACGCCGTCCCCGGACAAGTGCTTTTCAGATGTTTGGTGCGCGCCTGGAGAGATGCGACGGGCAGGCGAGCCGCACGGCTCGTGTATAATCTTCGAAGTTTTCGATGTAAGAAGGAATTCCCGACAGGATGTTGGACAAAGTAGGTGTCTCTGATTCGCATCTCTGGCTTGGCGGCGGAGGAGCAACGATGCACAAACTCCCTACGAGCATTCATCCGATTCGTTCAGTGCCCACGGCATATCTATTCTTGGTGTGTGCGTTTCTGCTGTTGGCTCTGACTCTTTCCGCGCAAGCACCGAAGTCTGGCCCCACACCTGGCATAGTGCGTCAGCTCTCGGAAGTAAAATTTCCGCCCGGCGACGGGCCCGACTGCCTTCAATTCTTCCTGGAAACGGGCGACCTAAAAACGGGGCCTTCCACCGCCATCATGAAGGCCGCCCCCAAGTGCGTCGTCCCTCCTCACTATCACACAGCGCAAGAGCAGTTGATCATCGTAAAAGGAGAGGTCTCCACCGGAATGCAGGGCATGCAAGATACCGTTCTCGGCCCCGGCGGCTTCGCGATGATGCCCAGCAAACAGCCTCACTGGTTCACCTGCACCGCCAAAGAAGAATGCCTAATGTTCGTAACCTTCGACCGCGCCTACGACATCGTCTGGCTCAAACCCAACAAATAGCGCCACCGAACTTTCTGCGCATTAGATCGAAACGGTCTTGTTCATCGTGAGCTTTGAGGCTATCGCCAACGAAGTTTCTAGCTTCTAGCGAGAGCAGCGAATTGGAAAAAAAGCTACTATCGTTGTGTTTAAGTCGAACGCAAACACTCCTGGAGAAGTCGATGGAGTAGTCGTCCGTCGGGCGTTGGCGCTCGCCGGATCGCGAGGTTGAATTTGGCCGGAGATCATCCCGTTTCTATCAATGATCCATACAATCTAAAGCGCTTTGTGGACGCGCAGCTCGACGTCTATGAAGACGTATGCACAGAGCTGCGTGCGGGCTACAAAAGTTCGCATTGGATGTGGTTCATCTTTCCACAGATAAAAGGCTTGGGTACTAGCTCCACTTCCATTTGGTATGCGATTTCTTCTTCAAGGGAAGCCGAGGCATATTTGAAGCACCCGATTCTGGGTCCGAGGCTTAGAGAGTGCACGCAGCTGGTAAACCTCGTGGAGGGGCGTTCGATCCGAGATATTTTCGGTTCTCCTGATCATCTGAAGTTCCGGTCTTGTATGACTCTGTTCGCCCACGCCACGTTAGAGAACCGCGTGTTTCATGATGCCTTGCGAAAGTATTGTGGTGGTGAATTTGATCCTGTAACTCTTGGGCTGCTGTGATTGCGCAGCTTCACTTGACGGTCGGGTGAAGAGGAACCGACGCTCGAAGTCTATGTCGGCCCACTTGAGACCAAACAATTCCCACCTGGACGAACTGCCCGGGTATCCGCCGCCCGCGAGGTCGCTCCCTCTGTCGAGTGCCGTTTCTGGGAGTAGTGACTTCTCCGTCGCATAAATGCGACGGCTTCTCAAACCACGCTCGCGATTAATTCGCTACGTTGCGGTTTGAAGGACTCATCCTAGCCCTTTGGAGAATTACTTGAGCAGACACGACATCACGAGGAGCAGTCAACCCGCAAGCGGTGCAGAGGTGCTCTCTATCTGAGAGTTCCTTCCAC
>Ga0210407_10003765_pt1 | contig 12164 bp, 13 predicted proteins | sample IncBWC27MmetaG_FD_150860 | JGI IMG/M metagenome (GOLD analysis project Ga0210407, IMG submission 150860) | Forest soil microbial communities from Barre Woods Harvard Forest LTER site, Petersham, Massachusetts, United States - Inc-BW-C-27-M | ecosystem: Environmental > Terrestrial > Soil >... | reverse complement strand
TTGAATAGATGCGTAAAGCCGGTGCAGCCACAAGCGAAGGCGGTACCGATCTGGTCGAACGACGCCAAGGTGTGTCCGACCTGCGCGCGGCAGCCATGCTCGGCGAAAACCCGGAACACGTCCAACCCGCCCGCAATTTCCGGCGCGACGGTCGCAACGACGATCGGAAAGCGTTCAGCCCACTTCAACGCCAGCGACGCATCGCCCGGCCGCGCGAAAGGCGGCTGAGCGCCGAGACGACCGGGATTTATGAACGGCCCTTCGAGATGCGCGCCTAGCACCGCGGCCTCGCCCGAGCGAGGCTTGGCCTGCGTGGCGGCGATATCGGCCAGGACGGATTCGATCTGCGGAACCGGCGCGGTGACTGTCGTAGGCGCCAGGGCCACGGTCCCATGTGCAGCGTGATATTTCAGCGTCTGACGCACGCCGGCTTCGCCCGACATGCATTCGCCGCCCAGGCCACCGTGCACGTGGAGATCGATGAAGCCCGGCACGATGAACGGACTCTCGGGCGTCATATCTGGACGCAGCAAATCACCGTCGATCCCGGCGATCCGGCGGTCCTTGATGCGCACCCGACCGCGCATCCAGCCCGCGGGAGTGAGAATGGAACCTTTCGGCTCTGCCGGCACGCTCATGATGAGAACTCGGCTATCAGGCGACGCCCCCCCGAAATCGCGCTGCTCCTCATGCCACAACCTCGCCGATGACCCGTTCCGCCGGCGCGCGGCCGGCCGCAAGCAGATAGCAGCCGTGCATCGCGTCGCCCTCAGGCAAAACAAAGGCGTGGCCGAGCCGCTTGCCGACGCACGGCGAGAACACGTCGGCGAGGCCGCCGACGGCATAAAGCGTATCGCCATCACCGATGTCGAGCACGCGCACCAAGTCCGTCAGGTGCTCGATGGCGCGGCGGCGAATCTGAATGGCGCGCGGGACGCCTTCGTCAGCCGCCGCAAGCACGAACGGCGCCAGCGCCGCGAGCCCATCGGGGGTCATGCCCGCGAGCATCTCGGTGAGCCGCACACGGCCGCTTGCGCTCGCCAGCACGCGCTCGCTCAGGCCGTCCGGCGGACGAATACCGTCGATCACTGAGAGAGTATGACGCAGCGCCTTTCTGCCGAGCCAGGCGCCGCTGCCGCGGTCGCCGCCGAGCCAGCCCCAAGCGTCGCGTTGCACGGACACGCCGCTGGGCCACAGGCGGTGACCGGCAACGCCGGTGCCGACGTTGATCAGACCGCACGGCTTGCCGCTGCCGGCACCGATCAGCGCCGCATAGCCGTCACTCGAAGCCACGGTTTTGGCGAACCGCGGGATGGCCGCCAAGAACCTGCTGCGCGCGGCCGGGACGTAGAAACCGGCCGCGCCGATCGACAGCACGATGCCGCCCGATTCCTCGGCGTCGAGTCCGGCCGCGGCAGCGCACTGCCGCCATAGCGCGTTGAATGTCGCGACCGCACGGTCGAAACCGGTGCTTGGATTGCAGGGCCCGCCCTCGCTCTCTGCCAAGCTTGTACCCGAAGCATCGACCAGCCGCGCGCGACTCTTCGTGCCGCCACCATCGACGCAGTAGATCAGACCACCGGCCATGGCCCTCATGATATCGGTCGAGACCCTCGATACAAGCGTGCAAGATTCTCGCAGCTTCTCACGCACAACGACTGCACGTGGTGAATCATTTGCGTTCGGCCCAGATGCCCGATCAGCGCCCGCGCGCGCCGGCGGCCGCACCTTCGGCATGCCAATCTTCAGGTCGGTGCTAGGGGACAGCGCGGGACTCTTCGGCGCAGCACTGCTCGCCATCGATCCGGCGCATCGTGCCTTCAGCGCACTGCTTGATCACTTGACTCCGGCGGCCGGACGGCATGAATTTCTCCGCCCACGCGAAGAAAGTCACACAGGCGTGCAGCCGGCCCGGAGGAATTCTCGCTTATGGAAACCGGCGAGGTGCTCAAGGTCTGCATGCTGCCCGACGAAACTTGTGCATGAATTCCGTCCCGTCCGAAATCGCAAACGTCGACCTGATTGTCAGGGGAAAATTGCGGCCGTCTTCCAGCGGCCGACGCTGGTGCATCACATCGCCGGCGACGGGTGATGTCGTCGGCTCGGTTGCGTCCGCCACCCGCGAGGATCTGATCGAGGCGATCGAAAGTGCGCATGAAGCCTTTCTCACCTGGTCCAAGCTGACCCCCTATCAGCGTGAAAAGATTATCCGACAGGCTGCAGCGCATGTGCGGAGCAAGGCCGAGGAAATTGGCCGGCTGATGGCGATCGAGCAAGGCAAGCCATTCAACCAGTCGAAGAGCGAGATCACCGCCTCCTGCGACACGCTCGATTACTACGCAGCCGAGGGCGTGCGCCTTGAGGGCAGCGTGCTTGCGACTGAAGACAAGAGCTACCGCTCCAGCGTGATCTATCAACCGCTCGGCGTCTGCGCATTGATTACGCCCTGGAATTACCCAGTCTCGCTGCTGAGCTGGAAGCTTGGGCCAGCGCTGGCCACCGGCTGCACCGTGGTGGTCAAACCAACGCCGGTTACGCCCATGTCGCCAACAGCGTTTTGCGCCGCGCTGATCGAGGGGGGCATACCTGCGGGCGTCATCTCGGTGCTCAACAGCGAATCGATCGCGATCGCCGAGGAGCTGGTGACGCATCCGCTGGTGGCGAAGGTGGCCATGACTGGTTCGACTCGCACCGGCAAGCGACTGATGGAGCTGGTCGCGCCGTCGCTCAAGCGCGTTTCGCTCGAACTCGGCGGTCAATGTCCCGCCATCGTGTGTGCCGATGCCGATCTGGACCTCGCCGCGAAGGTGATTTCATACAAGGGCTTTCGCAACATGGGCCAATCGTGCAGCTCGGTGAACCGCGTCTATGTTGATGCGTCCATACACGATGCGCTCGTGCGCAAACTGGAAGAACTTGCCGAGAAGCACACGATCGGCGACGGCGTCACCGATGGCGCGGTCGATCTCGGCCCCATGACCACAGCCTCGTGCCTGGCTACGGTCAAAGAGCACGTCGCCGACGCATTGGTAAAAGGTGCGACGCTGATTTGCGGCGGCGCAGCGCCGAACGGCGACCGCTTTGCGCGCGGCAACTTCTATCTTCCCACGATCCTCACCGGTGTAACCCCCGACATGCTGGTCATGCGCGAAGAGACATTCGGCCCGGTCTTACCGGTCGCTTCCTTTGCCCGGATCGAAGAGGCAGTGCACCGGGCCAACGACACAGCCTGGGGCCTTGTCGCCTATCTTTTCGCCCGCGACTACGCAACGATAACGCGCATCTCCGAGGCGCTGGAAGCAGGCACCATTTGCGTCAACAACGGCGCAGTGAACACCAACTACGCTCCCTACTCCGGATGGAAGGACAGTGGCTTCGGCTTTGAACTCTCACGCGATGCCGTTTTCGAATATCTCAAAACCAAGCACATCAAGGTCGGGCTGAGTTGAACGCAATGCCTCTTTCCTCCGATCAGGCGCGCATTCCGGTTGCGGATGTGTTGGAAATGGACTGCGCCGCATGAGACCACTTCACGAGATCTCTGCCGCCGTCGTCGGTACCGGCTTCATCGGTCCGGTTCACGTCGAGGCGCTGCGCCGGCTCGGCATTCGCGTACCGGGTATTCTCGGTTCCTCTGCGGAAAAATCGCGAAGGGCGGCGGCAAGTCTCGGCCTGTCCCGCGGCTACGCCAGCTTGAAGGAGCTGCTGGAAGACAACGATGTGGACGTGGTCCATATCGCCTCGCCGAACCGCTATCATCACGAGCAGGTGCTGGCCTGCCTCGACGCCGGCAAGCATGTCGTCTGCGAGAAGCCGCTCGCAATGACCTCTGCGGAAGCTGCCGAGCTGGTGAAGGCAGCTAAGGCGCATGCGGATCTCGTGACCGCAGTTAATTATAACATTCGCTTCTATCCGCTCTGCCTCCAGGCGCGCGCGATGATCCGGGCCGGCGAGATCGGGGACGTTCTTCACGTCACCGGCAGCTATCTGCAGGATTGGTTGCTGCTTCCCACGGACTACAACTGGCGTGTCGAAGCCGGCGAAGGCGGCGCCCTGCGTGCTGTCGGGGACATCGGCACGCACTGGCTCGATCTCATCGGCTTCATCACCGGCCTGCATGTCGATTCGCTTTTGGCCGATCTGTGGACCCTCCACTCCGTCCGGCGACGACCGGTAAACGCGGGCACGGAAGCATTCACCGGCAAGCTGCAATCCGGCGAACGCGCAGTGCGGGAAGTTCCGGTCGAGACCGAGGACTACGGCTCGATCCTCCTGAAATTCTCCGGCGGCGAGCGAGGCGCGCTGACTGTTTCCCAGATCGCCGCCGGCCGTAAGAACTGCATCCGTTTCGAAATTTCCGGAACGAAGAAGTCTTTGGCGTGGAACAGCGAATCGCCGCAGGAACTCTGGATCGGCGACCGCGCCGCGCCAAATGCGCTGCTCATGACCGATCCGTCGCTCATGCACGAGGAAGTACGGCCCTTTGCGAACTATCCGGGTGGCCACCAGGAGGGTTTTCCCGATACGTTCAAGCAGCTTTATCGCGCGATCTATCAAGACGTGCAGTCGGGTAAACCCTCGGCGGCTCCGTTGTACGCCACGTTCGAGGATGGCCGTCGCGAAGTCGTCCTTTGCGAAGCCATCCTGAAGAGCTACCGCACAAACAGCTGGATATCCGGCCTGAAAGGAGCTTGAGATGCAACTGGGCTTTGTCAGCGCCATTCTGCCCGATTTGAATTTCGAGGAGATGCTCGCGTTCGCGGCCGAGCAGGGATTCGCCACAGTCGAGGCGATGTGCTGGCCGGTCGGCGCGGCTGAGCGCCGATATGCCGGCGTCACGCATATCAACGTGACCGACTTCGGTGAGAAGCAGGCGGAAACGGTAAAGGGCCTGCTCAAAAAGTATGGAGTCTCACTTTCGGCGCTCGGTTACTACCCCAACCCGCTGTGCAGCGACGGGAAGGAAGCAAGCGTCTACATCGAGCACATCAAGAAGGTCATCCGGGCGTCGGACGTGCTCGGCGTAAAGCTGGTCAACACTTTCGTCGGCCGGGACCACACGCGATCCATCGCCGACAACTGGAGCGTTTTCGACGAACGCTGGCCAGACATCGTCCGGTTTGCCGAGAGCTGCGGAGTGAAGATCGCTATCGAAAATTGTCCCATGCTTTTTTCCAAGGACGAGTGGCCGGGTGGCAAGAACCTCGCCATCTCACCAAAAATCTGGCGTGAGATGTTCCGGCGTATCCCCTCGGCCAGCTTCGGGCTCAACTACGATCCCTCCCACCTCGTCTGGCAGTTCATGGACCACGTCAAGCCGATCGAGGAATTCAGCGAACGTATCTTTCACGTCCACGCCAAGGACTTGAAGATCTGGCGCTCGCACCTCGACGAAGCCGGCATCATGGATTTCGGCTGGAACAGCCCGAAGCTGCCCGGCCTTGGTGACGTTGACTGGCCAAGCTTTTTCGCCATGCTGACGCATATCGGCTACACAGGGCCTGTTTGCATCGAGGTGGCAGACGCCGCCTACGAAGCCACCCTCGCCGACCGCAAGCGGGCGTTGATTCAATCGAAGCGTTTCCTGCACAACTACGTTTAGCCGACCTAGCGCGCCTACCCCCCCCGACGGGCTGTTAGCCCTGCGCGCGCGCATCAAGTTCGAAGAGATCTCGAGTGAACGGTTAGCCGCGCTCGATGATCGATGATAATGGCCGGCCACGCACTAGGCCCAGTTTTGGGAGAACTGCGCCGCCGCTGGCGCCAACATGAGCACGACTGCCGCGCTCGCAAGCGCCGGCCCGACAAGCATCGAGCCGCGCGGCGATGCCGGTCGAATCCCAGATCGTACTACGCATGTCGCGACTGATCTGGAGAATGACAAGGTGAGAGCCAAATCACTTTTCGCTACGTTGAACCTGCCCCAGGACCCCGACGGCTTGCGAGTCTCGGACCAAGGCGGAAACGAGGTGTTTTTTTCGGACCCGACGGCAGGTGATCGCTAGTGGTCGAAAAGCGATAATTAACGCAACAAACGACACTCTTCTCTTTTGATCAATTTAGAGCTACAAGCATCTGCTGTCATACATGGAGATTCTCATGAAAAATGGGTCAAAGAGAAAAGCCTGGACATCGGTACAGGTCCGCGAACTGAAGACGCTGGCCCGCAAGAAAACCCCCGCCGGCCGGATTGCCAAGAAGTTGAAGAGGACTGAGGGAGCAACGCGCCAAAAAGCATTCAGTCTCGGATTATCGCTCGACAGCCGGGCGTAACCGGTTTTTCCAAATGTTTGAGAGAAGCTCCGCGCCAGCGCGGGGCTTTTTCCTTTCGTGGATATTATTGGCTTGTGACCCGGCTAACAAACATCGGCATTGGCATCGCGATATTCTCCGGCGGCATCACCGGATTGTTCACTCGGTCGCCCAGCCCCCCTGCGCGACACGCGCCGTCCGTTGCGACCTCAGTGCAACAGAGGCACACGGCCTCGTCGAACGGGGCACAAAGTTCGAGCGAAAGCCATTCTCTTGCAACAAACACGGTTCCCCACTTGGACCGTAGATGATTTTGGCCATTCCGCTACTTACTTGTTGGCCGATATGTGAGTAGCTCTGACCTTCGGCGAAGCGGCTAGCGCTACGCTGCTCCGCCCATAAACCTTCCTGGGCGTCTTGGCCCCGACCACAGCCCGAATTTCCCGCAATCGAGGGTTGCTAAGTTAATAGCCTTCAACCGTCCTGTCGCCTCATGCCTGCGCGCGATAACAGACCCGACCTCCCGACCTCGCCTCCACCTCAATCAGCACAGAATCCGTGAGATGAATTAAATTGGGAAGCTCCATCTTCTCAGAAGGTCCTTTGTTCTTTGCCACATTCCTTACACGTGTATGGCACCCGAACCTGCCCTTCGCCCGCTGAGACACGATTTAGCGCGCCGCACTTTGCGCATTTGCTCTCTATGCGCGTCTTGCCCTGCTTAATGGTGATGGCCTTGCGCTCCAATGCCTCTTTCACCAGACGTTCCGTCTCCTCGCGCATTACTTGTTTTGACATTGCCCCGCTTTCTTGATTTCTGCGCGATAGGTCATACAGCCAGTCGCGACCCATGGCAAAGAACTTGTCCCGTCACCGGTGCATGAGCACCTCCGCAACCAACCTTCTCCGCGGCCAACCAAGGCCCATTGTCAGGCGGAGTCCGCAGCGGTATCATAAAACGTCAACAGTGGAGATCAACAGTGGCGCTCGGCACCGTGAAGTGGTTCAACTCGCAAAAAGGGTACGGGTTTATCCAGCCGCAGGACGGCGGCAAGGATGTGTTCGTCCATATCTCGGCTGTCGAGAAAGCTGGCCTCAGCGGCCTCAATGAAGGGCAGGTTGTCGAATACGAGGAAGTCCCGAACAAAGGAAAAACATCGGCGGAACATCTCAAGCTTCAACGCTGATCTTGCTGAAAGCGATCGCAAGCATCTCGGGCTCAAGCACATCCGCACCAAGCCGTATACGCCCAAGACCAAGGGCAAAGCCGAGCGCTTCATCCAGACTACCCTACGCGAGTGGGGTTGCGCGCACGCCTATCCAAACTCACGCGAGCCCGAGGCAGAGCTGCCGATCTGGCTCCGCCGCTACAACTGGCACAGGCCTCATACTGGCACCGATGATAAAATACCCATCAGCAGGCTCGGCCTGACCGGGAATAACGTCCTGAGGCTCGACACCTAGAGAAAGATTTGCCCTCCGGCTGTCACACATCGCAGGAGGCCGAGGGTCACGAGCCGAGACGCACGAAATCGGACACCACGGCTGGGTCCACGAGAACCCAACCATGCTGACGCCGCGGCGCTTGCCCGCGTTCGACATCACTTGGCCACAAGCAATATAGAAAGCGGCCAGGCAAGCAGGTCTTACTGTGAGCCTTGCCGGTCCCGGCAGGCCATCGGCACCGTCAGGGCAGCGCGTGCAAGTCATCATGCCGTAGTTCCCTTCAGGTATTGCCGCAGCAATTGGGCAGTGCAACGATGACGAAGGAAGAGGCTAGAGCCGCCATCGAGGTTGAACTCTTTGCATTGAAGCTAAGAAAGCGCATGGCGCTGCCGGAAAAGATCGCATTTTGCGAGAGCGCTCATCGTCGCTTGGTTTTTCAATCCGAGACGGATCGCCTCAGAGATATCCTCCAGTGGGTGGAGATTTGGCAATCACTGTGGCTGCCAGACAAACTCGCGTCCGGTGAACAGGTCAATGTCGCCGTCGATGCGACCCAGCAATCCCCGAGCAACGCGTGGCCAGGTTTGGCGCAGATCGTGTTGCGCATCGTCAACGCCTGGCGCGCAGCAGCAGGGCGCGCGTTCGTCAAGCAGTCTGCCGCTGCGCCGCAGGCTGAGAACCGATTTGGCGAAGTGATGGGGCCGACTGCCGCCGCGCCGCAGCCTGCGAGCCGACCAAGTGAGGTGATTAGGCCGAGCGTTGGCAGGCCCCGGGGCTCGAGGTGATTAACTGCGCTCGTCCGTTTTGAGGATGGCCTGCGGTTCGCGCTTGCTCATGGTCCCCTTGGGGGTTGATCTCAAAATTCATCGACCCGGAAGGTGGAAGAGGGTGGAAACAGGCTGCAGCAGCAAGTGACCCACTTCATCGCAAATGCAAGCGCGCTTCATTGCAACTCCTCGCACGCTCATATACCTTGTCAAAAGACGGATGATCCCAAGTCGAGGCAGTAAGAAGGGGCGCCGGCAGTGCCGCTGACGCAGGACACCGAGGTCTGGCAGAGAAGGCTCGCCGCGTTTCCGCTTGCAAGCTACGGCGCGGGTGAGACCGTGTTTTCTGAAGGCACGAAAACCGGGCGACTGCTGATTCTCAAAACCGGCCTAGTAAGCATCGTCAAGGGTGGCACTGAGATCGCCCAAGTGGCGGAACCTGGCGTGATCTTCGGCGAGATTTCCGCGCTGCTCGATCAACCGCATACCGCGGACGTGCGCACCTTGGAGCCCTCGCAGTTTCACGTCGCCGACGCTGCCGCATTTCTTGAGCAAGACCCAGCCGCGCTTCTTTATGTCGCGACAACCCTGGCCCGGCGTCTTGATCACACCAACCAAGCCTTCCTTGAACTAAAGGCCCAGCTTCAGGCCGGCGAGCCGTCGGGTCTGATCGATAAAACAGTCGAGAGGATCGAAGGATTGCTAAGTCTCGATTGGAGAAAATATTACGACAAGCAGACTCAGGAGAAGCTGTTAGCGGGATATGAAATATAGCTGCCGCAAGCGGGGTCTGGCGGACCCCCTCCGAGAAGGGATACCCATGAAAAGGTTTCTCATTCTCCCGGCCCTGTGCCTGGTCCTCGCCGCCCACCGCGCAGTGGCCGCGCTGACCTTCGCCCCAATCCCGGCCATGGCGGACTGCACCGGCGTCAACTGCTAAAATCGCTTGGCACTCAAGATTGCGCCGCGATCTGGCACCGCCGCTCCACCGATACTTCAGCGCCTTGCACGGCCCGCTGATTACACGCTTCCTGGCGGCCGCCTCATTGGTGCGCTATCGGTAGCCCCACTCCGCAGTGACGTACCGTGTTTACTTGCCGCATCTTTGTCCGCAAAACTACAATCGAGCCATGCAGCCCGCGATCAAGCCAGCGACTATCCTTCGCCACGCTTACGGTATCTATCCATCGCTGGCTATGCTCGCCGGCATGCAACTTGACCTCTTCACCCCGCTCAAGGACGGGCCGATGACAGCGGCCGCGTTGGCAAAGGCGCTTTCTTTGCGGACCGATAAGCTCAGGCCGCTGCTCTACGCATTAGTCCATGCAGAGCTACTCACGCTCGTCGAAGGCCATCGTTTTGCCAATACACCCGAGGCCGACGTCTACCTTGTGCGCGACCGCGAAGCGTATCTGGGAAGCGCGCATGAACTCTATTCCGATCTCTGGGGAGCCGCGCTCACTGCCGGACTATCCATTCGCGCCAGCCGGCCTCAGGTCAAGCACGACTTTACCGAAATGTCGGAGGAGAAACTCGGCGCTTTCTTTCGTGGGCTCCATTCCGGTGCTCTTGCGACCGGGCGATACCTGACGACAACCTACAACTTTGCGCCGTTGCGCAATTTGCTCGATGTCGGCGGCGGATCAGGCGGTGTGTGCATTGCGGCTTGCCAGAACTGTCGCGACCTCAGGGGGACGATCATCGAACTGCCAAAAGTTGCACCGATCGCGCAAGCCATGGTGCGTGAGGCGAAGCTCGCAAACCGCGTGGAGGTCCTTGCTGCCGATATTGTCGAACGCGCGCCGGACGGGCAGTTCGACGTAGCAGTGCTCCGCAATCTTATTCAGGTGTTAGGACCTGACGCGGCGCGCCGTGTGCTGCGGAACGTGGGACAGGTGATCGAGCGCGGCGGCCGCCTGTTCATTGTCGGCCATGTCCTCCAGGACAGCCGCCTAGCGCCGTCGGAGGCCGTGTATCTAAACCTTGCGTTTCTCAGCGTGTACGACGACGGACAGGCCCACACCGAGCGAGAGCATCGCACCTGGCTGGCGGAAGCCGGCTTCGCCGACATCGACGTGCGCTACAGCGCCGGCCCCGGCGGAGCAAGCATTGTTAGTGCGCGCAAGGGCTAGAGTATGAACGTCCCAAAGTAATTACCTTTTGGAACTCTCCCAACCGAACGCAGCCCTACGCCGAGGCGGCGAGCCCGTGCCGGACGCCCGCTGCCCAGTCACGCGTGCCGCAGACCGGCAACGCCGCTGAGCGGCGACTGCCCGCGGCGCAGCCCTCGTTGGTAGGCAAATTCGCGATCTCGAATTGGAGGTTGGGTGTAAAGCTGCTTGAGCGGAAGGCGCGCGGCATTGCGCTGATCAAGGCCGGCCGAGTGTTTCTCGATCACGCGGGGCTGCGCTGCTGCAGGTCGAAGCGCCCGCTGAGGCAGCGCGTCGCGCAGAACAACCCGAGAAGCCGGCGTTTGTCGTAGGCTTTCTCGCAGGACAGGAAGTCGTGTGGCCTGTCAGAGGCCTTGCGCATCCTGCGCCTCCCTTCGGGCTCGATGACCGGCAGCGGCCACTTTGGGTCAAAACTGGCCTCCCGCGATGTCGGACTTAGTCCGCTCGCCACCGCCCAAAGCGGACTCAACGCGATCAGCTGGCGGTCAGAAGTAGCTGTCCGGCTGTTTGAGAAACTCGGTTTCCTCTGGCGTCGAGATTCGTCCAAGTACGCCGTTGCGATGCGGAAAGCGGCCAAATCGGTCGACAATCACCCTGTGAGCTTCCGCCCACTTTTTCAACTCCGGATCACCGAGGCTCGCCATCAGTACGACCGAGCGGGCTTGCGACTGGCGGTCTTCTGCATGCTCGAACGGCAGATACAGAAACATGCGCTGGTCCTTGGTTAGGCCGGCGTCAAATCCGCGGACGATGGCGGCCTCCGCCACCCGGAGCGCCTGGGGATCGGCGGCAAATGCGCGAGGCGTGTCGCGGAACATATTGCGCGACATCTGATCTAGCACGATCACCGCAGCAAGCGCGGTCTGCGCATCAACCAGGAGGCCGTTGTTTCCGCGGGACACGATAATTTCATGCAAGCCGAGAAAACGCTCCCGAACGCTTGCGTCAAACGTCGGGTCCTTTTCGAACCATTGGTCCGGCTCAGTCTGCTCGAACCAAAACTTCAAAACGTCCCCGACCCACCCATCTCTAGGATCATCGACGATTGTGGGGCCCTCCAAGATGCGCGCATCAACTCGAGGTGCGCCTTATTGTCCGTTTAGCATTGTTCCCCAGAGGCCCCGATCCCAAGAGTAAGATCGGGCTCCGTCGAGGTCCGGAACAGTGCGCGAAGCAGCTAGGACGCCTTCCGGAGCGGCTTTGCGGTAGCAGCACCGGCGCTTATACCGCGCGCGACAAAATCTATACGGCGGTTCTGCCGCCATCGACCGGTAGAATCGCACCCTGGATGAAACTGGCGCGGTCGGTCGCCAGGAACACGATCGCCTCGGCAATCTCCGCAGGCGCGGCCGGACGCCCGGCCGGCGCTTGCGCAGCGAGCTGTTGCAGTGCGTCGCCCATTGCCGCCGTGCCTTCGGTGCGGGTCGGCCCGGGACTGACCGTATTCACGCGGACGCCCTTGGGGCCATATTCGGCCGCCCACGCTTTGGTCAGCAGATTGATAGCGGCTTTGCTCGATCCATAGAGG
>Ga0210407_10003764_pt1 | contig 12165 bp, 11 predicted proteins | sample IncBWC27MmetaG_FD_150860 | JGI IMG/M metagenome (GOLD analysis project Ga0210407, IMG submission 150860) | Forest soil microbial communities from Barre Woods Harvard Forest LTER site, Petersham, Massachusetts, United States - Inc-BW-C-27-M | ecosystem: Environmental > Terrestrial > Soil >... | reverse complement strand
ACTGATTGCTTACTTTGACGTTAGGACTCAGGAAAGGTGAGACGTTTTACGAGAATGTTACAAGCGGTGTGAAACTGCGGACCAATACCGCTCCGGCGGGGACGAACTGTGCGCAAGCGCGACATCATTGTCCGCAAACGAACACTTCGGGACGCAGATGGTTTGGCGACTCGCGATCCGGTGCTTGCTCTTGTGGACTGGTCGGAGTCCCGCTATGACATCGCACCAGGCTTGATCAGGAAGGTCCGAGAAAGAGCGCCGCCAGCGCTGGGTATGGCCTTTGCCGTTGACTCGTCGCCTCAAATAACTGCTTGTTTTTGTGAAGGAGGCACTTTAAAGTAAGCCAGTAAGGTGACAGTCTGTGCCGTGATGCCAATCCCCGCGCTTGCCTTCGAAGATGCACCCGCGCGGCAAATAGCAGGATAAAAGCAAGGGAGTGGCGGTTTCGCGAGTTGAGCCGCTGTTTTCTGAGTATTCTTCCTTGACAAAATTAACATTCCTGTTAGAGTGCGGCCAATTGCTTCACCCAAAAACATTGGATGAGGGGACCCGGTATGAAAAATGTTTATGAGGTTCTGAGGCAGAAGGAACTTGAGTTGGCGCGGTTGGAGAAGGAAGTCGAAGCGCTGCGTGTAGCCGCTCCCTTGTTGTCCGACGACAAGGAATCGATGGAAGCCACGGGCAATAAGCCGACTTTAGCCACTCCCACAACCGCGCAACAGCCGATCCGTATCCCGCAGGCGGCGGTCAACGCCAGCCCGCAACCGGCGCGCGCCGCAGGATGGGAAGACACAGCCAAGCGCTGGCCCTAGCCAACGGGTGAGACACAGCCCTCGCCGCTCCGCCTTCCTTAGGACGCGGGCGCGCAATTCTTTATTGATCGCCTCCGTTCCAGCTCCGGGCCTTCCCGCGGTTGGGCGGGGAACCTCGAAGTTACTCACGGGTTCAGGCTGATAACCTCTGCCGGCGAACCGGTGCTATACTCCACACAATCACTCTGGCCGAATCATTAATCTTGAGCTTGATTGCGTCTTTAGTCAGTGACGATGGTGGGGTGGTGTGCTCATGCACATACTCATGCACATAGAGGATAGGCGGTGAGTACAGCCGCAACCCAGGCACGGGTTCGAGGGGCAACCAACACCCGCCGTGTGCCTCGCATTCCCCTCGCGGTTCGAGCCGACGTCACCGTGTTGCGCTCTGGAGTTCCCTGCGCCATCCCCGGACGCTCGGTCAGCATCGGTGAACGTGGCCTCGGCGTGGTGCTGGCCGGAGAAGTTCAACCCGGCGATTCTGTAGGCCTCGAGTTTCGCTTGCCGGATACAGAGGCAAGGTTGCACCTGCAAGCAATCGTGAGGTACCAGGCGCTCTTGCATTGCGGCCTGGAGTTTCTGAATCTGACGCCAGAACAGCAAGTCCTGCTCGAACGCTGGACTCGAAAGCGGGAAGCCTCAACCGCAAAAGCTGCGTCGCCGGTTGCCAGCGTTCAATCGCCCGCTCTTCCTGCCGTCAGTCCTGCCGCTCCGTCAGCCAAGAGGGCCGAGCGGAAAAGTCACAAACCAGCATTTCGCCGTGCCCTGTGGATCGTACTCGCCGGAGCGCTCCTCCTCGGCGGCTTGGGCTGGTGGCATTGGCACCGGGCATGGAACGAACTGGAATCGCAAATACCGGCAAGCCAGCTACTCGTGCAGCAACCGCCGGCCTTGGTTCCGGCCGAGGTCATGCAAGCACTGATCGTCCACAAGGTAGAACCGATTTATCCCGAGGCTGCAAGGCAGGCGAATATTCAGGGAGTCGTAGTCCTCGACCTGGCCATCGCCACCGATGGAACCGTGCTCGACGTACGCCCCATCAGCGGCCCGGAAGAACTCGCGCCCGCCGCCGTCGACGCGGTGAAGTGGTGGCGCTTCCAACCTTACTTGATCGATGGCCAGGCCGTGCAGGTGAAGACTAGTCTCGCGGTCGACTTCCGGGGAAATTAGCGCCCGATCTTCCCCATCACTTGGATGTTGTCCGCTGCTTGCGAAAAGCGTGCAGAATCAGCCCCCCGCTGATGGCAAAACTTCCCACCGCTCCCAGGGCCATCACCTGGGCCATCTGCCAGCTCAAGCGCAGGAGATCTGAAAACAGCGCACTCACCGCGAACAAAACTCCAATGACATTCAACCACATCGGCGCCCGCACTGGATGGCTGTGCTCGCGATTGTAGTAGCGCAACTGCAACAGAACGGCAGCCAACCCGATTGCCGCGACCACCACTACCGCAAGCGGGCTGGAAAACACGTTGCGCTTGGTGTACATCACAACTACACCGAGCCCGACGCAAAGCAGACCCGACGCGATCACACTCCACCGTCGGGAATTGGGGCTCGCAGGCACGCGCATAGCTTCCCCGCATTTATACAGGGGATCGCGGGCGGTTTCAAACCACCCGCGCCTCTGGGGACAATCTCCAGGAAAGAAATCACCGATGACGTCTGCCGCCCCGCTCCTTGCCCTCTGTCAAGAGCAGGCGCAGAGATCGATCACAAAGCCCGCTTCCTTTAACCCTGGTCGGCGAGCCGGAAAAGCCGGGCGCGCGGGACCAACTCACGCCGTCCCTTGACTTGAGTGGCGCAGTTCGTACATACATTAGCGCACAAACAATGTTCTACGTGGAACACATCTCAAGTTTTGCGGCGAGGCTGTCAGTCGAGGGCTATCCTCCTCCTCCGGCGACCCACTCCGCCTGCCTCGCGCCGCCATGGCTGACCGCGTAGAGGACGAGTTCGACGCGGCTGGAAATTCCCAGTTTGTCGAAGATGTGAAACAGGTATTTCTTCACCGTGTGCTCGCTCAGCCCGAGCTCGTGGGCGACTTCGCGATTGCTGAGGCCATCCGCGACCAGGGCCACGACTTGCTCCTCACGATGGGTGAGTAGCTTCACTCCGCTGGCGTTCACCATGAGCAACGAAGGCACCTGGGTGACGATCTCGACCAGGTACTGCAACTGCTCGCTGTTGGCCCACACCTGCCCCTGATGAACGCTCTGGATGCACTTGCACAGCAACCGGAAGGGGTAGTCGGAAAAGCAGAACAGCCCTTTCACTCCGGAGCGGAACGCATTCACCACCGAGTCGCGATTCGATTCATCGAGCACCAGCACCTTGGCGATGTGGGGATGCGCCAGATGCAGGCGGCGAACATTGGCCATATCCTGACCGGCGAGTTTGGGATGATCGGCGTTCATAAGAATGACGTCGACGGGAAACTCAGCGATCGCGCCGAGGATGACGTTCATATCCACGCCGCAAGAGTGCACACTGAACTCCGGGCGCCGGCGCAGCGCGCTCACCAGCAGCTGGCACTGCATCTGGTTGGAGTCGGCGACCAGGACGCCGATCGTGCTCGAAGTGGCAGCGAGTGCAGAACACATAATTCACATCCGCGTTATAACAGAATGGTTAATCATAGAACCTGAGGGTCTGAAAAGCTGTGACATTGCGGCGCTCTGGCAGCACTTATTTGTGTGGAAAACTTTTTGGGAAAACGGGTGCAGGTGCATCTTTTCCCGATTTGGCACTTGGCACAGTTGCTAGCAGCCGCTGGCCGTCGCAGCGTTTTGGAAGGGCCTGTGCCGGTTCATGAACGAGTTTTGACCGTTCTTCAAGTCCACGTTGGTGGATGCAACGAACGTGTAGGTGAGGCGCGAGTCGTGCCGGGAGAAGCCAAGCTTCCATGCGCGACGAAAGCCCTTGGATGCTGGGTTGCCGAAGGTGTTGCAAGGCCTCGAACCGCTACACGGTATTGGTCCCTATCAGATACGTTCGTGGATGGTACTTCCCATGTCTTGTCGCCTTGCATCCGCCGCGATAAGTTTCAATCGAGGGTCGAGTCTACAGAAAGGTTGTGGTTCCTCGGGAACGATTCGAGGCCTGAACGAGACATGAAGACTAACAGTGTTTTGGCCTATTGCGTTCTGGCTCTCACCTGCTGCCTTCCGCAGCAGGGATTGGTGGCGGCCGTGGCTCAAGAGCAGCAGCCAAATGTGGCTGTTGAACAGGCCGAGTCAGCGGTTGCCACAAAATCCGGTGTGGCGGACGGTGCTGGGACCTCGAATTCTAGTCCAGCCCTGACGGGGGTACGCCGTCCGCTCTACCGGCTTTGCAAGAGTGACGTGGTGACCGCTTCTTTCACCTTCTCGCCGGAGTTCGACCAGACCGTAAATGTGCAGCCGGACGGTTACATTGCACTGAAAGGCGTGAAGCAGTTGTCCGCGGAGGGCTTGACCGTTCCCGAACTGCAAGAGGCCATTGGCCGGGCATACACGGGGGTGTTGCACGACCCAGAGGTCACGATCGTGCTTAAGGACTTCGACAAACCGTATTTCATCGTGGGTGGCGAGGTAAACCATCCGGCCAAATACGAATTGCGCTCTGACACCAGGGTGACGGAAGCCGTCGCCATTGCGGGAGGCATGACGGCGCGAGCCAAGCACTCCCAGGTAGTGCTGTTTCGGCGGGTTTCCGATGATCTGGTCGAGTCCCACCTGCTGGATGTGAAGGCGATGATGAAATCGCGAACCTTGGCGGAAGACATCCATCTCAGAACCGGCGACTTTTTGTTCGTACCGCAGAATTTTATTTCAAAGCTCAAGCCGTACTTACCGATGTCGAGTATGAGCCTGTACGCGAGTCCGGCGCAGTTCTAGGGGGAACGGCGCCGGAACAATTGGATCGGAACCTGATTACTCGATTCAGCAGAAAGCAGAAATGATTGCTTGGATCTTCATATGCCGGAGGAACTCAGACTCATCCCGAGATCGGCGCGCGTGCCTTCCCCCACCCTACGCGACCTGCTGGTCATAGTATTCCGGCAACGCCGGCTGGCGCTGATATCGTTTGCAGGAGTCTTCCTCGCCGTTGTTCTCTATGGGCTGGTTGCGCCTCCTTACCAAGCGGAAATGAAAGTGCTGGTGCGGCGGGGCAGAGTAGATCCCGTGGTCACGTCAACCCCGAGCCAGGCGGAATTCGAACGCGAGGGTGTGACCGAGGAAGAACTGAACTCAGAAGTGGAGTTGCTGCACGACGGTGAAATCCTGCAAACAGTGGTGCGGCGCTCGGGCCTGATTTCTGAAGGACACTCATGGTTCTGGAATCTTTTCGGTGACAGCGAAGAGAGGCAACTGGCTCGGGCGGTGCGCCGGATCGATAAGCGGCTGACGGTTGAAGCAGTGCGCAAGGCTACGTTGATCACGGTACGGTACAAATCCTCCGACCCAGCTCAGGCCGCAAATGTTCTCCATTCCCTGGCTGCCGCTTATCTCGCGCGGCATGAACAACTGCATCGTCCTTCGGGAGAGTTCAAGTTTTTTGATCAGCAAGTCTTCCAGTCGCGGAGCGGTTTGGAGGAAGCGGAACTGCGATTAATGGAGTTTGGGCGCGATCAGGGAGTGACTTCTGCCGCTCTGGAGCGCGACATGGCGCTGCAAAAGCTGAACGAAGCGGATGCGGATGCTCGCCAAACCCAAGTCGCGATCGCGGCCGCCGCAGAGCGTGCCCGCATCCTGGAGAAAAAGCTAAGCTCCTTGCCGGAGCGGATCACCACACAAATTCGCAATTCCGACAACCCCGAACTGATGGAGAAGATGAAAGCACGGCTGCTTGACCTGCAACTGAGCCGCACCGCACTGCTGGCCAAGTACGAGCCTTCCTATCGTCCCGTCCAGGAGTTGGACCAGGAGATTTCTGAGACGGCGGCTACCATCGCGAATGAGAACCAATCGCCGATCCGGGAGCGCACCAGCGACCAGGATCCGGATCACGAGTGGGCGAAGGCTGAGTTGTTGAAGACCCAGGTCGAATTGAACGCACTGGGCGCACATGCTACGGCCGAGAATGCTCTATCGGCCCACTACCGGGAAGCGGCGAGTCGCCTCGGCGATCACGCCATCCGGCAGGAACAACTGCTGCACGATTTGAAGGCAACGGAAGAGAAGTACCTCCTGTACCTTAACAAGCGCGAGGAGGCGAGGATTGGAGATGCGCTGGACCAGGGCGGCATTCTCAATGTGACCATCGCAGAGCAAGCCACGGTCCCAGCGCTGCCAGAGCTTTCCGGACTGAGCTTCGGACTCATCGGGTTGGTAGGCGCGAGTGTAGCGAGCATCGCCATGGCCTTTGTCAATGACTACTTGAATCCGGCATTTCGAACTCCGGACGAAATCATCGCGTACTTGGGGAGCCCGGTGCTGGCTTCTTTGCCCCAGAGGAACGAATAGAGAGATCTATAAGTGCAAAAATGTTAGCTAGAGGAAAGGGCGAATGAGCACATTTGTTGATTTGTTGCCGCGGGCCATGAATGACGTCTGCGAGCCGAGAGTGATCGAAGGCCAAGGCGAAGAATCCTGCACGACTGGACTCGCAGGTTGGGACCCAGATGCTTTTGCCGACGAGCAGATCCGGGGCCTGGTGCGACAGGTTTTCCTGCCAGGATGGCCGAAGCCGGCGCATCAAGTGGTTTTCAGTTCGGTGGACCCGGAAACGGATATCAGCGAGATCTGCATGCAGGTCGGACTAGCGTTGTCGGCGCAAGTGCCGGGGACGACTTGCCTGGTCGAGGCAAACCGGAGCGGTCGGAGATTGGAACCGGTGCTGGCAAAGAATGGACTCGACCTGCTTCCCAATCAAGAACGATCCGCGATGCGAAACTCGACCCGCGGGCTTTCCAACGAGTTGTGGTTTGTATCCAGAAGTGCCTTTCCCGGCGAAAACGAGAATGGCTGGTCCGGGCCCTGGTTACGTCATCGCCTGGCGGAACTGCGCAAGACATACGATTACACGGTGCTCTACGGGCCGCCCGCTGGGACCTGCAGTGAGGCCGCGCTGCTGGCCAGTCTTTGTGACGGCATGGTTTTGGTTTTGGAAGCAAACTCGACCCGGCGAGTGGCGGCACAAAAGGTGAAGGAAAAGTTACACGCGGCAAATGCCCGTTTACTGGGGGTCGTACTCAGTGGGCGGACTTTCCCGATTCCGGAGGCGATCTATAAGAAGTTGTAGAGATACGCAGGGTTGTCAACATCACGAACCGTTGCGCGGGCTCACAGTAGAAATCCTTTGGCGGGGGTAATTTAGAAACTTCGTGAAAAACAGACCAAAAATCAGCCGGGACTCAATTAGCGGAGCCACGTTTAAAGAATCGTCGTAATGACAGCTGCACCCCACCTTTCTTTACCCCTCAACCTGCAAGCACAGTGGTACTCGATTCAAACCCGATATCGCTTTGAAAGGAAAGTAACGGATCAACTTCAGCACAAAGGTTTGCAGACCTTCCTTCCACTGCTCGAAGAATTTCACCGCTGGAGCGATCGCCTTCAGCCCGTCTACATCCCGCTGTTTTCGGGTTACACCTTCGCGCATCTCGAATTGTCGGCTGGCCTCCGCATGGAACTTCTTCATACCGAAGGTGTGATTGGTCTGATCAGCGTCAGAGGCGTGGCAACTCCGATTCCCGCCAAACAAATTGACGATCTGCGGAGGCTGCTGTCGCAGAAGATTCCGTGCTCTCTCCACGCATTCCTGAAAGTCGGACGACGAGTACGGATTCGAGGCGGGTGCCTGGATGGGCTGGAAGGGATCCTGGAACAGAGTGGGGAAAAGAATCTGGTGATCTCCATCGAATCGATCGAGCGCGCAATCGCCATCACTATAGAAGGATACGAACTGGAAATGATTTGAAGTGGGTTCCCCCTTAACAAACCCGTCAAGCCCGAACCGCAAATTTGGGTCTCCCTCGCGGCTGATTCCCGGAGCGCAAGCGTCGCTCGGCGGCGTACCGCGGAAGAAAGCCGCTTCGGTGACCGTGGATGGGCGATTCTGCGAGTGGCAGGTTCCGGACGCTTTGGGAGAGTCCAGAAAGCGCCGTCTCTCTGAAGTCCTCGCCGAAGCGCTACTGCCCAGACTTTCGGTACACGGCCAGCACTGGGATCTCGTCAGGCAAGTGAGTGCGGACTTTCTTTTAATCATTGTTGGTTTTGCTGCTGTCGGCCATCTGATCGTGCTTCTGGAATTTGCGATCCGCCACGACCCCGCAGCGCTGCTTCGTCCCGAGCCGTTTCCCACCGCCGGGCCAGGATTGCTACTGATCTACGGGTCGCTTTTCACGTTGCTTGGCTTCTCTGAACGCCTGTATCATCCCGAGACCGTACTGGTGCCGCAGCGGGAACGATTAGTTTTGGCCAAGGTTGCCTTTTGGTCAGCGGCGTTGGTTGTCCTCGCGGTTGGTTGGTCAGGACCTCATCTGATTTCCCTTACAACCCTGGCAGCCAGCGCGCCCCTTAATTTCCTGATCATGCTCGCGTGGAGGAATTGGCGGCGTGCGCCTGCGCAAGGCGGGCGCGACGTGCGGAACGTACTGATCATCGGCGCGGGAGAGCACGGCCGCAGACTCGCGGCTCACATGGGCGAGGACGCGGCCAGCCGGTATGTGGTCATGGGTTTTCTTGACGAAGATGAGCCCATTGGCGGCGACGTACGGGGTCGTGTGGAAGACCTTGTACGGATCGCGCGAAGTGATTTCGTCGATGAAATCGTCCTCACCGCCCCGCAGCAGCCCGAACTGGCGCGCCGGGTTATTCGGGAGGCGCGCCGTAACCAGATCGATGTCAAGGTTGTTCCTGAACTCTTTGGGTTCGAGCCGGATGACCCGCTGGTTTACGAACAATTCGGTAACATTCCGGTGCTGACCCTGCGCGTGGAACGAATGCCCACCTTTGGGTTATTCCTTAAGCGCACGGTCGATGCAGTATTTGCCTGTGCAACGCTGGCCCTCACCGCGCCCCTGCTGATCATTATTGCGCTGGTGATCAAATTGGAGTCGCCAGGGCCCATCCTTTATCGGGCGGAGCGAGCGGGCCTAAAGGGCAGGCGATTCCGATGCTACAAGTTCCGCACCATGGACGCGAGTGCGGACAAGACGAAGCAACAGCTGCGAGCACGCAACGAACGCCAGGGCCCATTCTTCAAGATGGCCGATGATCCGCGGATCACGCGTGCGGGACGCTGGCTCCGCCGTTACAGCCTGGACGAGTTGCCGCAGCTCTGGAATGTAGTACGGGGCGAGATGAGTCTGGTGGGGCCGCGGCCTCATCCGCTGGATGATTTCGAGCGCTACGACTTGGGGGATCTGCAGCGTTTAGGCGTGTCTCCGGGACTCACGGGATTATGGCAAGTAACGGCGCGACGCGACCCTTCGTTCGAGCGCGGCCTGGCGCTTGATTTGGAGTACATCAGGAACTGGAGCCTGTGGAGAGACTTCCGGATTCTGTACCAGACGATTTCCGTGGTTCTCCGCGGGAGCGGCGTGTAGCCATGTCAGCTGCGGCACACCCGGCAAATCGGATTTCTGGTTCGGACGCCTTCGCCTGGGCAGTCGGCGCTTCGTTCCGCCCTCTGCATGCATTGATCGCGGCGCCCTCTCTGCTTTTCTTAGCCACGCTGGGGCTAATGCTTTTTCATCCCCCCGACTTTCATTTTCATTCCATTGATCGAGTCGCCTTCGGGTTGCTGATTCTGGTAGTGCTGCTGCGCCTGTGCGCGCTCCAGCAACCGCTGCGATTTGGTGGGCCGATAACCTGGCCGATGCTGGCTCTGCTCATACTGGCATTCCATGACGCCGTTACCCAATCAAATGGGGACGAGACCTGGAGTCTGTTTGCGGCCAAATGGCTGGTGCCGTTCATGCTGTATCACTTGGCAGCCTACATCTTCAATGACCAACGGTCCTTGTTGAGGTTTGAGACGTTTTCTTTGATCGTGCTGGGATACCTCAGTCTCGTCGCCATACTGTTCATGATCGATGCCAGGCAATTCATTTTTCCGCGCTACATTCTGGACGAGGGATTGGGGTATCACGTCGACCGCGCGCGTGGGCCATTCTTACAGGCTGTGGCCAACGGAGTGGCACTGAATTTACTCGGCTTGGTTGCTTTGAATTCATTCCGGCAGAAACGGCTGCGCGGAGTTTGGGTAGTTCTCTTCTTGGTGGCGTTGCCGTTGGCCATCGTGGCCACCAGGACCCGCGCCGTCTGGCTGTCGTTTGCCGGGTCGATTCTCGTGTTGCTTTTCTTTTCTCCAAGCCGGCGGCTGCGGCGCGCCTGCCTTTGCTTCGTGCTCGCCGGCAGCGTGGCGCTGGCAGCTGTAGTCACTTTTGCAGACCGCAGTGGTTCTCTAAGCGAGCGGCTCGAAGAACGTGGACCCGTGATATTCCGGATGGCGATCTATCAGGCTGGGTGGGAGATGTTTTTGCAGAAGCCGTTGGCCGGATGGGGTGCGACGGATATGCAGACGGAACTCTCCAAGAGGATCAGCGATTTTCATCAGAAGCAGTTCTTTTTTCACAACACCTATCTTGAGATCCTTGTCCAATATGGGCTCGTGGGGTTGCTGTTGTATCTGTGGATCGTGGTTGATCTATTCAAGCTGGGTCGAGGGCGAATTCGGCCCAGCGTTTTCCCGCATAGTGGTTTCCTGGATCAGCAGTTCCGGAATCTGTGGCCCCTGTTGCTCGGAGTGTACCTGCTGAACGGCTCGTTCGTAGTCATGAACTATCAGTTCGTGAATGGATTTCTATTCGCGCTGGCAGGCCTGTTGACCGCGCAGAACCGGCGCAATTCCGATATCGGGATCACTGCCTCGGCACGGTGATGCCTACCGTTGCTTATCTTGCGAATCAGTTTCCTTCCCCGGTTGAGCCGTACGTAGCGGAAGAAATTTGGGAACTCCGCCGGCGTGGCGCTCGGGTGATTCCGTGCAGTGCGTGCTATGTCACGACTTCCTCTGATTCCGAACTAAAAGCTCTTTCCGCCGAGACACTATACTTGCGGCCACTTCAGTTCAGGCTGCTGATCCACGCTGCGTTCGTGTGCGTCTTGAAGTTCCGGTTACTCAAGGATTTCTTCCGCCGCGCGCTGTTGGAGGGCAACGAACCCCTTGCGAGGCGGTTGCGCGCGCTTCTTCACACCTGCCTCGGAGCCTATTACGCCCTCCTGATCGAAAGGTCAGGGGTAGAACACATCCACGTACACCACGGGTATTTCGCCTCGTGGATCGCGATGGTGGCCGCCCGCCTGCTGGGAATCGAGTTCAGCATGACCCTGCATGGATCCGATCTGCTGCTACACCCTGCGTATCTGGATACCAAACTGAGACACTGCAAGTTTTGCGTAACCATCTCGGAATTCAACCGGCGGCATATCCTCGAACGCTATCCGGACATTCAACCGGAAAAAATCGTGGTCCGACGCATGGGGGTTGATCCTGGTAAAGACAACCGCAAAACTTTGCCAGTCGCCCGCGAAAGCCACAGGCTGGTCATGCTTGCCGTCGGACGTTTGCATGCGGTCAAGGACCACGCTTTCCTGGTTCGAGCCTGCCGTCTGCTTAAAAACCGCGATGTTCCTTTTGTTTGCCTGATCGCCGGCGAGGGGCCGGAGCGTACGTCCATCGAACGGTTGATTCGTGACCTTGATCTGCGCGGCGAAGTCCGGTTGGTGGGACATCTGTCGCGGCAACAACTCGACACATGCTACCTGGCGGTCGACTTAGTCGTGCTTACCAGCCGCAGTGAGGGGATTCCGCTGGTGCTGATGGAAGCCATGGCGCGCGGCACACCCGTGCTTGCGCCCGCGATCACCGGCATTCCCGAACTCGTGATTGACGGCAACAATGGGTTCCTCTATCAGCCGGGTTCGCTCGAAGACTTTGTGGCGCGAGTCGAGTTGGTCCATCGCGCCGAATCAGCTCTCGGCCCACTTTGCCGAGCCGCTCGACAGCACGTGCTGAAGCACTTCAATCGGGAAAACAACCTCGCATCCTTCTGCAATCTTTTTCTAACGCATATCGATGGAACCGTGGAGCACCACTATGAGAATCCTATATTGCAATAAATACAATTTTCCCTTCAGCGGCACCGAGGTCTACATCTTCGAACTCATGGAACTGATGAAGGCTCAGGGGCACGACGTCGCGCTCTTTTCGATGGCGGACCCTCGCGGCCGGCCTACACCGTACGACCAGTACTTCCTGCCCAACATCGATTTCAAGGACCCTGCCCTGGGTTTGTTTGCTCGCGCCAAACTTGCAGCCCATGCTATCTATTCCACCGATGCCCGGCGGCGATTGCGCCAAG
>Ga0210407_10003763_pt1 | contig 12165 bp, 10 predicted proteins | sample IncBWC27MmetaG_FD_150860 | JGI IMG/M metagenome (GOLD analysis project Ga0210407, IMG submission 150860) | Forest soil microbial communities from Barre Woods Harvard Forest LTER site, Petersham, Massachusetts, United States - Inc-BW-C-27-M | ecosystem: Environmental > Terrestrial > Soil >... | reverse complement strand
GCCGCATCTGCCCCATATCGATGATGTGGAAGAGCGGCTTTCCATTGACCTGAATGTACGCGGGATCGGTCATGAAACCCATCCACTCGTTTATGGCTCCCGGCCAATCCGCGGGGCCGATGACAAACGGAGGCGAGTTAACGTACAGAATCGCGTACTGCATGCCGTGGCGGTCGGGAAGTGCATGGGTGATTTTGAGAGCGGAATTGAGATCCTCGCCGGGGTCGGTGACCGCCGTGTTGAAATACCAGTCAAAGACGAAGAAGTCGATGCCGAAGCTGCGGGCCCAGGCGAGCTGTTGTTCGACAGCGCACGTGTTGTTGTCCTCCCAACCCGAAAGGGGCTCGCGATCCTGATAAGGCCCGTTGGGCATGCCTTGGAAGTGGAAGTTCGTGAGCGGTCCGGACCAGCCGTCGAAATAGTAGGCGCCCAGGCGGGCAAGGGTCTGCCCTGACGCGGTGCTCGTGGTGGCAAGTACACATGGAATATTGAAGGACGCGGCGTTGGAAGTGCCACCGCCGGGAGCGGGATTGAAAACTGTGACAGCGTCAGTGCCTGCCACGCTGATGTCGTCCAAGGGAATCTGAGCCTGGAGCTCGGTGCTGCTGAGAAATGTCGTGGGGCGGCTCTGGCCGTTCCACTGCACGGTCGAGGTGGAGATCAGTTTGGAGCCATTCACAGTCAGCGTGAACGAAGGTCCACCACGCACGGCGGTGGTGGGGGCGATGGTTGTAATGGCGGGCACGGGATTTGGCGGCGGACCCGCGGAGCTGGATCCGCTGCCGCAGCCGGATTCAATGGCAACGACGGACGCGAGAGCATAGACCAGGAGGCGGGAGCAAGACGAAGTGTCGTGGGGGATCGCCATGGCCGCCCGTCTCCTCATTCCTGGCTAATCGAGGCCCGAACGAGGGGATGGTACGTCTTGGGAGGGAACGAGCGCAAGCGCTATGGATTTCAAAGAGATGTGCCGCAGGTCATCGCGCAGCCGGATGCATCTGAGTATCATCGCATACCCTTTGCCTCTGACCACAGTCAACTCCTGGTAATTCGGATAACTGGACATTGAGGATTCTGGCCGGTTCCACTTGTACGATAACGGCGGTGGTCTCAATGGGTCGACGCAACACTCAGCTCAAACCCACCTGCATTGAAAACAAAAGCTAAAAGCGCTCGCTAGGTTGGATCGGCCGGAACGCTACTCCGGCTAGGTTTTGACCAGGTACAGCCAAACAAATCGGTTCTCCAGGGGAAGTATTGCCGGATCAACTGATTAGATGGTGTTGCATCGACCGGTTGAGCTGGCATGACTTACCAGGCATGTGGAATTGGACAAGGGCAAGTAGAAGACGGTGACGAAGGCTGGGGCGATCATTTGTGCGATTTTTTTCTGGCCCAGCATCTGGCTTGCGCGATGCTTCTGGTCTCGTGGCCAGATATCCGTGTCAGACAGTTACCAGGCGGACAAATACAAAACGCAGATTCTTTGTGTTCCCAGTGGCCGGAGCCCAGTATTGTCGTTAACGGCAGTTATGACGCTAAATCCACTTCAAAACGGCCCTGTTTATTCCGGTCGTTTCTAGTCTGGGACTAAAGAAAATGCGCATCCGAATTTTACTCGGCTTTCTAGCCCTCGCACTAGGACTTGGTTCCCTGGCGCTCTGGAAGCGTGCTCAAGACAGGGCAGCGCTTGAGCGCGAAGCGCGATTCTCAAAACCGTTCAGTGACTCCCTTTTGGCGTTTCAGCAGAAGCGATATGTCGATGCCGAAGCCATTCTGACCGGCCTCTTACAAGAAACGGAACGTAATTCGCCAGGTTCTGCCCATCAAGCAAGCGTCTTGCATGGTCTCGGGGCTGTGACGTATCTCCAGCATCGGGATTCGGAGGCGGCGGCTTACTACAAGCGAGCCGTCGAAATTCGCAAAAAGTTGCTAAAGCCAGATGATCCGGAATTGGTTTCCTCTCTCTCCGGGTTGGCGCAGGCCCTGCGTGACAAGGGAGATGACGCGGAAGCCGATCAGTTCTATCGAGAGACTCTCACGATCTATCGGCAGCACCCGGAAATTTATCGCGGCGACTATGCGATGTATCTGCTTAATGTTGGCGATTTCGCATTCAGGCGACACCGGCTTGAGGAAGCTCAAAACCTTCTGGCAGAGGCCGTGGCGAATTTCGAGAAGTACGAGGGCACCGGCAGTCCGCATTTGGCCTTGGCATCAACGAGCTTGGCCGAAGTCTATGACGAGGAGGGCAAGTATTCAGAATCGGAGGCGCTTTATAGAAGGGCGCTAAGCATTCAGGAAGCCCAATTGAGTCCCGATGATTCCGACTTGGGCCGCACTCTGGGCGGGCTGGCCGATGTCCGTTACAAGCAAGGGAATTCTTCCGAGGCAGTTTCGCTCCGAATACGATCGCTGGCGATTCTTGAGAAAGCCGGTCCGTCGCAAACCACGAGCGAAGCTGTGCTCCTCATTGAGCGAGGCCAGTCGCGAGCAGCTGCGGGCAAGTACAAAGAAGCCGAGTCTCTCTACAAACGAGCCATCGAAGCCGATGAAGCAAAATACGGCCCTGACCATCCGAAAGTTGCTGACGACCTGAACTTCCTGGCAAAGCTATATCGCGATGAAGAGAGATTCCCGATGGAAGCGGCTGAACCCCTATTTCAGCAAATGCTCGAAATCCGCCAAAAGAACTTTGGGCAGGACAGCCCTGAGGCTGCCGAGACCGTAAGTGACATGGCGCTGCTTTACTTTTACGAAAAGAAATACGACATCGGTGAATCTTTTGCAGCGCGTGCCTTACCGATAGAAGAAAAAGCCTTCGGGCCCGAAGGACTGGAAGTCTCCACCACACTAAACCGCCTGGGCCTTTGCCAACGCGATCTGAATAAGCTCGCCCAGGCAGAAGCATCATTTGCCCGCGCTCTCGCGATTCGAAAAAAACACTTTCAGCCCGATCATCCCTGGATTGCAATCAGCCTTGAGAATTTGGCTTCCGTTTATCGCGCCCAGGGCCAAGTCGAAAAAGCTAACCGGCTCCTTGAAAGTTCTCGGCCCATTCGCCCGAAGACCGACGCGAAAAGATAGCCCAACTGTCGGTTCAACCAAACCTTCATAAGTCTCAACGCCTGATTAACGCCGAAGCCGCACAAGCAAGGTTTTGCTTCACATCTTCGGTAACCTACCAGGCATTAGCACGCGGTCGTGAGAATGCGGCTAGAATGGGACCATGCTGAAGACGGTGAGATTGAGAGTCATTGAGAGTGCTCGCCTCATGGCGATTACCCTGGCGCTGCTTTTCCTCACCTGGACGAAGGCGGCCTCTGCTCAAGCAGGCCGGGAACAGTCCATCGATAAGCATGTCGCCGTACTGATTGACAACATGGTTGAAGAAAAGACCGAGCAGCGGGCATTTTCTGACCTTGAATCGCTGGGATGTTCAGCTGTTCCAGCAATCATTAAGCGAATGGATGATAGACGTAAACTACCCGACCCTCGCATTTCGCTTAGAAACAAATCGCCAGACGCGTTTGAAGGAATTCGCCATTACGGTCCCAAAGTGGTAGTCGATGCGCTCGCCGCAATCCTTAACCAAATCACCGGGCGGGATTTCGGTTTCATTTATAACGGCGCTACCGAAGTGGAGCGGACCAAGACAATTCAGGGATGGCGCGATTTTCTCAAAAAGACGGCACCAGCGAAGCTTTGCGCTGCCGGGTGATTTAAGATTCTGGCAAGCAGCAATATCACATCACTAAGCCGTAGTTCGAGCCCTTCTGGGTTCGCCTCAGTCCGTAATGACGTGAGCAACAGCGAGCGCGAGAATTATTGCTCCAAGCAGAGTTGCCAATGCCACGAAACCAGTAGCCAGATGCCGCCGAAAGTCGGTAAGCCCGAGGAGCACATCGTGACGCAACACCTGATCCTTACGCCACATTCGAAGTAGCCCGCTGCAACCAGCAACGACTACCAAGCCGGGCATCCCGAGGAAGAGCACTGCTGCGCCAACGTGCGAGATGCGGGTGGTGGTCCATTCGAAGATCATCCAACTTGTGCGCGCTGGTTCGTATTGGCGAGGTTGAAGGAGGCGCAGTGCGGCCGCTACGAAGAACACGCTCGCGGGCAAAACCAACAACCACTCACTGATGGCAAGAATTGGCAATCGGAAGGGTTTAGACGTTTGCATAAGAGATCGACCCTCCAAGTACTTTATAGTGCAAAGTACACAGCCGTGTCAATGCCTGATAATCGCTAACTGGACAAGGGGAATCCGGCCTTTATCAGGACGAAGCAATGTAACCGTCCGGTAGCTGGACGCGCCTCAGATCACCTGGGCAGATAGGTGGAGAAGCGTGGCGAATTCGGTGTTCGGGTGTTCGTCACGCTTCTCAGGGGTGGGGTGCATCTGATACTGGCGAATCCTCCCTGGCGTCAGCTACAAGAGCGCGCCCAGAAGATTCAGGGAGACAAGAAGCACATCGAAGGGATCATCTCACAGAGTCGTTGCGGCGCGCAGTTCCGAACAGCACACAATCGCCCCACTTCTCGGCACCTGCATCGTCCCTACCAACTCTCGTTTCCCATCAAATGCACCGCTCCGTTCACAGGAAGCCAGCCCTGAGAAAATAGTTTTTCTACTTTTGCTTTGATGGTTGCCTTTGTTGCCACCACCGTTAACGGAACTCGAACCTCGAATGTTCTTTGATCCGAAACGGTGATTTCGACTCGGTACCTCACATACTTTCGCTGGGAACGGTCGTCCTTGCCGATTTTTGTCACCGTGATGGTTCTTGTCACGGCGAGGACCCCCTTTCCCCTCAGCGCGATTCCATCGTTATTCGAGACCTGCGCAGGTGTGGCATCCTATGAGCATGACAAAATCTCGCCCTTCAATACCAGAAGTGCTGCCAACTAGCCCGATAAGCTTACACTGCCCTTTCTGCAAGGCAAAACCTAGCCGCGATTGCATTACAACTTCGGGTGGATTCTCTGTTATTCATCTCGCGAGAATCAAGGCGGCAGCCCTAATTGACACGAAAAGTATTCCCCGTCACCGTATTCGGCGCCATCTAGCAGCCAAGCAGGTGTAGAATCTCCCGGCAATGGCTGACATTAAGCCGTCCGAACAAATCCAACACCAATCGAGGCCCGTGCATATACCGGGCGAGCCGACAGTTTTGTCCGCTTTTGCTCCGCGCGCTTCTTTGTCTTAAAGGATTTCGACAAAAAGATGAACTCACCGTCGCGACGTTCGTATACGACCCAACCAGTTCTATTTGCCATTCCAAATTTATAACACGCTGAAAGTTGTTGCGCTATCTTCCCGCCTCACCACTCAATTCCGAACTTTTTCGTGCACCCTCAGCACCCATGCTCCGTTTCGAGCCCGTACATCTAAGCTTGTCGATATTTAGCGCAAAAGAATAAATAATATAGTTATTGACATTTACAGAAAACAAGAATAAACGGTATCCATCCTGCCAATCAGCCCGCCCACGTCACTTCCGGCGGTCTCTCTTAGACAGAACGTCGTCCCCACGTCTCACCGGTTCCATCCGAACGGTTCGTGGACCACAAACCTGGAGGCTCCGTGCGAGTGCCCCGCTCGTCTCTTCGTCTGCTGTTGTCTGCGTCCTTCGCTCTAATTTCCGGTTCCTTCGTGTCCGCGCAGATCACCAACGTCACAAACACCACCTCCACGCCGATTCCCGGCGCCGGTCACGACTACATCAAGTTGCTCTCGGAAACCGTCAATCCGTCGAACGGTTCTGTCAGTCTGCGCATCCAGGCGCCCACCCCGCCTGGGCGCAAAATATCACTCCCGTTCTCCTTCGCCTATGATTCCAATGGTGCACAGCAGCTTGTGAGCGACGGAGTCGGAGGACTTTATTGGACGGATAACTGGTCGTACCCAGCCGGATCGGGGTGGTCTTACTCCGTCCCAATGCTTTCCAACGCGCAGATCAGAGAAATGCTCGTTCCCGGCCACGGTGGCCCGGCCGCTCGTTGCATCTATGACGGCTTCTTTGTCATGCAGGACGCCACAGGTGGCCGACACGCCCTTGCTCTCTCCCTGGTGGAGAACCCGCTAGAGTGTCCCTGGGGGACGCCCATAATTCCCATTCAGCGGCTTTCCGGTGGCGACGATTATTACGAGGCCGCGCTAACTATCAACCAGCTTCCTGCCCTCGTCGCTGACGCAGACGGGACTGTCTACACATTTCCGCAATGGAATAATCAAATTCATCTCAACCCTAACAATTCCGATTCTTCAATCGCGGCGGCGTCCCTCCCCTCCACGATCGAAGACCGCAACGGAAACATTCTGACACTCACGGATCTTGGCGCTCAGACCGGAGGCAAGTACGGGTCTCTCACCGTCAAAGACACCCTGGGCCGGACGATGATCTCCACATCAGGGTTTGGCTTCAATGGCGATACCGTTTCCATTGCGGGCCTCTCGAATCCTTACACCGTGACTTGGGGTACGACGAGCGTGAACTATTCCATGAGCAGTTCTCTGCTCACGAGCCCGCCTGGCCAGTGCTGGACCTCCTTCCCGGCCGACGTGCACACCATGCCCGTGATCACCGCCATCTCCCTGCCGAACAACACCTTCTATCACTTAACTTATGATCCCGTCTACGGAGTCGTTAACAAGGTCACCTATCCAAGCGGCGGATATGTCAGCTACACCTGGGGAATCAGCACGCTTGCTGAGTTTTCCAACTATCCGGATTCAAACGGCGCGGGAAGCTGCGACTATCATCACGATACGCCTGTCGTCCTGCATCGCTACGTCAGCTTCGACGGCCTCAGCATCGCTCTCCAGCAGGATTTCACCTATACGACCACTTGGAGCGGGAATCACTCCCAATGGACTACTAAGACCACCTCCGTAAAGACGACCGACCTAGTAACCGGCGCGATTTCCACGAACGCATATACCTACTTGCCGATCTCAGTTCCCCGTCAGCCCAACGATCGGTCGCAGTATCAACCGCAAGTTGCCGTAGAACAAACCATTGCCTACAAGAATTCCAGCGGGAGCACCCTCCGCACCATTACCAAAGCCTGGTTCGACCAATACGAATTGCAGAGTGAAAAAACTACTCTCGAGGACGCGGTCACTTTCTCATTGACCACTTACACGTATGGCCCCGGCGCGCAGGTCACCTCAGAAAGCGACTTCGATTTCCCCAGCGGCACTGCCCTCATCCGAAAGACTGTCAACAACTACCAGGCCTTCAGCGCCACGCCCTTGTTCCCCAGCGCGGCATCCATCTTTGATAAACCCTGTCAAACCATCGTCTACGATAGCAGCGGCACCAACCGCGTCGCCGAATCCGATTATTTTTACGATGGCAGCTCCAGCACCACTCCCTGTTCCGCCGCCACAACGCAAACACTCCTCGGCTCAGGCAGCTACACCGGCCACGACGAGAATCATTACGGCACAGCTGCCTCTGCGCCCCGCGGCAACCTCACCAACTCACGGCGTCGAGAATAGAATAGCGGTTGAGGTGCTAGAGTTCAATAGATGGAACATGTCAGCCAATACTCGCGCAAGTTAAAGCCCGCTTCGGCTCTAGCCAGTGAGCGGCAGGTGCTGACCGATTTCGCCAACATACGTGATGAAAAGGTTGAAAAGTTCCGCGCGGAGCACCGCGACTTCTTTTTGGCGGACAATCTCTCTGAGGAAGGCTGGCAAAACGGCTTCTTGTTGCGCCTCGGCGGTGCGGGGAGGACCATCCTCAGTGGACATGCGCTGCACTTGGCGGAGGCCCTGTCAAAGGATTTGCCGAATGTGACGCTCAGGATGCGAGACATCCTTCGTCGAATCTGGCGCGGCGATCCGTCTGCGAACGAATACTTGAAGGCCCTCCTCTATGGTAGTCGCGTTGAATTTGATTGGAAACGCGGTGAAATTACCTATGAGCCGCGAAACGAGTTTGAACGCGCACTTTACGCCCTTTTTCGCAACTCCTCGCACGCAAAGATCTGCGCTAATGCCGAATGCACAGCGCCGTACTTTATCGCAAGAAGGACAACACAACGATATTGCTCGCCGGATTGCGCGGAAGTCTTTCAACAAAGATGGAAACTGGATTGGTGGAAGCGGGTGGGCTCGAAAAAAAGGAGTGAAGGACGGGCCAAGAAAAAAAAGGCCAAGAAAGGGAGGTAACTACAAATGGCAATCTTCAAACGCGGGCGGGTCTACTGGTATCGCCTCGCATTGTTGCAACGAGGTCCTCGTCAAGTCTGAAAAATGGCAATAAATGTAAGGCGGTCGCAGTTAGGAGCAGAAACACAATGGCCCTCTACAAACGGAAGAGAACATGGTGGACTGATTTTTCAGTGAACGGTCAGCGCTATCGCGTGAGTTTGGATACGACCGACTGGCGCGAAGCACAAAAACAAGAAAGAAATCTTATTGCACAGGCGGAGGCTGGAAAGATATCGCAGCCTGGCCGTGCTCTTGCAAGGCTGGCGTTTTCCGTCGCCATTGAGCGTTACCTGACTCTCCGCCTGCCCCGATTGGCTCGCAAGACCATTCAAACGGAACGGGAGCGCAGTAAGCCGCTTGTTGCTTATTTTGCCGCCAAAACGGTCCAAAGTATCGACACTGACGATGTCCTGGGCTACTTCGCAGAGCGCAATCGGGCAGGAATTTCAAACGCAACGATCAATCGAGAGCGTGATCTCCTGCGCGGAGTGCTCGTCAAAGCTCAGCGCTGGAACTTGCTTGAGATAGATGAATTGCGTCCGCTGAAGGTAGAGGGCCGCATCGGCAGGGCACTCTCACTGGCTGAAAAACTCCATCTACTCAAAATCGCTGAATCAAAACCCGAATGGCAGATAGCCCGCGTCGCAGCAACCCTCGCGCTCAATACTACTATGCGTGCAGGCGAGATACGGGGCCTTCGCTGGCGAGATGTGGATTTATTGAACAAGGTACTCGCGGTGCGTAGGAGCAAGACCGAGGCAGGGAAGAGGGTGATACTCCTCAATAGTGACGCACTGGCTGCCGTGCTTGAGCTGAGACAGCGTTCGAAGCTACTCTTCCAATGCGAACCTGAGCCAGAGTGGTACGTCCTCCCACACGCTGAAGGATTACGCAATCCCTGTCCAACAATGCCGATGTCTGGCTGGCGCACTGCGTGGCGCAACCTGACTCGCGCGATTCAATGTCCAGCATGCGGCCGCCTGCAGAAGCCCGCTAAAACCTGTTCTCACAAAGAGTGCAAAGCAGGTATCGGCAAGGTCGTGAGCCCCACCGCCGGTCTTCGCTTCCACGATCTCCGGCACCACGCAATTACAGAGCTGGCCGAAGGTCAGGCCAGCGAACAAACAATTCGCAGTATCGCGGGACACGTTTCACAGAAGATGCTGGAGCACCACTCGCACATTCGCATTGACGCCAAGCGCGAGGCACTAGACGCGCTTTCGCAGAGGGGTGGAATGCATCCAATGACACAAACTACGTCACAAATGGGTATGAAACCGCGAAGGCAAATGCGTAAGTTATTGAGAAGATTGGTGGACGAGAGGGGATTCGAACCCCCGGCCTCCTCGTTGCGAACGAGGCGCTCTCCCAGCTGAGCTACTCGCCCACGAGCAGCAGTCAAATTTTAGCAAACGCGGAACACCTTGCCAACACGCGATCGCCCGCCTGTAAACAAATGGGGCGCCTCGATCAAGTCAAGGCGCCCCAAAAATTCAAACAGTAGCCTGTCTTACGGTTGTTGGAAGCTTGCGCCGGTCCTCTGCGCCACGATTCTGCGCGCGTTCTGATATAGCGCTCGCGCCTGCGGCACTGCTTCAATGGCTTTCTGCACTTGCGGGTCTTCCTCCAGCAGGACTTTGAATCCCTCTTGCTGTCCGAACGTGGACATAAACACTTCCTGCTTGATCTTGTGCCGGATCCAGTCGTTGGTTTCCGCCATCTCAGGTTCCGTGTACCGCACGTTGTGTTTGCTCAAGTACTCCCGGAACGTGTGCATTAGTGTGTCGTCGACTTCGAAATCTCTGCTGATCGCCGGTCTTGTGCCCAGATAGAAGCGCGTGAAACCTCCCACGCCCGTCTCTGCCGGAAAGAACACGTCGCTGCGGTACAGCAGTTGTTCAAACTTCGTGAGCTTTGGCGCAGGAACAGTAATATCCGGCGCGATGCCGCCTCCGCCCGTAACCTGCCGTCCGCTGTCCGTCAACTTTACTTCCGTCGGATGCTCCGGAACTTTGCGCTCGTAGTGATACTCATAGAGCGAAACCGATTTGTAATCGCGCTGAATCAGCCGCCCACTCGGCGTGTAGTAACGCGCCGTCGTCAACGCCAACCCGGTGTTCTCGCTGAGAGGAGTAACCGTCTGCACCAGGCCCTTGCCAAACGTGGTCTCCCCCACAATCAATCCGCGATCATGATCCTGCACCGCGCCGGAAACAATCTCCGTCGCCGATGCAGAATTGTTGTTCACCAGGATCACCAGCGGCACGGTCACTCCCTGATTTCCGCGTACCGCGTAGTACCGCCGCTCCGGCGAAGTCCGCCCATGGTGCGAAACAATCAGCTGGTTCTTGTCCAGGAACATGTCTCCCACGGCCACCGCTTCATTCAGCAAGCCCCCGGGATTCCCGCGCATGTCCAGAATCAGCCCGTCCAGTGTGGAAGCATTCAACTGCTTCAACGAATCCGCAATTTCCCGATCCGTCGTTTCGTTGAATCCGGAAAGCCGGATGTACCCAATCCCCGGTCTCAGCAGGAAAGCAATGTCCACCGAATGCCGTGGAATCTCATCGCGGGTCACCGTAAACGTTAGCTGTTCCGAATAGCCCTCGCGCGACACAACGATCTTAACCACCGTGCCCTTCGGCCCCTTCAGCATGTCCGCCACTTCGCTGGTGGTAAGGCCTTCTGTGGATTTGTCATCCACTTTCAGGATTACGTCGCCCGGCCTCAGCCCTGCGTTGTACGCAGGCGCGCCCACATACGGCGCCATCACCACGGTATGATTCTCGCGCGGCGCAACAATCATCCCTACGCCGTAGTACTTCCCGCGCTGGTCTTCCCGCAGTAACGTAAACTGCTTGGCATCAAAAAAACTCGAGTGGGGATCCAGCATGCGCAGCATGCCCGGAATGGCGCCCTGGTACACGGCCTTGTCTATATCCACCGTGTCGGCGTAATTGTTCTGCACCACGTTCAGAACCCGCGTGAATTCCCGCACCGCGGTCTGATAGTCGTCCGTCGAGGCTGTCGTAGCCCGGACATTGGGCCCGTAAATGCCGCCCAAAACGGCGGATAGCAGCAGTACTCCCACCACTACTACGAGTCCACGGCGTTCTGAATTCATCCTGACCTCGCCAGACTGCTCAATCTTCAATTATAGCACACCGCAAACTCCGGTTTGACAGCGACTGACACCCTTTCTATGATGCCAATGAACCTATTAGACGGTGCCTGGGCACAATGTTGAGCATTCCTCACATGATTGTGTTGTTTATCGTGGTCCTGGTCGTTTTCGGGCCACAGAAGCTCCCGGAGCTTGCCCGGGGGCTCGGGAAGATCATGGCCGAGTTCCGCAAGGCCTCCACGGACTTCAAGAGCGCTTTTGAAGAAGAAATGCGCGAAATGGAACGCCAGAATCTTCAGGCAGCCCGCAAGGCGGCGGCTGAAGCCGTAGCTTCCGGCGACCCTGCTACACCAGCAGCACTGCCTGCCCCGGAGGCGCCTTCCGCTAACCCTGAGACCTCTGCTACTGCCACGGACGCGCCCATAATCTCACCGGTTGCTGAATCGGTTCCGCATTCTTCCGAGGCGGCCACCGAAGCCAAGACCGAGGCCTCCACCGTTTCCGACACACACGACGCCCCTCATGACACCCAGCAGCCAGCCTGAACCCGCCGACAATACCGCGCTCACAGCTCCCGACAACGAGCCCGGCGGCGCCATGACTTTTTTCGAGCACCTCAACGAGCTTCGCAAGCGCCTCATCAACTCCATCGTCTCGATTCTGGTTGGAGCGGCTATCGGCTGGTTTTTGGCCCCTCATTTTGTCAATTGGATTACCAAGCCCATGCTTGTCGCGCTGGAAGGCGCTGGACTCGAACAGAAACTGGTGTACACCCATCCCGCGGGCTATCTCAACCTGCTGATAACCTTGAGCA
>Ga0210407_10003761_pt1 | contig 12168 bp, 12 predicted proteins | sample IncBWC27MmetaG_FD_150860 | JGI IMG/M metagenome (GOLD analysis project Ga0210407, IMG submission 150860) | Forest soil microbial communities from Barre Woods Harvard Forest LTER site, Petersham, Massachusetts, United States - Inc-BW-C-27-M | ecosystem: Environmental > Terrestrial > Soil >... | reverse complement strand
CCTTCCCTAAGCACTGGCCGCTTCCTCGCTCCCCAGCGGCAGAAAATATTGCGTGCCCTTGATCGGTGCGGAAACTTTTTTCAGCAGCTCCTGCAAGTCTTCGTTGCGGTCGACGAAGTCGATCTCGGAGGTATTCACAATCAGCAAGTCGGACTGCGTGTAGTGAAAGAAAAAGTGTTCATAGGCCTTCACGACTTCCATCAGATAGTCCTCGCTGATGGCCTTCTCGCCAGCCGCGTTCTTTTTCTTCAGCCGCTTCTTCAGCACTTCCGGCGTGGCCTGCAGATAGATAACCAGGTCGGGCGTGGGAATCTGTTCGCGAAAATAATTGAAGTAGCGATTGTAGGTATCGAGTTCCTGGTCGTTGAGGTTGAGGCAGGCGAAGAGCTTGTCTTTTTCAAAAATGTAATCAGAAACCACTGTCTTATTTGACCGCGGCCCCAGATCGAGCGCTCGCAGTTGTTCGAAGCGCCGGACCAGGAATGCCAACTGGGTCTGGAACGCGGCGCCAGGCTCGCCTTCATAGAATGCCTTCAGAAATGGATTGTCTTCAGGCTCGACGACGCGCTGGGCCGCCAAACGCTCTCCGAGAACCCGCGCCAGTGTGCTTTTCCCAACTCGTATGGGACCTTCGACCGCAATGTAACGGGGAAGCTCGAAAAGCTTGGCCATAGACTTGTGATTAGCGACTGGCGACCGTCGTCGGGAACTGGGAAGCAGAATATATGGCTTCGCGTCGCGATGCAATGTGGGAAAAGTTGGCGAGAAGAAGTCGTCGGTCGTTTGTCGTTGGTCGTTCGCGATTCGTCGTCGGCGAACGCAACGTGCCTTTGGGCCAGTGGGTTCTTGCCAACGACTAGCGACCAGCGACCAACGACTAGAGGGACGACCAGCTAGAATCTCCTCATGTTCCCCGCTCTATTCGGCCTGACCGCCGCTGCCGCTGCATCCGCCGCGGGATATCAGTCGATGGCGCCCTCAGGCCAGTGGTTCGGGCAGACGCTTGCCGGAGGAATCCGCGGGAGCAAGCAAATCGCCCTGACCTACGATGACGGCCCCAACGATCCGCACACGCTGAAATTGCTCGATGTTCTGGCGAAGCATGGTGTGCGCGCGACGTTCTTCATGATTGGACGCTACGTGCAGCAACGTCCCGATATTGCCCGCGCGGTGGCGCAGGCAGGACACATCATTGGCAATCACACCTTCGCCCATCCGCTCCTCATCTTCAAGCCAGAAGCGCAGACGCGTTCGCAGCTTGTCGACTGCCAGCAGGCATTAGAGGACGTAGTCGGCAAGCATTCGAACCTGTTTCGTCCACCGTTTGGGGGAAGAAGGCCGGCAACGCTCAGGATCGCGCGTGAACTCGGACTACAGACGGTGATGTGGAACGTGACCGGCTATGACTGGAATGCTCCGCCCGCCGCCGTGATCGAAAAGAGAGTAGCGCGGCAGATACGCGGCGGCGACCTGATCCTGCTGCACGACGGCGGACATCGCACCATGGGTGTGGATCGCTCGCAGACGGTGATTGTCACCGATAATCTGATTCAGCGTTATCGCGATCAGGGATACGAGTTTGTGACGGTAGAAGAGATGCGAGCTGTCAGCAATCCGCTGTCAGTAGCCGGATAGAGATGTCGATCTGCTCGAAGGATGTCTAGAGTGTCGGCTCCTGCTGTGTCATTCCTCGCGCAGCGGGAATCTGCGCCTCGCAATCAAAATCTTATGACGATTCCCGCCGAGTACCGCAATCCATTGACGCCGATTGGGGCGAAGGGTGTGGGACCGCCGGTGTCGACTACCGGAACGCGTTGCCTCTCGTAATCCAGTTGCACAGGACGAATGGATATTCGGCTCGATGTCTTGAAGTCCAGACCTCCTCCCACAGACCATATGAACTTGGTGTAACTCAGGGTCTGATCGGGCGACGATTTTTGAGTGACCCCCCCGAACAGAGCATGCGCAAAAACGCTCGCGCGCTGCCAGCGCACAACGTATGCAGGTCCGAACTGGTAACTGTGCCTGTAGACGCTGGAGCCTGACAGCGCAGCAGTCCCGTTATAGTTCCCCGTAACTTGCGCTGAAATACCCAACGACCTATAGACAAACCCAGTTAGCGAGGCAGTCCACCCGCTCATGTTTGTGGCAGGCCCGGGAGTAAGCGTGCCGCACCTGTAGTTCGATCCGCAGCCGGGCGCAATCCGTTCCAGCGAATATCCCCCGAACACTTCGAACTGATCCGATTGAGCCGATGCCAACGACAGCAGGCTGAAGAAGACAACCAGAAGAAGCACTATTCGCAATCTCAGCATTCGCGCCTCAAGTCTGACGCAGGATTGCCGGCGGCGGCAATACAATGAACATCATTTTCTTCTCATTCGGAGGTCATCAGCTATGATGTTCATTTAAATGGGAGTTTTGAAGACCAAGGGGAACTATGGCACCTTGGGTGACTCACCCTTTCAAGCACTGTTGGCGGTAAAATCGCCATTACACCAACGACCACTCCCCCTACGCCGCCGCCAACGCGAACGCCTGCTTCGCGGCGGCAATGGTTTGCTGCACGTCGCGTTCGGTGTGGGCCGCGCTCATGAATGCCGCTTCGTACTGCGACGGCGGCAGGTAGACACCGTTTTCCAGCATCGCCCGGAAGAAACGTCCGAAGGCTTCGGTGTCGCTCTTGGCGGCGGAAGTCCAGTCGGTGACTGGGCCTTCCGTAAAGAACCAGGTAAACATCGAGCTAACCCGGTTGTGGCACATGGTCACGCCGGCATCTTTAGCTGCGACCGCCACTCCAGCGACCACTTCTGCGGCACGCTTTTCGAGCTTTACGTAAACATCCTTGTGCTCACGCAAGTAGCTGAGCGTGGCATAACCCGCGGCCATCGCCAGAGGATTCCCCGAGAGCGTTCCGGCCTGATACACCGGACCGAGCGGAGCAACCAGATCCATGATTTCGCTCGCCCCGCCGTAAGCGCCCACCGGCAAACCTCCGCCGATGATTTTGCCCATCGTCGTCAGATCGGGCTGGATCGCATAGAGTTCCTGTGCCCCGCCGTAAGCCAGGCGGAATCCAGTCATAACTTCGTCGAAAATGAGCAGCGCCTTATCGTGCGAAGTGATAGCGCGCAGAGCTTCGAGGTATCCACGCGCCGGAGGCACGCATCCCATGTTGCCGACGACCGGCTCGACGATGACGCAGGCAATCCGGTGCTTGAATTTCTCAAAAGCCTCATCGAGCGCGCAGATGTCGTTGTAGGGGAGTGCGAGCGTGAACTGGGTGAATTCTTCCGGAACGCCCGCCGAACCGGGAATGCCAAGCGTGGCGACGCCAGATCCTGCCTTAACCAGGAGCGCGTCGGCGTGTCCGTGATAGCAGCCCTCAAACTTCACAATGTATTTGCGCTTCGTATAGGCGCGCGCCAGGCGGATCGCCGACATGGTCGCTTCGGTGCCCGAATTTACAAAGCGAACTTTTTGCATGTGCGGAAAAGCGGAAATCACCAGCTCAGCAAGATCCGCTTCCACAGGAGTGGATGCTCCGAAGCTGGTGCCATTACGCGCCGCCGAGATCACCGCCTCGACGACCGCGGGCGCCGCATGCCCCAGGATGAGCGGTCCCCACGACCCGATGTAGTCCACATACTCATTGCCATCCGCATCCCAAATGTGCGCACCCTGGCCGCGCACGATGTACAGCGGCTCGCCTCCCACCGCACGAAAAGCGCGCACAGGGGAATTCACCCCTCCGGGAATGAATTGTTCAGCGCGTTTCTGCAGCTTGCGGGATTGTTCTGTCTGGCGGCCCATCATTCCTCCACATCAGCGGTAGCTAAGTGCGGGGAGCCTTGGATACTCAGTTCAATATAACAGCGGAGGCGCGGTCGTTCGCAGCACTTAAACGGCTGTGACAACGCATTGCAACGCTGAAATCGAATTCATCGGACTTTCACGAAATTGCAATATTCCTGCAATCTCCAGCGGCTATCGTGATGCCAGTTGCCCTTCTAACCGGGAGGGTTTATCAGGACGGCCTTGGGGGGCTCCGGGCTGTCCTTTTTTATTTTTTGGGAAGAGTTCTTCGACGCGGGTCCCAGGCACGAGTCCGACGTGCGTCGCCTCTCGCGTGCTTGCCCATCCCCCAAACTACGACAAGAACAGCCGGTCGAGCCAATCACGAGCGCGCGCGAAACTCCGTAGTTAACTACAGTTAACTACCTGTGATATGCTCACGTTAATGATCAGTGCTGTCAGCTTCGACGCAAGGCATCGCCCCGAACCACGTAGCCCCGGACGCATTCGTCCGGGAAACCGAGCGTAGCTTGCCAGGGGGATGGCACTCAACTGGGGCCGCAACCGTAATGTTCCCTTAACCGCCTAAGTGCATGCTGATAGATTGACTAAGATTGACTGTGGGACAAATGGGAAATCGACATTGCAAATCGATACGCTGGACGGCAACTACGCTCTTGGCCTTGTTGTCGGTGATGGCTGCCACGACATGCGCAATCCCGGCATACGCGCAGCAGCCAGATGCGCCCACTCCAACTCCAATTCCAGTTCCATCGACCGACACTCCCTCTTCAAGTGCGGACGGTCCGGCCATGGCACGCGACAATGCCACGGCCATTGCCGATCCCGAATCGATGCTCCCGCATTTCAAGGACACACGCTTCTGGCTCTCCGGGCAGGCGAACTTCATCTTCCAAACTCATCCCGACTTTCACGCCGACTACAGCGGACCGAACAGCCTCAGTCCACACTATGAGAAGGCCACCTCGCGCGTCATGACGCTCTACACCGGCGTGCGGCTCAACAATTCCACCGAGCTTCTGGTGGACATCGAAGAAGCTGGCGGCCAGGCGCTCAGCACCGGCCTGGGCTTGGCCGGGAATACGGATCTGGACATCGTGCGCAATCCGTCGTTGAGCAAAGCGCCGTACCTCGGGCGCGGCATGATCCACAAAGTGTTCGCGCTAAGCAAGGATAAGGTCGAGAACCAACGGACCTTTCTGTCACTGTTCGATGAATTGCCACGGCGGCGGCTGGAAATTCGTTTCGGCAAGTTCAGCATGCCGGACTTCTTCGATCTGAATTCCGTAGGCACCGATACACATTTTCAATTCAGCAACTGGTCCGTGGACAACAACGGCGCCTGGGACTACGCCGCCGACACGCGCGGCTACACCGTGGGTATCGTGGCCGATTACGAAGACCGCAACTGGGGTTTCCGCTTCGCCGAAGCGCTGATGCCAAAAGTCGCGAACGGAATCGATCTGGTGTGGCGTCCGTGGCAGGTGCATGCGGAAAATTGGGAATTCGAGTTGCGCCATGGCGTCATATCGAAAAAATCCGGCGTCGTGCGGCTGCTCGCGTACACGAACTACGCCAATATGGGCATCTACCGGGATGCGAATGCTCAGTTCAACGAAGGCTTAGTCCCCGTTCCAGAGATCACTCATCACCCGTGGCACATCACCCGCAAATATGGATTCGGAGTCAACCTGGAACAAAATCTTGCGCGGAACGTAACCGCGTTTGCCCGCTGGGGATGGGACGACGGAAGAACGGAATCGTTTGCCTACACCGAGATCGATTCGACTTTCGACGAGGGTATCGGGGTGAATGGCGCGCAATGGCATCGCAAGCAAGACCGTGCCGGCATTGCTTTCGTGTCGAACGGCATCAAGAAGGATCACCAGATCTATCTGGCAGACGGTGGGAACGGCTTCCTGCTGGGCGACGGAAAGTTGAACTACGGCCGGGAGAACATCGTCGAATCGTATTACACAGCGCACATCTGGCGTGGAATCTATCTCGCTCCCGGAGTACAGTACATCGTCAACCCCGGCTACAACCGCGACCGGGGCCCGGTGGTGGTGCCGAGCCTGCGGGCTCATGTGGAGTTCTAGAGCCCGGACTATCTCTCTCTCGCGCGTCTCGGTTCCCCCTGTGCTTTTCTCTGTGCTCCTCTGTGCCCCCTGTGGTTAAGTTTTTGCATTTAGCTGGGGAGCGGGAACGAAAGTATTCCCAACGCTGGATTCCCGCGTCAACTGCTTCGCGTAATTCCGGCTTCTTGCTTTTCTCCGGTACGAATCGCCCAGGCCATGCGCGGAGTGTTGTGGGCAATCCCGAAACGTCCCTGAGCATCGAGCAGAATGATTCCCCCGTGTCCGTTCAGCCGCTGCTTGAGATAGTTCATCGCCTCCTGTGCGATCCACTCGGGCAGGCTGCCGGATTCGACGCGATCCGCCGCCCACTTCGCGAGCACAAGCTTCATGATGGGTTCGCCCCATCCGGTAGTGGAAGCGGCGGCGCTGAGATTGTCGGCATAGCAGCCGCAGCCGATCAGCGAAGAGTCGCCGAGGCGGCCGGGAGCTTTATTGAGCGTGCCACCGGTCGAGGTAGAAGCCGCGATATTGCCGTCGCGGTCGAGCGCGACAGCTCCAACAGTATCGTGCGAAATGGTAGGCGCGAACAGATCGTTGCCGCCGCCTGCGGCTTGGGCTTGATATTCGCGCAAGCGCTCGACCTCTCTGGGGATGACGAGGTCTTCATTGCGGCAAAGAGTGATGCCGTGCTCGGCGGCAAAACGCTCGGCGCCCTCGGCTACAAAATAGACGTGCGGACTGTCGCTGAGAATTTTTCGGGCGGCACGAACCGGGTTGCGCAGTCGTTCGACACAACCGACCCCGCCGCCGCGCAGCGTCGCCCCGTCCATGATGAAAGCGTCGAGCTGCACTTTGCCGTCGCGGTTCAGGAAGCTGCCCCGGCCAGCGTCGAAAGTTTCGTCATCTTCCATTACGACCACGGCTTCTTCAACCGCATCGAGGGCGGAGCCGCCGTGTTCCAGCGCGCGCCATCCAGCAGCGGCGGCATTGCGCACGCCGTTGAGGTGCGTCTCGACCATGTCGTCGGGAATAGCCCAGGCACCGCCGTGAACGACTAGAACGGGATTGGTTGGCACTCGAAGACTCCGCGTAACGTTGCGGAAATTAGTCTAGCAGGCTGCGGAAAAACTCAGAACGACCTTACCGGGAGATGACGCCCTTAACCAAGCTTAAAAAGAAAGGCAAGTTGCCGAAGCTATGGCCGACGATGCCCGGCCACGTGCTTTTTGTGCGCTGGGCAACAAAGGAAAGCGCGATACCTGTGATTGCCATCCGGACCGTGTCCCAGAGAGTCGGTTGCATGAAGAGGTGGAAAGCCGACCAACAGATGCCATGGACAACCCACGCGGCCCTGCCGAACGCCAGTTCCTGCCGGGGCAGCACATAACCGCGCCACCACAGTTCCTCCCCGCCGATGTTGCACACCAGCATCACGACGGCATAGTAGACGGGAATCCACCAGGCACCATGTAAAGGGACGCCCATGAAATCGTGTGGACCGAAATGGCTGAAGAACTCGCTGTGGAAGCCAGAAGGATCGAAGAATCTGACAGACTCTAGCGTGGGTTGGACGATTGTGGCGTTACGCTTGACGAGCGTGCCCAGCAGGATCGCGGCGAACAGCCACTTCTGCCCCGTCCCCTCTTTCCACAGAGCGAACCACGACATCGCAACGGCAAGGAGATCCGCCCAAGTGCCTCCGTACATAAACCCGGAGAGAGCCGCTGCCCAAAGCCAAACCGTGCCACCTGAAATTGCGAGGCGCAGCCGTTGTTGGAGGCCGTTCCAGGAAACAGAACCCTGATCAACGGCTGCACCTAGAATCGCGGCGACCAGCATGAGGGCAAGCGGTAAAACGAGTACCAGGTGGAAAATGCCCCACCATGAAACACCTTGCCGCCAAAGATGCGGCCCCAGACAATGAAACAGGAGTGCGAAAACCAGGGCCGGAACGCCGAACAGAAGCGTTGTCGCGAGCCAACCTGCTGGTTTTATCGCCGGTGCCGAGTACACGTGGCGAGTGTAGCTGAGCCGAAGACATAGGCAAGGGAAAAGAATTCTGGAAGCTGGAAGAGAACTTAGGTTGAGCTATCCGTTTTCCCGCGGCGCGCAAGCACGCGAAGAAATGGAATCCGATTAGCGAACGAATAGGGAGAGTAGTTCGTGGTGGGATGGGCGGGGACGCCCGTCGCTCCATTGTTCGGGCAGCCGTCAGGCGGCCCTCGCCGGAGCGTCCATCTCCGTCGTCCGCTGCCAGGTGTAGATAATGCGGTGGATTACGGTAATAGTTGACAGCACGGCTATCACCCACAGCACCGGGGCCATAACATTGAACAGAGCGCCAATGATCAGCAGCACCAGGCGTTCAGGGCGTTCCATGAAGCCGACGCGGCAGGTGCCAATCAGCGACTCGGCGCGGGCTCGGGCATAGCTCACCATGATGGCGCTGATCATGGCCAGCGCGGCCAGCACGACGTAGAAGAATCGGTTGCCACGACCGTAGAAGACCAGCAATCCCAGGAACAGCGACGCATCGCTGTACCGGTCTACTATGGAATCGAAAAAGCCTCCGAAGCGGGTGACTTTATTTGAGGCGCGGGCGACGCGGCCATCCACCAGGTCGAAGAATCCCGATCCGATGATGACCAGGCCGGCGTAGAAAAACATGCGGCGCTGGTTGTCGCCATTGGCATATCCAAACAGAAACGCGGCGTAGCTGTTAACCACTAATCCCATCAGGGTCAGGACATTGGGATTGATCCGCGATAGCGCGAGCAGGCGCACAATGGCATCGAGCAGAACGCCGCAGGCTCGTCCGACTCCGCTTGTCCAAGTCATAACGTCCAACTCATAGCGCGCGACTCTTAGTTTTGCAGCTCATTAGTTTTGCAACTCACTAGCTTCGCAGCTCATTCTGATTTAGGCTTCGATTCCATTTCCAGCTTGGCTTCGGCGAGATCGTGCATCGTCGAGAGCTTAAGGACTTCCATTTCACGGCTTCCACCCGGCGTGACGACCATGGCGGTATCGCCAACTTTTTTGTTGAGCAGGGCGCGCCCGATCGGCGAGGTCGTCGAGATTCTGCCAGCGGCCACGTCCGACTGTTCGCTGGCCACCAACTCGTATGTCATTTCTTCGTTCTTAGTGCCGTCAAACACCGTCACCGTCGAGCCCAGGCCAACCTTATCCTTGGGGATATTGTTCATATTGACCAGGGACAGGTCGGCGAGCCGCTGACCGAGTTGCCGGACGCGCGCCTTCAAATATTCCTGACGCTGCTTGGCGGTGTGATACTCGGCATTCTCGCTAAGGTCGCCGAGCGCCACGGCCTTTTTTAGCTCTCTGGGGATGTCGAAAGCCAGCTCATGCTCAAGCGTATTCAACTCATCCCGAAGTTTTTTCTTGATCTCTTCCGTCATCGCTTTGGGAATTATAACTCTCGACCGCCGTGAACTGGCGCGCGGGTCCCGATTCACGCATGAAGGCGCCGGTCCAACCTGCTCACCCGAAATGACTTACGTTAAACAGGCCTTCGGGCGCCCCTTCTCGATTGCCTTAGGAGCGCCGGTCAGCTAGACTAGATGCAGTTCTCCAGCTTCCCTCGGGCGAGGGCCCCTCCATGAACGGCAACGGCGTTTTCCACATCGGCGATAAGGTCGTATACCCCAACCATGGCGTCGGAATTATTGAGCAAATCAGCAGCCGGACCATGGGAACCACAGTCGAAAAGTTCTACCTACTGAAAATCGCAGCCAGCAGTTTGAAAGTGATGGTGCCGTTCGCCAACGTGGGCAGCGTGGGGATGCGTCCGGTAGTGCGAAATGGCGAGGTGGAGAAGATCGTGGATTACCTCTCCTCCGGCGAATGCATTAACGCTGCCGACTGGAAAGACCGGTTTAAGGAAAATTCCGATCGCATGCGCACCGGCTCGCTCTCGGACGTAGCCGCCGTGCTGAAGAGCCTGCTGATCCTCGGCCAAGGCAAGTCCCTTTCCTTCCGCGAAAAAAAGATGTTGGAGCGCGCCCGCTATTTACTGGTCAGCGAGATAGCCATCTCGCGCAACTGCGAAGAGGGTCTAATAGAACAGGCGCTCACCAAGGCGCTGACAAAGTGCAATCTGCGCTTCCCCGAAATTTCCGAACTAGCCTCATAATTGCACTCATCCTCGTCTCTGATCTTCGTCTCTGATCTTCACCTGCGCTCGCCCCTGCTTTCGGGTAGAGACGCGGCTTGCCGCGTCTCCTGCGTGCAGCATATCAGGCGTCGAAAGAGACGGGGCAAGCCCCGTCTCTACCGGGGACCGGCCTGCGCCCCCATCCACGACTGAAGAATCAACACGGCCGCCATCCGGTCGACCGCCTGCCCCCGTTTCTTGATCGAAAGATCGGTTTCCCGCAGCAGCCGGTTGGCTTCGGTTGAGGTCCAACGCTCGTCCCATAGATGGACGGTCAGCCCAAAGTGCGCGTGCAGATCGTCGGCGAACCGCCGCATCTTTTCCGATTGGATTCCTTCAGCGCCGCTCAAGCGCAGCGGCAGCCCGACAACAATCTCCCGGACGTCGTATTTCTCGATCACCTGCCCCAGCGCCTCCAGATCTCGCCGTTTGTTCCGGCGCTGGATCGTATCCAACCCCTGAGCCGTGATCCCCAGCGGGTCAGAAACAGCAACTCCGATTCTTTTCGAGCCAACATCCAGGGCCATGATGCGCCTATGGCCGATCATCCCAGGTGCATCCATCTGTCAATTGTAGATTGCGGAGCCCGCCGCGTCCCCCTGTGAACCTCTGTGTCCCCTGTGGTGAGGTTTTTGGAATGCTGGATATGTCCAATCCACAATTTCAAATTCCAATAGTGCAATTCCCGCCGCACTAAGGCAGAATTGTTGCCCAGTCAGGAGCGGGGGTAAGCAATGCCCTTATGGAAACCTCTGAAACACAACCCGGGCATCACTGGTCGCTGACGCTGCTGGGCATGGCCCTGGTGGTTATGTTCGCGTACTACGGCGAATCTGTCCTGGCGGTGCTCTTCTTTGCCGTTCTATTGAGCTTCATGCTCTCTCCGGTGGTGCAGGCGCTGGAATATTTGCACCTTCCGAGAGCCTTGGCCGCGCTGATCAGCGTGGTCGTTCTGCTGGCGGTGCTCTATGGCATCAGCGCTGCGTCGTACAACCAAGCCGTCATTTTCGCCGACAACGTTCCGAAGTATTCGCAGAAGATCCGCTCCATCCTCCAGCCCTTTCGCCAGGAGGCGGAGAAGCTCGAGAAGACGGGCGAGGTGGTGAGCGACCCGGAAGCCTCCAACGTAGTGCCGGTGCGGCAGGTGCAGAGCTGGTCCGAGGTGCTCACCCACGGAGCCGGCACTTTGACCGACATTCTGCTGGCAGCGTCGTTCATCCCGTTCCTGGCGTACTTTTTGCTAACCTGGCAGAGCCACGCCCGTTCCGCCACCGTGATGCTGTTTCCTTTGCATCACAGGCATACGGCATTTGTGACGCTGGGCCTGATCGGAAAAATGTTGCAGAGCTTCATCGTTGGGAACCTGCTGATCGGGCTGCTGATTTCGGGCGTGAGCGTAGCGATTTTCGGGTTGCTGCACGTTCCGTTCTTCTACTTCGTCGGCTTTCTCAGCGGCTTTCTGAGCCTGGTTCCATACCTGGGAATTGTGCTGGCGATGGTGCCGCCGATCCTGGTCGGCCTGGGTCAACTCGAGCCCGGAGAGTTGTTGGTGGTGGTGTTTTGCGTGGTCGGCCTGCATCTCTTCGCGCTGAATGTTCTCTATCCGAAGCTGCTGGGGAGCCGCCTGAAAATCAATCCGCTGGCGGTCACGCTCGCCCTCCTGTTCTGGGGAGCGGTCTGGGGAGCAATCGGACTGGTGCTCGCCATCCCAATCACGGGAGCAATCAAGATTGTCTTCGATCACGTCGAGTCGATGAAGCCGTATGCGGATTGGCTGGGCGAGTAGTGGAACGCGGCAGTGAAAAATCAAAAAGCCCGGCCGTTCCCGGCCGGGCTCGTCTTTGGCGTCGCCCACGTTAGGCGGCCGCGGATCTCTTGGAGCGTCCCTCCGTGGTCACAGGTTGCGCGACCTTGCGCACCAGGAAGGGCTGAAGATTCGCCTCACCGCCAGCCCACTCTATGCTGCTGATCGAGTGGCCTGGTTGGCAGGTAACGAAATAGCGCTCTCCAGTCGGGCTGGTTACTTCAAACTTGCCGTTCTCGCCCTGTAGAGCTTCGGCAATGTCATACGTCGTGATGCTATCGTTCAACTTCATGGGG
>Ga0210407_10003760_pt1 | contig 12169 bp, 7 predicted proteins | sample IncBWC27MmetaG_FD_150860 | JGI IMG/M metagenome (GOLD analysis project Ga0210407, IMG submission 150860) | Forest soil microbial communities from Barre Woods Harvard Forest LTER site, Petersham, Massachusetts, United States - Inc-BW-C-27-M | ecosystem: Environmental > Terrestrial > Soil >... | reverse complement strand
GCTTCCGTCCCGGCGACTTCGTGGGCAAATCCGGCTTGGAGCGCCAGTACAACGATCTATTGCAAGGCACCGACGGCCTGCGCCGCGTGGTGGTGAACAGCGTCGGAAAAGAAGTCGATCACCTGCCCACGCAGGAAGCGATCCCAGGCAAGCAGATTCAGCTCACGATCGACTATGACTTGCAGCAAGTCGCCGAGCAGGCGCTGGGCGCGCGCGATGGCGCGGTGGTCGCTCTCGATCCACGCAGCGGCGAGATTCTGGCGATGGTGAGCCACCCTGCTCCCGATTCGAATGATTTCGCCATTCGCGTCTCGAACGAAGAATGGAAGCAGCTCAACGACGATCCAGCGACACCGTTACTGAACCGCGCGATTCAAGGGCAGCTTGCACCGGGCTCGGTTTTCAAAATTATCATGGCCACGGCCATGCTCGAGGACAAAGTTCCGCCCGGAAGCTTCACCGCGTTTTGCCCGGCTTATGCCGTATTCTACGGCCGGCAGTTTAAGTGTCACGTCTATGGCAAGACCGCAGGCCACGGCACCGTTGATCTACACAAAGCGATTGTGGAGTCCTGCGATGTATTTTTTTACAACGTCGGGCAAAGACTAGGAATTGACCGCATCTCTTATTACGCAACGCATTTGGGTCTTGGTCACCGCACAGGGATAGACCTGCCCTCGGAAGAGACCGGCCTTGTGCCAAGCGAGGAATGGGTAGAACGAGTGTTCCATCGCAAATGGTACGCCGGCGAAACCATTTCTGTGGCTATCGGTCAAGGCGCGGTGACTGCGACTCCTCTGCAGCTGGCGCACACGATTGGCGGAATCGCCATGGGCGGCGTTTTCAAGCAACCGCATTTGTTGAAGGATGCACCGAACGTCGGCGAAGAGCGCTTCAACATCTCCGAATCCACCATCGAAAAAGTGACCGATGCGATGTACGGCGTGGTGAACGAACCGCACGGCACAGCCGTCGCGCTGAAGTTGACAGGGGTCGACTTCTCTGGAAAGAGCGGAACGGCACAAATCATCAACTACGATTTGCGCACCCGCCTTGGCAAGGGGAAACAGTTCAAGGACAACTCCTGGTTTGTCGGCTACGCTCCGCGACGCACCCCGGAAATTGTCGTTTCCGTGCTGGTGCAAGCCGGCGGACACGGCAGCGAAGCCGCGGGCCCGGTCGTGCGCGACATAGTCAAAGCCTACTACGACAAGAAGACGAAGAAGACCGACGGCACCGTCACCGCGGAAAACAAAGAGACCAAACGGCATGATCTCGGCTCACCGGCTCCCGCGGCAGCGATTCAGCCCGCCCTCAAATCTCAACGAGCTTCTATAGCGGCGGGCGAGCCACAAAGCGAGGACCCACGATGAACGCTTTCATCTCCGTTTGTACGGCAGGGAAATCATGAGGGAAGCACCGGGAACACGTGACTATGACTGGTGGCTGCTGGCCATCCTGGCTACCATCTGCGTGCTGGGTCTGATTGAGATTTATTCCGCCACGCGTGGCAGCTCGCTGACCGGCATGCACATAAAGCAGGTCCGCTGGCTGGTTATCGGCTTCATCGCCATGTTTGCGCTTTCCCGCCTCGACTATCATCTAATACTGGATCAGGCCCCCATCCTGTATTTGGTGGGCGTCTCGGCCCTGGTGGCCGTTCTGCTGGTCGGCCACACCCGGTTTGGGGCCAAACGCTGGATTCCGGTCCTGGGGGAATTTCTTCAGGTGTCAGAATTGGTGAAATTGATTATAATCATTGTGTTGGCGCGCTTCTTTGCCGAAGTGCGCAGCGATGAGCTCTCCCTGCGCGATTTGATTAAAGCAGGGCTTTTAGTAGGATTACCACTGGCGCTGATTCTCAAACAACCTGATTTAGGTACGGCGCTCGTGCTGGTGCCTCTGTTGGTGGTAGGCGCCTATTTGGCTGGCTTGCAGTGGCAGCATGCGGCCATATTCTCTTTGGCAGGACTTTTATTGATTGGAAGTGTTTTTTATCCCCCGGTCAGCCGGCATATTCTGAAACCGTACCAACGGGAACGAATCACTTCCTTCCTGCATCCGGAAGATGACGCAAAGGGTTCCGGCTACCAATTGTTGCAATCGGAAATCGCCGTGGGCTCCGGCGGCTTCTGGGGAAAAGGATTTGGCAAGGGCAGTCAGAATCAGCTGGGCTACATCCCCGTCCGTTATTCCGACTTCATCATGTCGGCGTGGGCTGAGGAACAGGGATTCAAAGGCGTGCTGCTTGCCTTAGGGCTGTACATGGCTCTGCTGTTACGACTGGTGCAGAACGCCCAGCGCGCGAAAGATCGCGCGGGCATGTTTCTGGTCATGGGCGTGGCGGCGGCGCTTGGCTTCCATGTTTTAGTGAATGTGGCCATGGTGATTGGTTATATGCCGGTTACCGGTATCCCGTTGCCGCTGATGAGCTACGGGGGCTCGGCCACGTTGTTTGTTTTCCTGGCGATTGGTCTGGTGATGAACGTGCGTATTCGCCGCTTCGTCAACTAGGCGAGCCGCCAGTCCCGAGCGCTTGGCTGCAACATAAAAAGCCGCGCCGGGTCGAATATTTAGGATTGATAGAGTGAGGACAGCATCGTCCGCCGTTTGCCCGGGACCCTCCCGGCAACGGGTTAGCCGCAATAGCAGTAGCCTCGAACGCCAGAGGACGCACTTCGCAGTCGGCCGTTCCGGCATCGCCGGAAACCGCCCCTCCGCATTCGACCAACGCGACGCCTCTCTACAGGCGCCGCATACGTGTGTCCCGGTTCTTCCGGGGCCGGCTCCGCTATTTCGGACCCACCTCGGGCAGAAGCTCGCGGCCGTGCGTCCCAAGGAGTTTTCATGTCGAAAGAATTGGTTATCTCCGCGGCCTCCCACGAACGAAGGGTCGCGATTCTCGAAGAAGGTCAGCTAGTCGAAATTTACATCGAGCGCGAAAAAGAGTTCGCGCTGGTTGGCAGCATCTACAAGGGCCGCGTTACCCGCGTGCTCCCCGGAATGCAGTCGGCGTTCGTCGATATCGGGCTGGACGGCGACGCGTTTCTGTACGTCAGCGACGTCTTCGAAAATCTCGAAGACTACGATCACGACCACGGCCATGCACCCGCGCCGCAAACGTCGGCGCTTCCGCCCGCCGCGGCGTTCGTCGAGGCTTTGCCCGGCGAATCTCTCGCCCACGCGCACAGCTCCGATGAAGCCGCCCCGTTGAGCGCGGACGACGCCGCGCAGCAAGCTATTCCGCACGAAGAGCCGCTGCATGCGGACTTCACGCACGAGCATGAACACGACGCCGCTGAGACGCAAGAAGCTCACGGCGAAGCCGGTCCGGACGGAAATCGCGAGCCCCACCCCGAAGCGGAGGAGCGCCAGCCGGAATCGAACGCCTCTGCTCCGCAGAATTTTGGTCAGTTCAATCCCACGCAGAAGTACTCTCGCCCCGAACGCGGCGGCGGACAAGACTTCCGTGGCGACCGTGGCGGGGATCGCGGCCGGGGACGATTTGGCCGGCGCGGAGGGCGCCGCCGCGGGGGACGCCCGCCACAAGGCGGCCGCAATCTTCCTCCTTCAAAGTATGCGTCTCCGCAAGGCGACCAGCGCCCGCACGATTCTCGCGGCAGTTACGACTCGCGCGGCCAGCAAGGCCGCACTTTCGAGCCACGCGACAATCGCCGGCCGGAAGGCTCGCGCTACACGCCGCCTGCCGCTCCGGTAACTTCAGGCGAAGACGAAATCGTATTGCCGGGTGAATCGCTGGCAAAGTACCGCAACAAGCCCGCTGCCGCCGCACCCGCTCCGGCGCTCATTGAGCCGGAGATTCACGAACCACAGCCGGATCTAGGAGACTCGCTTTCTTCCCGCGGCAATGTGCAACAGGCCGGTACGACCTCCGGTGGCAATGTTCCTCGCCGCTCCTCCGGTGGACTGCCGCGCTGGCTGCTGGCGGAAACCGGAAGCGAAGCCGACACATCGTCAACCGGCACGGAAGAATTGGCCTCCCCCTCTGGCGACACGGCGACCATTCCGCCGCAGGCGCTGAACGCTGCGCCGGAAGCCGTCGAGCAGGAACGTACTCGCACCGATGCTTCGCTTAGCGAAGAAGACGTCGCGGTAATCTCCTCCAGCCTCATCGAAGCCAAACATGAAGAAACCCAGGCCCATGCCGCAGCGGACTCGCTCGTCGGCGGCGCGGTTTTCGATGAGGAAGAGGAGGAGGAAGAGGAAGAAGTAGACGTGGAAGAAAGCGAAGAAACCGAAACGCTAGACGTCGCTGAGGAACACGAAGAGATTCACGCCAGCGAAGCGGAAGCCGAGTCCCAGGACGTCGGAGCGGAGGAAATCGCGGCTATCGAAACGCGCGCCCTCGACGCTCACGCGCTCCGCGAAGCGGAAGCAGACGCCGCCCACGAAAGCGCCCTGCACGCCGCGGCCATTGGCGATCACGAAATTCACGAGGAAACGGAACACGCACGCATCGAGGCCACCGGAACCGAATCCGCGCCCGCGCCCGTCACCCCTGAAGACGACAGCATCCTTCTTCCCGGCGAAACACGCTCCCCGCGCTCTGGCGCTCCCGAGCCTCGCCCGGACTTTCCTCGCGACTCCGCGCGCATCGGCGGCAATCCGCGAGCACGCTTCCAACGCCCTTATCGCAGCGGCGGACGCGACCGCGACAACCGCGGCCGAGACAATCGCGGCGGCGGCAGACCAGATCGTCGCGGCGGCCGTCCCGGCGGCGGTCCTCGATTCGAACGCCGTCCCGGCGGGCCGCATCGCCAGCACGGCGGACACTCTGGACCTTCGCGCCGTCCTCAGCTCATCTCCGAGATGCTGAAGGCCGGCCAGGACATCGTCATCCAGATCGCCAAGGAGCCGCTCGGCAAGAAGGGCGCGCGCATCACCAGCCACGTCGCGCTGCCCGGCCGCTTCCTCGTCTACATGCCGACCATCGACCACATCGGTGTCTCGCGCAAAATCGCTTCCGCGGACAATCGCTCGCGCCTCCGCCGGCTGGTCGGTGAAGCGCGCGGCGCGTATCCCGGCGGCTTCATCGTTCGAACCGCGGCGGGCGGCGCTTCCGACGAGGAAATTCGCACGGACATCGAATTCCTCGGCAAGACCTGGAATGAAATCAAGGAGCGCAGCGAACAACGCAAAGCGCCCGCGCTTCTCCACCGCGACCTAAATCTCGTCGAGCGCATCCTGCGCGATTACGTCAGCGACGATTTCACAGCCATCTGGATTGACAGCGAAGAGGAATACGGCAAAGTCGTCGAGTTTGTCAGCCGCTTCCAACCGAAGCTCGTCACGCGCGTCAAGCTGTACAGCAAGGAAACGCCGATCTTCGAGGAGTTCGGCATCCAGCACGAGCTGGACAAGGCCTTGCGCGCGAAGGTCTGGCTAAAGTCCGGCGGCTACATCGTCATCAACCACACCGAAGCGCTGGTGGCCATCGACGTCAACACCGGAAAGTTCGTCGGCAAAGGTTCCACGCGTCTTGAGGACACCATCGTCAAGACCAACCTCGAAGCCGTGAAGGAAATCGTCCGCCAGATTCGCCTGCGCGACCTCGGCGGCATCATCGTGGTCGACTTCATCGACATGGAAGAGCGCCGCAACCGCGAGAAAGTTCTCATGGCGCTGCAGCAGGCCCTCGAGCAGGACAAAGCCCCATCCAAGGCGCTATCCTTCAACGAATTCGGGCTCGTCTGCATCACGCGCAAACGCACCAAGCAAGCGCTTGAGCGCGTGCTTTGCCAGCCTTGCCCGTACTGCACCGGCTCCGGCATGGTCAAGTCCATCCCAACGCTCTGCTACGAAATCCAAGCCGAAGCGCGCAAGATGGCCATCGCCACCGCCGACAACGAAGCGCCGAACCTGACCCTGCGCGTGCACCCTGAGATCGCCAAAGCTTTGAAGACCCGCGAATCTATGCTGATCGACGAGCTGGAGCAGACCACGCACAAGCACATCATCATCCAGTCCGACGCCACGCTGCACTGGGAGCAATACGATATCTGTTGAGGTGGGCGGTCGCGCCGTCACAAGGGCGTTACGCAAATCCCCGCGCTTGCACCTGTCCCGTCGGCCAGTTTCGCGCTGCGACAACCCTGCGGAAGTTCGCTATTGCAACGACTCGACTCGCGCGACTAGATTGAATCCACGTTGCTCCTCCCACCCGGAGCCGAATTCATTCATCCGCTAAGGGAGGAATCTATGTGGACCAAGCAGCAGACCCAGACGGAACCGCCGGCAGCACCGCCCCAAGCAGCAAAGCCTTCGGTCGTCGCCTTCAACAACCCATCTACACCCGCGCTCGGCAGCAGTCCCGCTCGTGGCTCCGCGCGCCTCGGTTCCAGCCTACAAATCAAGGGTCAAATCACCGGCACCGAAGACTTGCAGATCGACGGAAAGGTCGATGGGCCCATTTCTTTGCGCGGCCATGAACTCACCGTCGGCTCCACGGCGCAGCTCACTTCCGAGATTCACGCACGCCAGGTTATTGTTTTCGGAAAAGTAGTCGGCAATGTTCACGCGCGTGACCGCGTCGACGTCAAGAGCGATGGCTCCGTCATCGGCGACATCTCCACCGCGCGGATTAGCATCGAGGACGGCGCCCAATTCAAGGGCCGCATCGAGATCGACCCCACCAAGTCCCAAAATGCCGCCGCCGATTAGCCGGTAACCAGCCGCGGGCATCCAAGCAAACAGCAAGCAAACGGGCGGACCAAAGAATGGCCCGCCCGTCTTTCTTTCCACTTTCAGCTAACTAATTCCCGCCGCTCAGCTCAGTTTGGCTTTTCGTTTTCCGGAGGCGCCGCTTCCTGGCCCTTCGGCGCCGAAATCTTCTGCTTGTCGTCGACAGAGAACAACAAGTAATTGCTGAAGGTGTGTCGGCGGTGAACGCGCCGACCTTTCCAGTCGTAATAGACTTCCACGTTTGCCGGCAGCCACATTTCCAGGGCGCCTTTGCGGAACTGCACTGGGGCGTACTCGATGTTCACGTGCTCGGCTGCCAGCCGGATTTGCGGCATTGGCGCCACCATATTTGTCTCCAATCGCACGATTTGATAGCTATCCGCTGCGATCCACGCGCGTCCCTTCAACGCCACCGGATATCCCTGCCCCCCCACGCCCAGCCGGTAACTGCGAATCGTATTCGGTTTATCCGGTCTTTGGCGGAAGTGCACTTGCCAGGCCAGCCCGCCATTCCACCGCGCCAATCCCTCGCAGGTCATTTCATAGTTGCCCGCATAAATCGGATGGAAAATAACCACCAATGCTGGCAACCCGGTCGTCATCACCGCTTCCGGAAATCCCTTCGACGCTGCCCGCCGCTCGCGGTATTCCTCTACGCTTAAAGCGCCCCGGCGCGTTTCCTCCATTGAAACGATATAGTCAAACTGGGCTTTTTCAGGAAAGGAAGGCATTCCCCATTTGTTGACGGACTCATCAGTGACCAGCTCCGTCGCGGTGAACCGGTCAACATTCTTCACCAGCTCCTGCAATCGCTTGCCCGCATTTTGCACCAAGTCGTCGAGCGCACACGACGCGCCGGGTTCCACCGCCGGCACTTTCTCATCCACGTCCGGCGGCATCCAGCTCGAAGGAACTGGCAGCGCCTTGGCCGCGGCGATCAAGGCGGATACATCCGTCTCGTTTGCCGATCCAGGCGGATCGGTCGAAGCAGCGGGCGCTTTCGGATCTAGCAGAGTCTCCAATTGCTTCTTGGCCGCGACGTCCGCCGCATGGTCCTGAAGATACACTTGCAACGTGCTCACCGCTTTGTCCCGTTCTCCGCGTTCCGCCAAACACCGCGCCAGCAGCGGCTGTATTACCGCAGCTTGCCCCCGGCCTAGCTCCAGTGCTCGTTCCGCTTCCTTAATGGCTTCATCCCGAGAATGCTGCAGATAGTAAGCCTCGGCCAGAACCGCGTGGGGGCGCCAGGAGGAAGGTTCCGCTTCCATGGCGCGCTTCATATACTCCACCGCTTCGGCGGGCGTCTTTTCGCGGATGGCGATCTCGCTCAGTGAAAGCAAAGCACGAAAATGCTGGGGATTCAGTTGCAGCGTTTTTGTCCAATAGGCTTTTGCCTGTACTTCATCATTCAACTGCTCGGCGTAAACTCCAAACAAATAGCTGACCTCCGCCTGATTAGGGGCCATGCGATCGATCGCGTCGAGATGGGTGCGCGCTACGGTTGGCTTGTTGGCGCGCAGCGCTTCCATTGCCTTAGCCATCTCTTTTTGTGCTTTCGGTTTAAGCGCAGCAATCCCCGCGGCCAGCGCGGCATCGCCGGAATTCGATCCGGGCTGCAGCACGATGGTTACCCGTTTGCTCGTAAACCCGATCGCTTCGACTTGTTTCGCGGCACGCTCATAGGCCGGCGCTACCACCTGAATCTTGTACTCCGTTGGCGCCAGTTCATTGAACCTGACGTAGCCGCTCTTGGTTGTCTCCTGACGATAGGTTCTTCCAGCCAGGGTAATTAGGGTGACCACCGCAAGACTCTCAACGGGAGCTCCGTTTGACTCCTGTACATAAACATCTAGGCTCGCCGTGGGAATCATTCCTTCCAACCCAGCCACGCCACTCGGGTCACCAGGCAGGCTTGCCTGTCGCGCGGAAACGATTGCGGGGCATAACGCCGCGAGGGCCATCGGCAGAATAATGTAGAGGCAGGTGCGTGCGCGTAACATGGCCGACTCCGTCTGGGTCCAGGGTCTGGAGATTGGGACGTAACCGTATCATATACCTTCCTCGCCACAGGCGACCACTCGAAGCCCCCTTCCCGATCGCTCATTTTTCATGTGCTATCATTTCTTTTTGCTTAACGAAAGCGAGATCGCATGACCGCACGCGTCCTTGACGGTACGAAAATTCGCGATGAAATCTTCGCGGAACTGAAAGGCGAAATTGCCCGCCTGGCCGGCGAAGGCATCCGCCCCGGCTTGGCAGCGGTCCTCGCCGGCGATAATCCCGCCTCGCAGCTTTACGTCAAATCCAAAATCGCCGCCTGCGAGCAGCTCGGCCTCGCCAGTTGGATGCACACGCCTCTCGCGACCGTCACCACCGACCAGATGCTGCGCCTCGTCAGTAACTTGAACAGCGACAACGCCGTCGACGGCATTCTCATCCAGCTTCCCCTCCCTTCCCAGGTCGACACCAAGCGCGTTCTCGAAGCCGTCGATCCCGCTAAGGACGTGGACGGCTTTCATCCCGTAAACCTCGGCCGCCTGGTCAGTGGCCGCCCCGGACTCGTCGCCTGCACGCCCGCGGGCTGCATGGAGATTCTTCGCCGCAACGCCATCGCCATCGAAGGCGCAAACGCCGTCGTCCTCGGCCGCAGCGACATCGTCGGCAAACCCATGGCCCTCCTGCTCATGCACGCCAACGCTACCGTCACCATCTGCCATTCCAAAACGCGCGATTTGCCCGGCGTCGTTCGTCGTGCCGATATCGTCGTCGCCGCCATGGGCAAAGCAGGCTACGTCCAAGCAGACTGGATTCGTCCGGGCGCAGCGGTGATCGACGTCGGTACTAACAAAATCACCGATGCAAAGGAAGCCGAGTCCCTGCTGCGCAATTTTCCCGCGCGCCTCGAAAAATTCCGCGTCAAAGGCTCCGTGCTTGTCGGTGACGTGCATCCCGACGCCGTCAACACCGCCGGCGCGCTCACCCCTGTTCCTGGCGGCGTCGGCCCCATGACCATCACTATGCTCATGAGCAACACAGTCAAGGCCGCGCGTCTTCGCCGCGGTAAGGCCGCGCCAACGCCCGGCGCCGCGCAATCCTCCGCCGGCGCGAGGTGACCACGCGATGCTTCGGCTCGGCCTAACCGGAGGCATCGCCAGCGGCAAGACCGCGGTCGCCGCCATGCTGCGCGAAATGGGCTTCGCCGTTCTCGACGCCGATTCTCTCGCGCACAAACTCACCGAGCCTGGCCAAGCCGCCTACGACGAAGTCGTCCGTGAATTCGGCGCCTCTATTCTTGACACCGACGCTCGCGTCAATCGCGCCAAGCTCGCCGCCATCGTTTTCGCCGACCCCGCCAAACTCGCTCGACTGAACGCCATCGTTCACCCGCGCGTTGAGACTGCCGTCCACGAGCAGTTCGCTGAATGGTCGCGCAACGGCGCGCGCGATGCCGCGTTCGTCGAAGCCGCGCTGCTCGTCGAGGCCAGCTACCACAAAAATCTCGACGGCCTGGTGGTCACCTGGTGCCGGCCCGAGCAGCAACTCGAGCGCCTGCGCGCCCGCGGCTTCAGCGATGAAGACGCCCCCCGGCGCATCGCCGCCCAGCTCCCCGTTGCCGAAAAACTTCGTTTCGCCACCGAAAAAATCGACTGCTCCGGCTCCCTGGAAGACACCCGCACGCAAGTAGCCGCCCTCGCCGCCAAACTCCGCCGTCCCTCCAAGAAGTTGTCATCCTGAACCTATCCGATGAGGATAGGTGAAGGACCTCAACGTAAGATTTGCCAAACGCATCGCGGCGCGCTGCCCTATGAACTAGCCCCGAATTTTCCTTATACTATTCCTAACCTTCGATAAAGGATTCCGACCATGACCGTACAACGCACTTCCAGCATCACCCGCTTACTCCTCGCCGCCGTCGTAATCACCTTCGGCGCGTACTGGGCCGGAGCGCGCTGGGGCCAGCGCCAACCCGTCGGCGTATCCGCCCTGCAGCCCGGCAGCGGCGCCATAAAGAATATTTCCGCCGCTAACGCCGCCGCGCGCGACGCCGCCCTCACCGACGAGGAAGCCATCAACGTTCGCGTCTATCGCCAGGTCTCGCCCGCCGTGGCCAACGTTCTCACCAAAGCCACCGAATACGATTTCTTCATGGATCCCGTTCCCGTCGAAGGCGCCGGCTCCGGCTTCGTGATTGACGATAAGGGCTACATCCTCACCAACTTTCACGTGGTGCAGGAAGCGCAATCCATTGAAGTCGTTCTGGGCGATCAGTCGCGCTATCCCGCCAAGTTCATTGGCGCCGATCAGCGCAACGACGTCGCGCTGATCAAGATCGAGCCGAAAGGAAAACGCCTGGTCGCGTTGTCGCTCGGCGATTCCTCGGCGCTCCAGGTAGGCCAAAAGGTTCTGGCTATCGGCAATCCCTTCGGCTTTCAGAGCACGCTGACCACCGGCGTGGTCAGCGCGATCGGCCGCACCGTGCAAACCAGCCAGACCACTTTCATCGACGAAGCCATTCAGACCGACGCCGCCATCAATCGCGGCAATTCCGGCGGCCCGCTCATCAATTCGCACGGCGAAGTCATCGGCATCAACTCCGCGATTTACACGCCCAGCGGCACCACTGCGGGCATCGGCTTCGCCATCCCCATCAACAGCGCCAAGCGCATTGCGCACGACCTCATGACCGACGGCCGCGTCCATCAGGCCTTTCTCGGTGTGCAGACGATTTCGGTTGGCGGCCAGCTCGCCGAAGCGCTGGACCTTCCCGCGCAAGAAGGACTCTTGGTCGAATCGGCAACGAAAGGCGGACCCGCCGCTGCCGCAGGCGTGCGCGGTGGCGACCGCGTGGTACGCGCCGGAATGCAGCGCATCTCCATCGGCGGCGATCTCATCATTGCGGTCGATGGCCAAAAAGTAGCCAGCCCCTTCGACCTCAACATCCTGCTAAATCGCAAACGCCCAGGCGACACCGTAACGCTGACCGTTTTCCGCGGCGGCAAAAAAGTCGACCTAACCGTAAAACTCGGCGAGCGCCCCGGCGCGTAGCATCAAGGACGCGACGCGCTTTTTCCAAATTGCGTTCGGTACCTTGCGCGATCCTCTTGAGCTAAAGAAAACCAGCTCTCCGCAATATCTCGTACTCGTTCTAGTTCGCGCTGCATCTCAGCGTGCTTGGCTTCAAGCACCTGCTGGTCCGCGTCGGCGGGCACGTAAATTGGCGGGGCGAACAAAATCACTGCGCGCGCGAATGGCATCGGCAGCAGAAAATGGTCCCACGTGTTGGTGAACGTTTTCCCACGGTCCACGCCGATGTGAAACACCATGACCGGGCAGCCGGTCTTGCGAGCCAGCATCACCGGGCCGGGCTTGGCCACGTAGCGCGGTCCGCGCGGCCCATCAATCGTGAAAGCGCAGTCCACTCCTTCTTCCAGCCGCCGGGCCATCACCGCTAATCCGCGCAGCCCGC
>Ga0210407_10003759_pt1 | contig 12170 bp, 11 predicted proteins | sample IncBWC27MmetaG_FD_150860 | JGI IMG/M metagenome (GOLD analysis project Ga0210407, IMG submission 150860) | Forest soil microbial communities from Barre Woods Harvard Forest LTER site, Petersham, Massachusetts, United States - Inc-BW-C-27-M | ecosystem: Environmental > Terrestrial > Soil >... | reverse complement strand
GATCCCGTCAAGGTCATGAATGCCAACAACTGCATCTTCTTATTCAGAAACTTCCCCTCGTTTCGCCGGCGACCGTCACTCGCCGCAGTTTTCTATTTCTCGTTGGGATCGGCGCCGTCCTTCGGTGCGCCGGTGCCGCTCGAGCCCATGAAGACTTTACGGCCATCCGTAAATGTCACGTCGCGGCCATTGGCTTTGCAGGCCGGCCGGCAGCGAGCATCCTTGGCGCGATAGCCGCGGACAATGATGACCTCGCCGGGCTTCAGCGAGTCGCGCGTCAGGCCCTCGCGCAGCAGCGTGTTGGGCGTGCCGGCCTCGATCATCCATTCCTGAGTAACGCCGTCGGTGACGACGTCCATATGAACCCAGGTGTGCGGATTGATCCACTCCACCCGGGTGACTTTGCCTTGCAGCATGAGGGGCACGTTGCCGTCGAACTCGGCCTGAAATGCGTGATGCGCCAACGCGGGCGCGCCGATGATTGCAGTCGCGATCAAGGCCGCTGCAATGCCTGCAGCTTTGTCAGTACGAAGCTTCATTCAAGAATTCCTCCAGCCAACGACGCGTTCAAGCATCGACCGTGAATCAACAAACCTTGCTTTCGGCGCCGAGCGTTGCTGGACGGCGTGAAACTTGGGCCCTTATAATCGCCGCTTATAATCGCTTTAGATGGCTGTTTTTGCAATACAATTTCAACTACGCCGTTGATTGTTAGGGTTTTAATCGGCCTGCGAAGCGGCCGGCTCAACGCGCGGGGGAATCAATGCTCGAGGCACTGGTCGCGAAACTGGCGGATACGCCTTGGAGCATAGAGCTGCATGAATCGCTCTACATGTATGCGATCACGGAATCCACTCATGTGATATTCATCATGTTGTTCGTCGGTACCATCGCCATGGTGGACCTTCGGCTGCTGGACCTGGCATTTCGCCAGATTCCTGTTTCGCAGATGCTCTCCAAGATGCTGCCATGGACCGTGACGGGCTTCGTGGTGCTGGTGATCAGCGGCGCGATGTTGTTCATGGCCATTCCAATCCGGACTTATCACAGTCTTTGGTTCAGGCTCAAATGCATCATGATTCTCATCGCCGCAATCAATATCGCGATTTTCACTTTCAAGGTGGAGCGGGACAAAGCAAGCTGGGATTTAGGACCGGTGCCGCGCAAATCCAAAATCTGTGCGGCCATATCCTTGAGCGCCTGGGTTTGCGTGATCGTTCTCGGCCGGCTCATCGCGTACAACTGGTTCGACTGCGACAACATCAATTCCCCCGCCATGTTGCAGCTTACCGGCTGCCCTGCGGACGCCGGCTAAAGCATGTCCATTTATCATACGGCTGAGATGATCGAGGCCTCGGCGCTCGGTCAGACTATTCGCGAGTCTACCTGGCTGTTCCCGGCCATCGAGTCGGGTCACCTGCTGGCCCTGGCGCTGCTCGGCGGCTCGGTGCTCATTATTTCTTTATCGGTGCTGGGCGTGGGTTTGAAGACGTCCCCGGCCGAGATTTACAAAGGTGCGCGCCGCTATATGGACGGCGCAGTGATAATTCTGTTGATCACCGGCCTGCTGCTCGGTGTGTCCGAGCCGGTGAAGCTCTACGACCGGCAGGCCTTCTGGGTGAAGATGATTTCAATGGTGCTTGCCATCGCCTTGACGTATTTCGCCTTCAATCCCATGGTTAGGCGCGGCAGCAGCGGAGTGGTTATCCGCAGCGTGACGGTGCTGACGATGGCATCATGGCTGATGGTTGCGATCGCCGGCCGCTGGATTGGGTTCTCATGAGCAACATTCGAATCTGGATTGGGGCGGGCGCTGCGATAATCTGCAGCCTGGGGCTTGCCGTCCTCGCACTGGCGCAGCAGACGCCGACCCAGCCGGCGAACGGCGAGGAGATTTTTGTCGCGCGCTGCAAGTCCTGCCACGACCCCGCTGTCGAACGAGCGCCGGGCCGCTTGGATCTGGCGTTTCGCCCGCGCGCCGACATCGTCACCGCAATGGCCACCGGCGTGATGGCGCCCATGGCGCAAGGGCTGTCGCGTGCGGAGATCGAGGCCGTCGCGTTATATCTCGCGCCCGGCCCGCAATTGGGCCCGGCCGGCACCGACAAGATGTGTGCGACGAATAGTCCCATCCAAGCAAGCGCGTTCGACTGGCCCAGCTTGGGGCTGGATGAAAACTCGAGCCGCTTTCAACCCAATCCGGGGTTTCGGGCCGCCGACGTGCCGCGGCTCAAAGTCAAGTGGGCCTTCTCCATGGCCGGCGGCGGCCAACCCACCGTCATCGGCGATTGGCTGTTCATCACGAACCGGGGCGGCAAGTTTTACGCGTTGGATGCCAAAACGGGCTGCGTTCACTGGGCCATCGAGGACGCCTCTTCGCGCACGACGCCGATGGTGATGCGATCCTCTATAAGCCCAAGCGGCTGGGCGACCTTCGTGGGCGCCGGCAAGCGCGTGCTGCGCGCCATCGACGCGCAGAGCGGCAATGAGATATGGCACAGCGAGCCGCTCGAGAATCACATGGCCTCGGGACTGACCGGCACCCCCGTGGTGTCGGGCGATCAGATCTTCGTACCCGTCTCCTCCGGCGAGGAGGCCGTCGCCATGCAGCCGGGCTATGCCTGCTGCAGCTTCCGCGGAAGTCTGGCGGCGCTCGACCTCAAGACCGGCCGTAAACAGTGGCAGACTTATATGATCACCGAGCCATTGCAGCCGACGCGTAAAAACGCCAATGGCGTTCAGATGCAGGGCCCGGCGGGCGCTCCTGTCTGGGCCTCGCCCACGGTCGATGCCAAACGCGGCTTGGTTTACGTGGTCACGGGCGACAGCTACACCGATGTAATCACCGATGGCGACGATGCCATCGTCGCTTTGGAAATGAAGACCGGCAACGTGCGCTGGAGAAATCAAGTCACCACCCACGACAATTTCATCATGGGCTGCAGCGGGCCTGCCAAGGGCGCCAACTGCCCGACACCGACGGGTCCTGATTTCGACTTCGGCGCCACGCCCATTTTATTCAAGCACGGCGCAAAACAGGTTCTCGTCGCCGGCCAGAAGTCCGGCATCGTCTATGGTATCGATCCGGACAGCGGCCGCACGCTGTGGAAGGCCAGCGTCGGCGTCGGCTCAGCCTTGGGCGGCGTTGAGTGGGGAATCGCTGCGGACCAGAACTCTGTGTTTGTGCCGATATCGGACATCGGCGAGCTGTTCAGCGAAATTGCCGTAGCCGCCGGCGGGCCGCCCTTGCCCGAGTATCAAATTCCGGGCAAACCGGGTTTATCCGCGCTCGATCCCTTCACCGGCAAGATCAAATGGCATACGCCGGCTCCGGTCGCACCATGTCATTACGCGGGAGATCGGTCGAAGGACTTCACCAAGGGTGCCTGCGTGCGCGCGCAATCGGCGGCGCCCAGCGCGACGCCAGGCATCGTTTTTTCCGGCACCATGGATGGCTGGTTTCGAGCCTATGATGCGTCGACTGGCAAGATCGTGTGGGAATTCAGCACCACCGCGCAAACCTACGACACGGTCAACGGCAACCATGCGCAGCCCGGCGGCGGCATCGACGGCATGGGGCCGGCGATCGCCGGCGGCATGGTGTACACAATGTCCGGATTCAACGGCGCGGCGCGCACCGGCAGCAATGGCATCAACGTTTTGTTGGCATTCTCAGTCGACGGAAAATAACACTGCCGGCGCTACTCCAAACAAACCACGAGTTTGGCTGAGTGCGTGCGCCAGTTGATCGGAATCACGAAGGAACGCGTATGCGGAGTCGTCACCTTCTGGGTGTCGTGCGCGATGACGATTGGCACCGATATGACAAAATTCTTGCCGAAGTCGCGACGCGCATTCCCGGAAATGGTGTTCGCCACTTCGCCCACCAGATCCTTGATGTTCTCGTCGCTGGTATCGGTTTCCTGCATCCGCATCAGCAAGACAGTGAGCATGCCGCGCGGCGCAGTGAAATAAACGATGCCTTTGCGCGCGCCGGTAATGCCGATGACCCCGGTGTACTCGTAAGCGCCCGGCTTGCCGTCGGTGACGAGATAGGGCGAGCCGACGGTAGCCGCCTGTTGCGCCGACGTCTCGAAGTAGTTTGTCGTGCCTTCGACAAAGGTGCGGATTTCTGCTTCCTTGAACATCTCAAGCCTCCGACAACAGCTCTTCCAACGCATCGTTGAGCTGCCGGTCGGTGAATGGCTTGCAGAGGAATCCGTTCGCCCCCTTCTCGATCGCTTCAACCGCGGTGGCCTTGTCGGCCAGAGCGGAAACGACCAGGATCAGTACATCGGAATTGATCGCAATCAATTCCTCGACGCATTCGATGCCGTCCATCTCGGGCATGGTCAAATCCATCGTCACGACATCCGGCCGCGTCTTGCGGAACATTTCCACAGCCGCGCGGCCATTGCTCGCGGAGCCCACCACCTCCAGGCGTGCGATCTGCTGGGAGCGTTCGATGCGCCGCCGAATGATATTCGAGTCATCGACGATCATGAGTTTCAATGTGGCTTTTCTGCCGTCGGGGATCTCCATCAGGCTGCTTCCGTTTTCCCGCCGCGTTTAGCCGGCGGCATGCTCAAGGTCAGACGCGTAAATTTTCCGGGCATGGTGGCGACCGAGACCTTGCCGCCGACCTGCTGTATGAGCCCGGCCATCATATTCATTCCCACCCCACGCCCCGCATCCTTCGTCGCGCTCTCGACCGTGGAAAACCCCGATTGAAACAACAACGAAAAAACCTGCTTCGCATCCAGCGTGGCCGCCTTTTCCGGGCTGATGAATCCCTGCTTCAATGCGGCGTCCTTGATTTTTTCGGTCGACAAACCCTGGCCGTCGTCTTCGGCGACAAGCTTGTAGCCCGCCTCGCCGAGATCCTGGAACATCAGCTTGAGCGCGCCCTTCGAGGGCTTTCCGGCGGCGAGTCTGTCCGACACCGGCTCGATGCCATGCACTATCGCGTTGCGCACCGCTTGAACCGCGATGTCCTTGACGATTCGCCGGTACTCATCCGGCACGGTGTCGAAACCCATGCATTGAATCACCGCTTCTTTATCGTTTTCGCTTGCGACGCGGGCAGTCAGCTGCTGCAGCATGGATGTCATGCCGCCCTCGAGCTTGGGCTGGACTTCCGCGCTGCCATTTTCGAGCACGGCGGTTTCGGTGTGCAATTCATTGCTGCTCGCGCCGTGCAGACGCGCCAGGCGCGACACCAAGTCTCCGACGGATTGCAGATGCGTGAGCAGGTCATCGAGCTTGATGACCAGGGGAAGAAAGTCGTTGCCCGACAAGTCTTCTTTTTCCCGCAGCAGCTTCAAATCATCCTCGAAGGAGTGCGCGCGGCTCTCGATCGAGGACAATCCCAGTGCCGCGGACTCGCCCTTCACCGAGTGCACCTGCCGGAACAGGGTGTCCAGCTTCTTGCGGAACGCGGTCTCCTCGCGCGCCGGCTCGCGCAGCACCGCGTTGATCATCTTCATGGCGGCGTTGGAATCGCTCAAAAAGGAAGCCAGCTGCTTCGGATCGACGTGCAGAATGCCCAATAGGGTATCGACCTGCGCCTGCGCCTGATTTTGCGACGATTGCAATTCGCGGGCGAGATCCACGCGGGCACTCACGTCCGATACCGACACCAGCACGTGCGTGATCTTGCCGTCCACGCGTACTCGATGGAATTCAAACTGTAGATAGCGTGTCGAGAGCTTGCCTTGGCCGTTGTCGAAATGAACTTCAACCTCGCCCAAGGGATTGATGCTTTTGACCAGGTTCTCCTTGGTGCGTTCCGACCAAAGGATGCCGACGAACTTCACGGCGGTCGCGAGAGTCTTTTCCGACACCACATTCTTCAGCAACTGCTCGAAGTGAAGTCCGGCGAAGTCGGTGCGCTGAAACAGCGATTCCAAGGCGCCCGAGTAGGACGCGCCGATGATCAGTTTCTCGTCGAGCAAAAACAGGCCGTCTTTGACCGTGCGCAGGATATCCGTGGTCTGCTGACGGGCCTCGCGCAGAATTGCGTCCTGCCGCTGCCGCGCGAGCAACAACGTCGTCACGAGCGCCGCCAGCGCGACCGCGATCAGCAGGCCGATGAGCATGACGAATCGCAGCTGGGTGGCGGAGCGCGCGTTGCCGGTCTGCAACTCATTGACGATTGCGGTCAGTTCGTTGTCGAGCAGCGGTACTACGTGCCGGCTGGCGCGGATCGCAGCGCTCACATCGCGCTCCAATTGCCTGCCGCTCTCGTTGAGGACGGTGCCGGTGGACTCGTTGTCCTGGTAGGGCACTCCCTGGAATTTAAGCAGCGGGTTGAGCGATTCCTTCTCCTTGGCCCAAAGCTCGCGCAGGGCCGGGGCATGTTTTCCGGAAATCGATTCGCCCGAAGCCGCCGCGCCATCCGTGCTATAAGCGCCGCCCGTCATGGACAACCAGCCTGCCGGTAGCGGTGCATTCATTTCGCGCAGGCCCGCCTCGAGCTTCGTGCTCGCGTCGCGCAGCTGATCCAGGGATTCTTGGATGTAGCCGCGATTGGTCAAGCGGTCATGCATCGCATCCAGCGAGGCGCGAATCAGGGCCGGATGGCGCTGCTGCTGTCCGACAAATTTGAGCGTCAGCGTGCTATCGGCCAATTCACTGGCGAGTTCCAGGCCTGGTATCAGCACGACCGCAATGAAGCTCAACGCGAGAATGATGACCAGCACCACAAGACCGCCGGCGGAAATGCGCGGCATTTTAGTTTTGGTGAGACGAGGGTTCATGAATTCAAGGGCTCCGCTGTGGGTTGCTGATTTTCCGGTTGGTCAATTCCGCGCGCACGCCATCCAAGGCATCGAGGAACTCCGCGGCGGACGCGTATCGATCTTGTGGAACTTTCGCCATCAGTCGTTCGACGATTGGCTGATAAATCTTCAGATTCTCGGGCAGGCGCGGTATCGGCGCAGAGCGGTGAGCGGCCAGGATGTCGGCCAGTGTATTGCCCCGATACGGCAGCGTGCCGGAGAGCATCTCGAACAGCACGACTCCGAGGCTGTACAAATCGCCGCGCGCGTCCGGTTCACGGTCGTCGATCTGCTCCGGGCAGACATAGTAGGGCGTTCCCGTGCAATCCTCGGAGCGAGTCGGATCGTTTGCCATGAACTGGGTGCGCGCGGAGCCAAAATCGATTAAAACCAGGCGATTTTCGTTGGTCAACATCAGGTTCGACGGCTTCAGGTCGCGGTGCACGATACGCGCGGCATGGACGATCTGCAGCGCCTCGCCGATCTGATGCGCATAGTTGACGGCATCGGCTTCGCTCACAGGGTGTTTCAACCGCTCCCGCAGGCTGCCGCAGGGAAAATATTCCAAGGCCAGAAACAGAAAATCGTCCGTAATGCCGAAATCAAGCACATTCGCGATCGATCGGTGATTGAGTTTGGATAGAATTTCACATTCTTTCGTGAAGCGCTCGCGATCGGCGACGGAAACGACCTGCTGGCCCTTGATGGCCTGGATTTTCAAGGCCACCGGACTCGCGAATTCGCTGTTGCGCGCCAGATAAACGCTGGCCGCCGCGGACTGCGCAATTTTCTTCAGCAATGCATAGCCGGCGATTTCAGGCTGACGCCATCTATCCACCAGCGCTGTCTTCGCGGTGCCGGCCGTTTGCGGCGGTTCGATCAGGGGCTGCAGTGCGCTGCACAGTTCGCCGACGACCACGGAATGTATCGGCCAGTAATCGCTTGCCCCCAATTTCATTGCACGCGCGGCTGCGCGTTCGTTGCCGCCGCGCGCAAACACGAATATCGGCAGATTCGGCGCCTGTTTGTGCAGCTGCGCGAGGGATGCCAGGGCTGCCGCACCGGACTCCGGCGGGCTGAATTCAACGATGAACATCACGGCGATGTAGGCGCGAAGCCGCTCGACTGAAATGGCATCGAAGCCGGCACGGGTGACGGTGTCCGCATCGATTTTGGGCATTGCACGCCGCACCAGTCCCGCAAGCCTCAATCGCAGCTCCAATTCGTCGTGCACGACAAGACAAAGAACCGTGCCGCGACTCCGTTCAACCGGAATCGGCGCGTCAGTCAGTGTAGGTTGCGTCTGGGTGGTCATCACGTGAGACTATTTCGGAACCCGAAACACGATCCGAATCATTGTGGCTACCGGGATCGGCTTGCCGTCTCTCAACACCGGCTTGTAACGCAATCGGCTCACCGCCTTGGCCGCCGCTGAGTCAAAAACTTTGGCCGGCTCCGAGTTGATTATCTTCACGCTCGACACCGAGCCATTGGCGGCAATCGTGTAACCCAGTTCGACCCACCCTTCCACATTGTCCTGAATTGCCCGTGTGGGATACAGGACCTCGAGTTTGCTGATCCGAGTCAACGAATTTTCCGACATCTGAGGGAGATTGCCGATCAGCGCTTTCCGCTGGCGTAATTTTTCGTTGAACGCGTCCAGGTCGGTAGAGTTGCCTACTTCGGCCGCCAATTGCACCAGTGCCTCGGATTTTTCCAAGTCGCCGCCAGCAAGAGCCGAATTGGCGCGGTCGAGAATCTGCGTCTGCACGGTGACCGAGAGCTGCGCAAGGCCGCTGTTTTTGGGATCCGCCGAACGCAGCTGCTTGAGGTAGTACAGCGCACTGTCATTCTCGGGATCGGTCAGTTTTCCCTGCGCGAGCCGCGACTGCGCCAGCTCGAGAAATTGCGGTTGATCGGGTTTCTGCGGCACCGATTGGTTGCGCGCGGCGCTCAGCTCGTGCTGCAGGCCGCTAATCGCCGCCGCCGGCGCGCCCAGGCCGCGCATTTCGGTCAACGCTCGCTCTACTTCGCTGAAATGGCGCTGTTCGACGCCGCTGTGCGCCATTTGCCACAGCCGCTTGAGCAATTCTTGCGTTGCAGCCTGCAATTGCGCCGCATCCGCGCCGGCCTGCTTCGCCTGATCGAGGTAGTAGAGCGCGCTGTCGTTATGCGGATCGAGCAGATGATCCTGCTGCAGGCGTGCGTCGACCAGTTTGAGCAGGCGGGCGCTGTCGAATTCGACGCGCCGTCGATGCAGCTCTTCGCGCAGTTGCGCCAATTTCGCAGGCGGCAGGGATTTTGCATGCGCCGCCTCGTCAATGAGCTGCGTCGCCCGATCGAAATTCTGCGCGTTGATTGCAGCCGTGATCTGCGCCGGACCGAATTCGGCGCGCAGACTCGCGATTTTCTCATCGAGCGCGGCGAGGCGGCGATCACTCGCATCGATGCTTCTGGCGGATTCCAAGAACTGCAATGCAACGTCGAACTTGCGATCATCGAGTGCAGTCTGCACTCGTGCGATCAATATTTCCTCGAGACGCTGCAATCCTTGCAGCGCCTCGCCGTTATCCGGGCTGATGATCAGCACTTCGCGGTATAGGGATAACGCGCTGCCGGCCACCGGATCTATGAAATGCCGATCGAGCATGGCTCGCTGCGCTTTCTCCATGAGAGCGTCCACTTTCTCATCGGCTTCCGCAGTCGATCTGCCGGGTGCGGGTGTCGCAGCGACCTTGTTCGGCGCGTTCGGTACCGCGGTTGCTGATTTCGTCTCTGGCGTGGTGTTGCGCGTGAGCGTGAAGACCGCGGCGGCAGCGACCAGCACGCCGGCTATGATGGCGGGTACGAGCCAGGGTATCTTGCGCCCCCCGGACGCTGCAGATGGGGTCGCTGTGCCGTCACCCATGAGCGCCAGGCGCGAATTCACTTCCTCTTGCGCGCTTTCCAGTGCTTGCGCCAAGCTGTCGCCGGCTACCGGCAGCGGCACGTGAGCGACTATTTGGCGATGTTCAATCGCGACCGTCCATGCACTCGCGCCGGCAGCATCGTCCAGCGCGACGATGGCAAAACGCGGCGAATGCAAATGCAGGCGCGACAATACGGCCGCGGGATCTGCATGTTGGCGCGCATCCCACAGCACGATGCCGGCTTGTCCCGCCGGGGTGGAACCGATGAGCTCGTCGATGGAATCGAGCTGCTTGAGGATCAAGCCGGCGTTCAGGTCCGCACCGATCTGCGGCCATAGGGCTTCGTCGCCGGTAACCAGAAGCACTGCGAGTTTTTGCCGTTTTCTGACCGATTGAACTACCGGCTGGTCCGGCGGCTCCGGAGTGGTAAGTTCATGTTTTCGCAGACTCTTCGGCATCGTTATAGTCCCATATCGCGATCGCCATAAAACCAGTTGTGCCGCGCAGCGACCATCATTCGCCGGCCACGAATGTTTGTGCTCCGCTTAACACATTAAGAGTCCGGCAAATGACGGGTTGCCGACATGCTTTGGGTCACATTTGCGCGCGTCCGCAGTGCGGAATAGGCGCTGCCTTAAGGACAAATACGAAAGATGAGAACTGCTTCGCAGGGACAAGGGTTCGCCCGGCAAATGCTAAGGCGCGAAGCCCTGCCGCTCGATCAGGGGAAGTATGACGTCCAGCGCGCGGACGCACAGATTGAGACCGGCGTCACAATTCGCCGGCGCGCCCGCACCGAGTGCTACTGTTTGGTGCCCTTGAAGGTTCCTTCGCCAAGCTGGCCAAGCGATACCTTGCCGCTCATCGAATTGCCATCAACCTTGCCCGTATACTTCACCGCAAGCACTTGGCCTTGTGCATCGACTTTGTATTCGATGACGACGTCGTTGCCCGTGACGGTTCCGGTGACCTGCGCTTCGCCGAGTTGACCCTTGTAGCTGCCGGTGAGCGCATCGCCCTTTTGCACGAGCACAAACGTGGGGCTGCCGCTGCCCGCTCCGGTTTCCACCGCCATGATCCATGTGCCCGTCACATCGGCAGCACTCGCCAGTTGCGCGACCGCGAATGCGGCCGTCGCGAACAACGCACCGAAGCCCCACTTGTTTTTCATCGTCATTGCCTTTCCCCTGCATGAGATTGCGATCCGCGTGAGTGTGCATCTTAAACGTAAGCGGACCTCGCACACAATGCGGTATTCTGAGCGCTCAAGTATGCGAGTCTTGCTCGTTGAGGACGATGGCATGATCGCGCAGGGGCTGCAAACGGCGCTGCGCCAGGCGGGCTTCGCGGTTGATTTGATGCGCGATGGCAGCAGCGCTGCGGCCGCATTGCAGACATCGGTCTTCGATGTGGTGTTGCTCGACCTCGGGCTGCCGCAGCGCGATGGAATTGAAGTTCTGCGCGAATTGCGCAGGCGCGGCGACACCACACCGGTGATCATTCTCACTGCTCGCGACGAGATTCAGCATCGCATTGCCGGACTGGATGCCGGCGCCGACGACTACATCGTCAAGCCTTTTGATCTTGACGAGGTGATGGCGCGTATGCGCTCGGTGCTCCGCCGCGCCGGCGGACGCGGCGACTCCAGTATCCAGCACGGCGACCTGCGCTTGGATCCGGTATCGCGCACGATTGAGCGCAACGGTACACCGGTGAATTTATCCGCCCACGAGTATGCGGTGCTGGAAGCTCTATTGCAGCGGCCGGGCGCCGTGTTATCTCGAACCCAGCTCGAGGATCGACTATACGGCTGGGACCAGCCAATCGGCAGCAACGCCGTCGAGGTGTACATCCATGGCTTGCGGCGCAAGCTGGGCAGTGATGTCATTCGGACCTTGCGCGGTGTCGGCTACTTCGTGCCCAAGATATGAAATCCATTCGCGCGCGGCTGCTGATCGCGTTGATAATCCTGGTGGCGCTGATCTCGCTGCTCGCGGCCGGGGTCACCTATCGGCGCGTTTTGGATGAGACGTCGACCCTGTTCGATTATCAGCTGCGCCAGATGGCGCTCTCGCTGCGCGGCCAGGTTTCGCTGGCGCCGCGCATCGAACTGCCGCCGGATCAGGGCGATACGGACTTCGTGATTCAAATCTGGGATCTGTTCGGCGCACGTACCTACTTATCGCGCCGCGGTCTACCGATGATCAACCAGACGGTTCTAGGCTTCGCGGATCTATCATTGCGCGGGGAAGCCTGGCGAGCTTACGGTCTACAGACGGCGGAGGGCGTGATTCAGATCGCCCAACCGGTGCGAGTACGCGAAGAATTGGCGCGAGCCGCCGCGGAACGGGTCGTAATACCCCTCATATTGTTGCTGCCGATCATGGTCGCCGCGGTCGCTTGGATCGTGAATCGCGGCTTATTGCCGCTGCGCTATGTGACCGCCGAGGTGCAGCGGCGGGATGTACGCAGCCTGCGGCCG
>Ga0210407_10003758_pt1 | contig 12172 bp, 7 predicted proteins | sample IncBWC27MmetaG_FD_150860 | JGI IMG/M metagenome (GOLD analysis project Ga0210407, IMG submission 150860) | Forest soil microbial communities from Barre Woods Harvard Forest LTER site, Petersham, Massachusetts, United States - Inc-BW-C-27-M | ecosystem: Environmental > Terrestrial > Soil >... | reverse complement strand
ACAGCATAACTTGCTCGTTCTCCGCGCGCTGCGATTTGATGGCGAGATTCCGCGTCCCATCTACCTCCTTCATTGCGTCGATGCTGTTGACGATGAGGTTCATCAACACCTGCTGCAATTGCACGCGATCTCCCATAATCTGGGGAACATCCGCGGCCAGGTCCGTCCGCACAAATATCGAGTAGCGCGTTGCCTGGTTGCGCATCAGGACGATCATCTCTCGGATCACTTCATTTAAATCCACCAACTCCCGTTGCGGAGAGCTCTTCTTGAAGAGCAAGCGGATGCGGTCGATGATTTCTGCCGCGCGCGTTGCGTCTTTCACCACTCTCAACGAAGCCTCGCGCGCCTCTTCCAGATCGGGCTGATCGCGCGTGAGCCAGCGCAAGCAGGTATTGGCGTCAGTGACGGCGGCGGCAATCGGCTGTTTCACTTCGTGCGCCAACGAAGCAGTCAGCTCTCCCAGGGTGGTCACCCGGCTGATGTGTGCGAGATCCGCTTGCGCCTGACGCAAAGCCCCTTCAGCGCGATTACGGGACTCCTCACCCCGCCGCTTTATCTCCATCAACCCGGCGATCACCAACGCCGCTGCCAAGAAGACTGCAAAGCGCAAGAGGGTCGCGGGCTCGTGGGCTGGCGGTGATGTTCTCCACAAAAAGAAATAGTCGAACGCGATGGCGGAGAGAGCAACAGAGAATAGACCCGGCCCCAAGCCTCCGAAGAGGCTGCTCACCGTGACCGCGAGAAGGAAGCACGACGAGGGGGCATCGATGGGCCACGCCACCGCCAGCGCGACTCCGCTGCAAATTGCCGCCAGGCCATAGCCCCGAATTGCGGTGAGAACTCTCATCCGCGACGGCCCGGTGGAAGATTGAGCTTTGCCGCCATTCTGACCAATTCCGCCAGTGATTCAGCCTGCATCTTCCGCATCACGTTCCCGCGTTGGATTTTCACCGTGACTTCGCTGGTCCCAAGATCAAATGCGATTTGCTTATTGAGCATGCCTCCAACCACCAGGCCCATGACCTCGCGCTCGCGTGCAGTCAGCGAGTCGTAGCATTTTCGCAGTCCAGCCAGCTTGCTCTGGTCTTCACGCGCTGCCCGGTCGCGATCTAAAGCCTGGTAGATCGCATCCAGCAAGTCCTGGTCCCGGAAGGGTTTGGTCAGGAACTCTACCGCGCCGGATTTCATGGCCCTCACCGACATCGGAATATCTCCATGACCGGTAATAAAGATGATAGGAATTCGGATTCCCGCCTCCGCCAACTCGCGCTGAAAGTCCAGACCGTTGATTCCTGGAAGCCTCACGTCCAGAACCAGGCAACTTGGCACGTCCGCGCGCTTGCTGCGCAAAAACTCTTGCGCCGCCCCGAAGGTCTCGGACCGCAAGCCCACGGACTTCAGCAACCCTTGGATGGAGGCACGCACTAAGTCATCGTCATCAACGACGAATACCGTGGAGGAGTTTGCGGGCGTCATTGATGCTCCTCAACTTTGGTGGGTAAGGTAAGGTGAAAGCTAGCGCCACGCGGAGGGTTGTCAGCAGCCCACAAGCGGCCGCCATGCGATTCAACGATGGAGCGGCTGATCCGAAGTCCCATGCCGGTGCCGTGAGCCTTCGTGGAAAAGAAGGCATTGAAGATCTGGTCCGCTTGTTGCGAGGGCAGCCCAACGCCGGTGTCGCTGACCGACACCATTACTTGCTCCCTCTCCGCACTCCGCGAATTAATGGTCAGCTCGCGCGTCCCATCCACATCTTTCATCGCATCGATGCTGTTCATGATGAGGTTCATCATGACCTGCTGCAATTGCACACGGTCTCCCATTATCTGGGGAAGCGCCTCTGACAGTTCCGTCCGTACTGCTATGGATTGTCGCGATATCTCGTTGCGCAGGAGGATGATCATCTCCCGAATGAGATCGTTTACGTCAACCAACTCCCGTTGCGCAGCACCCTTTTTGAATACCATGCGGACTCGGGCGATGATTTCCGCCGCACGGGTTGCGTCTTTGACGACTCTCGCGGCAGCCTCGCGCGCTTCTTCCAGATCGGGTTGATCGCGCGCGAGCCAGCGCAAGCAGGTATTAGCGTCGGTGACGGCGGCAGCAATCGGTTGATTCACCTCGTGCGCCAGGGATGCAGTCAGCTCTCCCATGGTGGTCACACGGCTGGCGTGTGCGAGATCCGTCTGCGCCTGCCGCAGCGCTTCTTCAGCATGCTTGCGCTCGGTGATGTCCGTCGAACTCCCCACGAATTGCACCAAATCCCCGGCTGCGTTCAAAACAGGATGGCCGACGGTGTGGATGTGTTTAACAGAGCCGTCTGGAAGAAGGATTCGGAATTCCGCTTTGTATTCCGACTTTTCAGCTATCGCCTGATCGATTACCCCTTGCCACTTGGCTCGGTCCTCCGGATGAGTGCGCCGCCGACGTTCTTCAAAAGTCGGCGGGCCATTTTCTGGATCGAAGCCATAAATGCGGTACCACTCCTCGGACAGGTGCAAGGCGTCGCCTCCCGCTACCCGCCAGGCCCAACTCCCTGTGTGCGTGAGCCTCTGCGCCTCCGCCAAGTACGCCTCGCTTCGCCGCAGCTTCTCTTCCTGCAGTTCCAGGATCTGGGCAGCGAATCGCCTATCCACCGAGGACGTCAGCAGAACCAGTCCGAGGACTATGAACGTGGCGGCGGCAATTCCGGCCGTGCCAAGTGCGGAGATGCTTACGGCGTGAGACAGGTCCGCTGGCATGCCGGAGGGCGTGAAACTGGCGGCGGCCATGCCGGTGTAATGCATGACGGGGATGGCAGCACCCATCACGACGGCTCCGGCTAGCTTTTCCCAGCCGATCCCATTCTTCTCATCGCGGAAGTGAAAGGTAATCCATAGCGCAACAAGAGAAATCAGAACTGCGAACGCGACGGAGAGGACGACGAGAAAGGAATTAAACCGGCATATAGCCTGTAAACGCATGGCGGCCATGCCGATGTAATGCATGCTCGCAATGCCCGCACCCATCAGGACACTTCCGGCGACCGCTTGGGACCCACCCATTTTCTGGCGGCTCACCACGTACAGCGCAATGACCGACGCCAGAATGGCCGCAAACAGTGACAGAAGAACGGTCGGCCAATGGTAGGCCACGGGAATCGGCAGGATGAATGCCAGCATCCCAATGTAGTGCATGGACCAAATGCCAGTCCCCATCGCGCCGGCGCCGCCCAGCAGCCAAACCGCGCGAGTCCAACCGCTCGCGGCGGTTACGCGACCTGCGAGATCCAGAGCAGCGTACGACGCAAACATGGCGATCAACACCGAAAGCGCCACGAGCGCGTAGTTGTACGAGCCAATCAAGTTCACGGCAGCCATTTGACGTGATCTCAAGGAACCGCTGACCGGACAACATCATAGCGCAGTAACCTCAGTCCGACGGGTCTTACTGGTCGTCTCACCGATCTCAACGGCAAGCAGTAGGGCGGGTTGCGCTTCACCCGTGGCACCTACCTTGCCGGTCGCGGGCTGGGAACCTTGTAGTCGTCGGTCAACGTCTTCAAGAAGGCGACAAGGTCATCCTCTTCCTGATCTGTCAGCTTAAGGTTGCCGAGTTGTTTTTTGTTGAGGTTGCTCGAATCTTCGGGCGGCGGCCAGCACGAGATCTTTTCGCCGAGGTCTCCTGCCTTGCACCGGGGCAGAATGTCGCGCGTATTGTAAAAGTGGACTACCTCTTTGAGGCTCTTGAAATAGCCGTTGTGCATGTAGGCCTTCACGAAGTCGGGCGTAGGACGCATATCGACGTTGCGCAGTGTGGGTACCTGGAACTTGGCGTTGAATTTGGGAGCGAGCTCGATCCACCCCGAATCGGGATTCAGTTGGCCGCTATCGCTTTGCAGCGTGCGCAGAAAAGATCCAACACCGGTATCGTTGTAAGCTTGTCCCGCCCGATTAGCCTCATAACCGCGCGCGTCGGACGCATCTTCATAGTAATACTGCAGCGCTGAGTTCCTCGGTACACCTAGATTGCTGGCTGTAAAGTCTGTGAACAGCGGCTCTTCACCAGGCCCGCCATCGCGGTGACACTGATTGCATCCTGCCTTACCGCGGAACAGCGCATTCCCATTCGCTTCCTGTGGCGTGAACTTTTCCTTTCCTGCCTGCACATAGTCATACTTGGAAGTGAAAGGACTGACTTCCGGCGAAGCTTCATAAGAAGCAGCCGCCAATCCGAAGCCGTCATATACGCGGTCGGCACGCTGCCGGTCTGCCATGCTGAGATGGACCGGGTGTTGATCATCATTTGAGGGTGGACCAGGAGTTGCGCAAACCTTCTCGACGTCTGCAGGCCATTGAATGGCAAACGAATCCGCGCCCCAGACCTCTTCAAATAGCTTTCGATAGGGAGCCTTCGAAAGCCGGTACGCGAGACATGCCGGGTCAGGCAGACCCATTTCTACGGGGTTGGTCGGAGGACCCTGAGCTTGTTCGGCGCTGGGACTCTGCAAGCGGTAGCCACTGGCGCGCATGTCCCAAAAATTTCCGCCCACGAAGTCGCCTTGAAGGGCATTGTAATGAAGCACAGGTGCGAGCGTCGCATACATGTAACTCTGCGGCTTTCTCTGGCTGAATCGCGTTCTGACGGATCCCGGATATGACACCGTACTGAGGTTCAGGGATTGAATCGGTCCAGTGAACCCTGTCTCCGGCGTATGGCAGAAACTGCATGCTTCATTCTGGTTGACGGAGAGATGCTTATCGAAAAGCATCAGTTTCCCCAGGGTGTGGATCTGTCCCTGAGGATCAAGAGTGGTCTGGTTCATCTGGCGGAGCGTGTCGGCCTCAATGCGGTCGATGTCAGCGACGACCCTGGCAACATCCTGGTCGAACCCCGGTGGCATCTGACCGCTAAGGTCATGAGTCGCTACGCCGGCTGGACCATGTCCCTGAGATTCGCTGCCGGCCACCAGTAGCAGCGGGCCAAACACGAGAAGCCCAACCAACAATAGGAGAAACGTTCGATCGCGCATTTTACGCTACAGTCTCGACAAAGAAGTCTTCGATCTGGTCCACTTCCTCATCGCTGAGGCGCAGCTCGCCAGCGCGCACGACTCCCTCTGCCTGCTTGGCATTGCGGGCCCCGACGATGGCTCCGGTTACGGCAGGATGATGCAGCGTCCAGGCAATTGCCACTTCGCCGACAGAACGATTGTGGCGTTTGGCTATCGTCCGCAAGAGCGCGACCAACGCCAGATTGAAAGAGAGATTTGGTTCCGTAAAGTCAGGATGCCCCCTGCGCCAATCGTCCTTGGGCAACTCGGCGGTGCGCTCGCGGGTCATTGCGCCGGTCAGGAGACCGGAAGCCATCGGGGAATAAACGATGACGCCAATGTCTTCGCCTTGGCAGTAGGGCAGAATCTCATTTTCAATCTCGCGATGCACCAGTGAATACGGGGGCTGCAGAGAAGTTACCGGAGCGATGGCTTGGGCGCGGCGCAATTGCTGTACATTGAAATTGGAAACCCCAATCCAGCGCACCTTGCCTTCGCGCTTCAGGTCGACAAGCGTGGACCAGCCTTCCTCCAGTTCATCTGAGTCCGGATCGGGCGGCCAGTGAATCTGGTAGAGGTCGATCACATCGATGGAGAGACGGCGAAGGCTGTTCTCGATTTCTTCACGGATCGACTCAGCGCTCAGGACTTTGTGCACCTCACCGTTGAAACCCCAGCGCAGGCCGCACTTGGTAAAGACGTAGGGCCTCGAACCGCGCCATTCCTTCAGCGCGCGGGCGACAACTTGCTCAGAGTGTCCGAGTCCGTAAACGGCGGCAGTGTCGATCCAGTTGACGCCGAGTTCGAGCGAGCGGTGAATGGCGGCAATGGAGTCGTTGTCGTCCTGCGATCCCCAGGCGAACTGCCAGCCCGACCCGCCAATGGCCCAGGCTCCGTAACCTACGGGAGTGATGTGCAGGTCGGAATTTCCAAGCTTGCGTGTTTGCATTTCTGTCTCCTTTTAAAACTTCCTTCTCTCATGCGAGAAATGCATTTGCGTTTCCAAACAACATGCAGCCCGGGACAAACGCATTAGATCGTTCCAGTTCACAGCTTTATGTGTATGGCGATGAGACTTCTGCGGGCATTGGGCGACGGTTGAAATCCGCTTTCTGTCGAAATGCGGACGTTGTGTCGAGGGTATGACTCTTGTCCGAGGTTCATGAGGCCTCTCCAGGTAAGTCAACCCGCTGAAAATACGCGGTTAATTCCCATGGCGGTTGATTGGAGAGCGGCGTGCCCTTTGCTGTCGTACCAGGAGATAACACTCAATGGAAACGACAGGGACATTCATCGGAAGAGAACCGGGCCTCGAAGTCCGCAGCGGCGAAAAGGAAAATCGCGAAATGCAGGAAGTTCTCGCACGCTGTCTGCCGTCGTTTTATAGAAAGGCCTATCGGCACCTGGGCAATGCAGCCGACGCGGAGGATGCGGTTCAGGATGCGCTCCTGTCCGCTTACAAGCACCTCGACCAATTCAGGGGGCAGTCGCAAATGTCGACGTGGTTGACCGCTATTGTCATCAATTGCGCGCGCATGCGTTTGCGCAAACGGCCACGCCAGACCGACCTGTCGCTTGATGAGCGATTCGGGCAGGACCAGGAATATTCGCTGTCAGAACGATTGGCGCACAGCGGACCAAGTCCTGAAGATGAGTGTCGGAAGGCGGAACTTGATAGTCGCCTGATGCAGTTCGCGGCACAACTTTCGCCTCCGTTACGCAAGGCATTCCAGTTGCGTGAGTTGGATGGCCTCACTACGAGCGAAGCAGCGCAAGTTCTAGGTGTCCCCGACGGAACAGTGAAGGCTCGGGTCTCACGGGCCCGCGCGAAGCTCAGACGACTGATGTGCCGGACGCTCGATGTACAGCCTCGTTCGGCATCAAGATGAGCAGCAGTGGCCTAACAAACCACGGACGGTGAACTGGCGTCCGTTGGTAATTGACGAAAATTGACGAACCAGAAAGAAATTCTATGTGGATCGTTCGACTCGCATTACGGCGGCCCTACACATTCGTGGTGATGTCGATCCTCATCCTGATCATGGGGGGGCTCGCGATTCTTCGTACCCCAACCGACATTTTTCCGAACATCGACATTCCCGTCGTCAGCATCATCTGGAACTATAACGGCCTCGTCCCCCAGGAGATGAGCGACAGGATCGTCACCACTACAGAGCGGAATCTTACTACCACCGTCGACAACATCGAGCACATCGAATCACAATCACTCTACGGAATTGCGGTCGTTAAAGTGTTCCTGCAGCCGAGCGCGAGCCTTCAACAGGGCATTGCTCAGATTACCGCCGTTTCTCAAACCCAACTCAGGCAACTACCTGCTGGATCGACGCCGCCTCTCATTCTTGCTTATAGCGCATCAAGTGTGCCGGTCCTCCAGTTGGCCCTCTCCGGACAAAATCTGTCGGAGCAGCAACTCAACGATTATGGTTTGAATTTCATTCGTACCCAGATCATCACCGTCCCCGGGGTCTCGGTGCCTTATCCCTACGGCGGCAAGCAACGCCAAGTGCAAGTGGATCTGAATACTACAGCGTTGCAGTCGAAGGGCCTGTCCGCGCTGGATGTCGTCAATGCAATCAGCGTGCAGAACCTGATCCTGCCCACGGGAACGTCCAAGATTGGCTCCAAAGAATACGACGTCTCCATTCCCAACGCAGCGCCCCAGACGATTGCGGACCTGAACCGAATCCCAATCAAGACGATCGGCAGCACCACCATCTACGTCAAGGATGTCGCCTGGGTCCGCGATGGCTTTCCGCCGCAGACCAACATCGTGCGCGTTAACGGCCAGCGCTCAGTATTGCTGACGATCCAAAAGGCGGGGAACGCATCAACGCTGAACGTGATCTCTGGCATCAAGGCCCTTCTGCCGCAAATCAAGACGACGCTTCCTCCGCAGCTACAGATCGCTCCCCTGAATGATCAGTCGATTTTTGTTCGGGGCGCGATCAGTGGAGTGGTCAGGGAAACACTGATTGCCGCGTGCCTGACCTCTTTCATGATTCTTACGTTTCTTGGTAGCTGGCGCAGCACCGTAATCATCGCGACCTCAATCCCGCTGGCGATTCTTACCTCCATCATTGCGCTTAGTGCGATCGGACAGACGATCAACATCATGACGCTCGGCGGACTCGCCCTCGCCGTCGGTATCCTCGTGGACGACGCCACAGTCGAGGTCGAGAATATCAATCGGAACCGGGAGGCCGAACCAGAGAAGGACATGGACGAGGTCGTCCTGGACAGCGCCTCTCAGATCGCGACGCCCGCATTCGTGTCCACACTTTCGATCTGCATTGTGTTTGCTCCCATGTTCCTTTTGTCCGGCGTCGCGCGGTATCTGTTCGTGCCCCTCGCGGAAGCAGTGGTTTTTGCCATGTTGGCTTCTTACTTCCTCTCGCGAACCATCGTCCCCACCATGGCCAAGTACTTGTTACGGGGAGAGGAGAAGGAAGCCGGAGATGCCCCCAGCCGCAACCCGCTGGTACGGCTGCAGAAACGTTTTGAGGAAACCTTCGAAAGCTTTCGTCAGAGCTATCACAGAATGTTGGAGAGCTGTCTCCGTCACCGGCGGGTCTTCCTGATTGCGTTCTTTGCCAGCTGTCTCGCTTCTCTGGTAATTCTGATTCCTTGGTTGGGACGAGATTTCTTTCCCAGCGTTGACGCCGGCAGTTTCAAGCTTCATATGCGGGCCCCCACCGGAATGCGCATTGAGGAAACCGCCAACCTTTGCGATCAGGTGGAGCGGTCGATTCGAGCGCAGATTCCGGCGAGCGAAGTCCAGAACGTCATTGACAACATTGGCCTGCCCTATAGCGGTATCAATCTCTCCTACAGTAATTCCGCGCCGGTGGGCAGCTCGGATGCCGACATTATGGTGAGTCTGTCCGCCAAGCACCATCCCACAGACAACTACATTCACCAGCTTCGTCTGACTCTCCCGAAACTGTTTCCGGGCGTTTCGTTCGCTTTCTTGCCCGCCGACATGGTCGGGCAGATTCTCAATTTTGGATTGCCCGCCCCCATTGACGTTCAAGTAGTCGGAAACGACCTGGAAGGCAACCGGAACTACGCGGATCTTGTGCTGGCGAAAATGAGATATGTCCCAGGAACGGCCGATCTCAGGATCCAGCAACCTTTCGATCAGCCGTATCTCCGCCTGCGAGTCGAACGCACGAAAGCTGAACAACTAGGTTTCACCGCTCACGACATCGCGCAAAATCTGCTGGTGTCATTGAGCGGCAGCTTCCAGACATCGCCCACATTCTGGCTGGATCCAAAAAACCATGTCAGCTATACCATCGCGACTCAAACGCCGCAGTACCGTACAGATTCGTTGCAGGATTTAGAGAACATCCCGATCACCGGAACTAACCCGAGCGCTCCTCCATCGATCATGGCCAGTCTCGTATCGACCCAGCGCGGAGTGGGAATGGCTGTGGTTTCCGATTACAACGTTTCCCCGGTGATTGACATCTTCGGCGCTGTCACGGGGCGCGATCTCGGGGGCGTGGCCGGCGATATCAACAAAATTCTTGACGCCACCCGCCAACAATTGCCGCGCGGTTCCCGAGTCGTTATTCGTGGGCAGGTTCAGACGATGCGAGCCTCCTACGTCGGCCTGCTGAGCGGACTGGCCTTCTCGATCGTGCTCGTATACCTGCTCATCGTGGTCAATTTTCAGTCGTGGCTGGATCCTTTCATCATGATTTCCGCGCTGCCCGCGGCCCTCGCCGGGATTGCCTGGTTCTTGTTCATAACGCACACGACTCTGAGCGTACCCGCACTCATGGGAGCCATTATGTGCATGGGCGTGGCTACCTCAAACAGCATCCTGGTCGTAAGCTTTGCTACTGAAAAAATGGCGGAAGGAAAAGATTCCCTCAGCGCCGCGCTGGAGGCAGGATTCACGCGCTTTCGCCCCGTCCTGATGACAGCGTTGGCGATGATTATCGGCATGGTGCCCATGGCTCTCGGACTGGGAGACGGCGGTGAGCAAAATGCTCCCCTCGGCCGGGCGGTCATCGGTGGACTGATTTTCGCGACGGTTTCGACGCTGTTCTTCGTCCCAGCGTTTTTCAGCGTCCTGCAGGGTTCACGCCGGCATCCGGCCGAACCAGCACAGGAGCACTAGACAACAAGACCGATGGAGTCAATTATGTTGCCTCAAAATCAAACTCAGAGTGAAGATACCAGACGAATCGATGGGCACCCGCCCCCAATGATTGAAGTGGAAGTCTGGGAGCCTTCGCGTTCGCGCAAACACTGGCTTGTCCTGGCGATCGCGCTGATCGCGGTTGCCACCCTCCTGGTATGGGGAATCTGGTCACGTGTCAGCGCCAGCACAACGCTGCGCGCGGAGACGATGCAAGCTGCTGTGCCGGCAGTGTCAGTCGTGTCGCCAAAGCAAACTGCTCCCGCCCAGGAGATCATCCTCCCAGGAAATGTCCAACCCTTCATCACCTCACCGATTTATGCCCGCACCAATGGTTATCTGAGAAAGTGGTACGTCGATATCGGCGCGCACGTCAAACAAGGACAGCTGCTGGCAGTGATCGAGACTCCGGAAGTCGACCAGCAACTGGAGCAATCGCTCAGCAACCTTAATACCGCAAAGGCCAATCTCGCGCTCGCCGAGATTACAAAGAACCGCTATCAGGGATTGCTGAAGACCAACGCCGTTTCTCAGCAGGACGCCGATAATGCCGCAGGCACCTACAACGCCAACAAGGCAATTGTTGAGGCCAATCAGGCGAACGTTAAGCAACTCCAGGCGCTGCAGTCGTTCGAGAAGATCTACGCTCCATTCGATGGAATTGTCACCGCCCGAAACACCGATATTGGCGACCTTATTAATTCCGGCAGCAACAGCGCTGCGAAAACCGATTTGTTTCACATTGCTCAACCTGGAAAGTTGAGGGTTTACGTTAACGTCCCGGAGGAATACTCGCAGGGAATCAAACCCGGCATGACAGCCGACCTTAGTCTCGCTGAGTTTCCGGGCCGCAAGTTTCAGGGAAAACTGGTGCGCACTTCCGAAGACATCAATCTCACGACCCGCACTTTGCTGATCGAAATCGATGTGGACAACCCTTCGGGCACGCTGCTGACGGGCTCTTATGCGGAGGTCCACCTGGCGGTCCCGACGCAGGCTTCCACCTTCCTGCTTCCCACCAACGCGCTGTTATTCCGGTCGGAAGGCTTGCGTGTCGCCATTGTGAAAGACGGGAAAGTCGTGCTCACGGCCGTAACCCCGGGACACGATTTCGGGAATCAGATCGAGATCGTCGCCGGCCTCAAGGCGGACGATCAGGTCATTATCAACCCTCCCGACTCGATCGTTTCCGGACAGCAAGTCCAAATTGTTCAAGCAACATTGCCGGGAGATGTAAAGTGAACCGCCCTCGAAAAATAGCGCCTCGGCTGGCAGCGCTGCTTGCCCTGGCAGTGTTCCCCTTTACCGGATGCGTGGTCGGCCCGAAGTACCACGTTCCGGTGGCGGAGGCTCCTCCCGCCTATAAAGAGGTAGGGAACTGGAAGCCCGCCCAACCAAATGACGAGAACCTCGGCGGCGAGTGGTGGAAGATTTTTCAAGACCCACAGCTTGACGAGCTGGAACTTCAAGTCAATGTATCGAACCAGAATCTGAAGGCAGCAGAGGCGCAATATCAACAGGCGCGCGCCGCTCTTCGCTACAATCGGGCGGACTATTATCCGACCCTGACAGCCGGGCTATCAGCGACTCGGACCGGAGTATCAGCTCACCGCCCTCCTCCTAGCTCCATCTTTGACGGCATCACCTACAACGACTTTGTTCTGCCATTCACCTTTTCCTACCAGGCTGACGTCTGGGGACGAATTCGAAAAACGGTGGAGTCTTATCGCGAACAAGCGCAAGCCAGTGCGGCGGATCTGGCCACCGTCAATCTGAGCATGCACGCCGATCTCGCCGTTGATTACTTTCAGGCACGCAGCCTGGACGCCGAGGAACAACTCCTCAACTCTACCGTTAAGCAGTACGAGCAAGCTCTGGAGTTGAATCAGAGCCGTTTCGACGGCGGGATCGCGTCTGAAGTGGAAGTTGAGCAGGCGAAGACTCAGCTGCACACTACCCGCGCAGCG
>Ga0210407_10003757_pt1 | contig 12172 bp, 10 predicted proteins | sample IncBWC27MmetaG_FD_150860 | JGI IMG/M metagenome (GOLD analysis project Ga0210407, IMG submission 150860) | Forest soil microbial communities from Barre Woods Harvard Forest LTER site, Petersham, Massachusetts, United States - Inc-BW-C-27-M | ecosystem: Environmental > Terrestrial > Soil >... | reverse complement strand
TGAGATTGGCCAGTCTTTGAAACATGCCGTGATTCTCCTTTGTGGCTTGCCGCTCCAGCTTATCGCCGGAGCGCGCGCCAGCCTATCGATTTGCCTGGCTGCGCTGCCAGCTCTGCAATAGATTGTTCACTACTTCGGCGCGCGGCGGCTCGCAAATTTTCGCGAGATCCACTTTTACGCCGTAGTCCGCGTACTTTACGAACGGGCTGTCGGGAAATTTTACCGGCACACTGGCATTCGCGGGACGAAATCCGTGGACCAGAGACTCTTTCTGAATCGGCTCGGTGAGGAGAAAGGATAGAAACGTCTCCGCGGCTTTGCGCTGGTCCTTGGAGCTCCAGGGAGCATCGACAATGTAGTAGGGATTCTCGTTCCAGGCGTTGTACTCGGGGTAGACGACGCGAATCTGGCCCCAGCGGCCTTCGGCGTTCTTGAGATAGTCGATGGCCACGCTTTCGTAAACGAAGAGGGCATCGTAGGACGAAGGGCCTTTGAGAACCATTTCGCGCATCATGTTGCCGGTGCTGTTGGAGAGGCCGCTGACGCCGCGTTCGAAGCTTTGCAGCCAATTTTGGAAGCCAACGTCCACGACATCTTTCAGTTCGAGGTCTTTCGTTTTCTTTTGGTACGCGTATGCGGAGAGAACGATGGTCATCAGGCCGGAATTGGATTCATTCGGATGCGTATGACCGAATTTGAAGAGGCCCCATTCGGGCTTTTGCGCGATGGCGTCCCAGCCGCCTTTTTCCTGGAGGGCCTGGGCCACGGTGGCAAACGAAAAAGTCTTGTATTTTTGCTGGAAAGCCTGATAGCGCTCGTCCCACACGACAAAAACCATGGGCGAGAGCGCGATGGGTTCTTCTTTCAAAATCGGATTCTGGCTGTACTTAACCTGCCATTCCTGGACAAAGATATCCTTGTACAGCGCACTCGCGGGAGACCACACCTGAATTCGCTGATCGCCATTTAGAAGCGCGTGAGCTCCTTCCAGAGAACCCATGGGGATCAGATTTATCTTGATGCGTTTGCCGTCGCGTGTCTTGGCGAATTCCTGCACGGCCCACTCGAGCCAGCGCTGCTTTTCCGTGCCGTAGGCGATGCCGATTTCGACTTGATCGCCGCTGCTGAGCGAATCGAGAATGCCGCTCGAAGGGCTGCCGCTTTTTGAATGAGAACCCCACGGAGTCGTGCCAGTAAAAAAATAGTAGGCTCCGCCAACGCAAAGGACGACAAACAGCAAGATGAAGAGCTTTCCCAGCGCCGTGAGTTTCGGTCCATCAGCCATGCAGTTTAGAGCCCCTCTTACCCGGCAACCCTGCTCCGCACCCGCTAAAAGAAAGTGGAAATGTCGCGGAAGACTTCGACGATATTCTGCGGAGTGCCTTCATAGAATTTCGCCTGGGTAGCCTCGGCGATCTGCCGCAAAACATCCTTTTTTGCATCGTTGCCATACGCGATGGTGAAGACATGAATCGCCCGCGTCTCGCCGTTGTACTTAATACGTTCCATTAGCTCGTTTAATTTCATTTTGCTATTGGTATCTTCGCCGTCGGTCAGCACCACCACCGCTTGTATTTTGGCGTCGGGATTGCGCGTGGCAGCAAGGTGCTCGTAAGCAGCGTCAATGGAATCGTAAAGTGCGGTGTCACCGCCAGCGAATAAGGAGTCGATTTGCTGAGTCAGCTGTTGCCTGCCGTCTTTGACGGAGGCGTCTTGTCCGGACCAGTGCAATTCCGTGCTAAAGGGCAGGAAGGAAAAGGTGTCGCCGTCGTCGAGAAGTTGCACGAGCTGCTTGGCGCCGATTTTGGCGTTTTGCATTTTGCCTTGCTCGGCCATGCTTCCGGAGGTATCGAGAACCAACGCGATATTGGAATGCTTCTTTTGTGTTTTCCAAAGTTCGAGAAGCGCGTTGATGACGTCCACTTGCGGAACTTCGAGAGTTGTTTTGGGCTCCTTGGCGTCCATGCCGTGGCTCGCATCCAGAGGAGCGGCGAGGGGAACGTCGAGCGAAGCGGGGCGGAATCCGTACTGCATGGCTTTTTCCTGCTGCTCGCGCTTGAGCAAATACTGGATGTAGATTTTTGCCCCTTCGCGATGCTCCGGCGTCACCCAGTCGCGTTCGACGACGCCGACGGGATGATCGCTCCAGAACGTGCCTTCTTTCGGATAAATTGCGACCAGCGGGAAGGCCAAATTGTTTTCCGAGTAGGACTCCACGACCATGCTTTCGTAGAGCACGGCAGCGGAGAGATATTCGGGGCCGTTGGCAAACATCTTGCGGCCGAAGAAGCCGGTCGAGCTGCCATAGTGCACGACGCTCTGTTCCACGCCGGCGATAAATTGCTTGGTTTGCGGCTTCTCCAAATCAGAGAGCTTCAAGCCGGCCGTTTTGCCGGAGGCGGCATAGGCTTCGGCGAAAAGCGAAATCAGGCCGCTATTGCTGAATTCCGGATGCGTGTGGCCAAACTTGAATTTTCCCCATTGCGGAAAGCCATAAGCTGCCCAGCCTTTTTCGTTTCGTGAGAGCGCCAGAATATCGGCCCAGCCCAAGGGCTTCTTGCCCCAACCGATGGCCTCCGCCATGGGTTTCCACATGGCGATGACGACGGGCGAGAGAACGAGATTGTCCGTGCTGGCGATAAGGTCCTTGCCGGTCTTCGTGCGAGATTCGGCGTTGCCGAGCTTTATGAAGGCAGCGGAGGCGGGACTAACCAGATGGGCCTGAAGCCGTCCGGAGAGGACATTATCAATCGTTTCACCAGAGCCCATGGGCAGGGCGCGCACGAAGATCGTTTTTCCGCCCTGGGTCCTGGTGTTGCTGCGATTAAATGCGGCGGTGACGTCGTTGATCCATTTTTCTTTTTCGGAGCCGTAAGGGAAGACCAACTCCAAAGAACCACGCGGTGCAGTAGTTTGAGTTTCACCCGTGGGAGCAGGTTGGTTCCTGCAACCGGAAGCCAGACAGAGGAATAGAAAACTGAAAAGTACAAGCCAAGGCGCAGAGAGCGATCCCTGCGTCCTGCGAGAAACTTCTCCGCTGGACTTAGTTCGAGACTTGTAAGAAATCTGAGTAATAACGCCTCTCGGCAAGAACGAAGCTTTCCGCTAGCTCATTCTACCGATTTCTTAGGAAATGCAAAGTGCGAGACTCAGTTTGACGATCCGCAATTGTGAACGCAATGTGAACGCCTGGTAGGGAAGGGCTTCTCCATTTCGCACTTACCTTGCCTGAATCTGGCCGAGCATTACATGACTCAGGTGTCATTGTCAGGCAGTAGGGCATGAGCGTAGGCTGGGGCTTTGCCGGCATCTTCGTGCTTGAAATAGACGTATACATCGACGCCTTGGGCAAGCCAGGCGTCGAAGCGTTTCCTCCAGGCCGTGATTTGCTTCGGAGTGTAATTTTCGAGGCGCAGGCGGGCGTAGGTGAAGCCGGTAGTGAGCACCTCTGGAGGAGTCTGTTTGTCGGTTTCGGAAAGGCAAAGCGCCGTTTTGTGCTGGCGGAGAACGGCATACGTTTCGTCGGTGTACCAAGACGGATGACGCACCTCAAAGGCGAAAAGAAAAGCGGACGGGCGGAGGGCGAGAAAATCTTCCAGCAGGGGACGATCGAACTTAAATGTGGGCGGGAGTTGCACGAGAATGGGGCCGAGGTGGTCGCCCTCGTTCAAAACACTGGCGACTTCCAAGAAACGTTTCAGAGTGCTCTCACAGTTGCGCAGCCTTTGAACGTGAGTGATTTGCTGGTTGGCCTTCAACGCGAAGCGAAATCCCTCGGGAACCGTTTTCGCCCATTGCAAGAGCACGTTCTCGGTCGGCATGCGATAGAAGCTGTGATTGATTTCGACCGTCGAGAACTGCTTGGCGTAGAAACTGAGCATTTCCTTGTCCGGAAGCTTTTCGGGATAGAAGTTGCCCTTCCACTGCTTATAGGAGTAGCCGGAAGTCCCGACCCGTAGCTGCCCTGCGCTAGGAATGATGCACCTCCGTGCCCTGGCATTTAATCACAGCCACTGTGTTCGGGAAAAGCAAAGCGTGGCAGGCGATCAAATGGTCTTCTATTTTGTTCCTGCGGGCTTCGTTCTTGGCGGCATGCGTTGGCTGAGAAGTTCGATGGCTTGCTCTAATCGCTGGCGGCGATTCCAGAAATCGCCCCAAAGATCGCCTTTCTCTTTTAGACGCGCAAAGACGGTCTTTATGTTCAATGTTTCTGGGCGCAAGTTAGGACGCAATTCGCGGGGCAACAGGGGAGTGGAAACCGGAGCTTGCGGGAAAGCGCGCACGGAATACGCGGCAGCCAGCGGCCGGCCATGGGCGTTTTGCTGAACGTCGATCAACACGCGGCCCGCCGGCCTCTTGGCAACGATGCGTTCGCTGGTGACCAGATTGGAGTGTTCGGCAGTCACTGTTCGCGCGATAATCTCGCCGAAGGTGCGCAGCTGCTCGTACGTGTAGACGGGTTCGACGGGAATGAAGATGTGGATACCGGTAGCGCCTGATGTTTTCACAAAGTGCGCCAAGCGCAATTCCTCTAACTTTTCATGAAGGGCTTGAGCGATGGTGACGACCACAGCGAATTCCGTGCCATCGGAGGGATCCAAGTCGAAGAAGAAGTAATCGGGGTGATCGAAATCGTCGAAGCGATTGGACCACGGATTGTGATCAATGCAACCGAGACCGGTCAAAAATAGCAGCGAGGCGCGATCATTGGCAGTCGCGTAGTGAATCAACTCACCACGATGTTCGGAGTCGACCGGAACGGTCTTGAACCATTCCGGCAAACCTTCGCGTACGTCCTTCTGAAAAAAAGCCTGGCCCTTGATTCCGTCGGGATAGCGTCGCAAGACCAAAGCCCGATCGCGCAGAAAAGGCAGGATGAAATCCGCCATTTGGTAGTAGTAGGCCAGCAGATTGCGCTTGGTATGGCCGGACTCGGGAAAATAGACTTTGTTCAGGTTGCTCAGCCGCAGCCGTTTGCCGTCGAGTTCGATGGTGACGTTTTCGGAGCGCCCCTTGAACAACTCGGCTTCGATCTCGGCTTTTGTGCTGAGCACGCGGCCGACGACCTCGGGCGTGCGAACTACAACCGGAGCGGCGGCGGGTGCCGCAGCGGCAACTTCGTTTTCCCATTGGCAATCCGCGGGACGCGCATCTTCGCGGAGCCCGAGGAAAACAGGGTGGCGCAGAGCGTGCTCCTGCGTCCATCCGCTGAATTTGACGCGCGCGACCAACGCGGGAGTGACCCAAGAAGGCTTTTCGTTGGTTTCGGGCACGGTGTCGAACGGAGAAGCAGAAGTAGCCAGTTCTTTCAGCTTGCTACTCAATGCGCTCAGTTTTTTCGCGTCAAATCCGCTGCCGACGTGTCCGATGAATCGAAGCCTTTTACCTTGATATAAGCCCAACAGCAGCGAGCCAAAGGGAAGAGCGGAAGTGCGAGCTTCGGTCCAGCCGCCGACGACCGCGTCCACGGTCCTGGTAATCTTCAGCTTTAGCCAGTAAGTGCTGCGCTCGGAAATGTACGGGCTGTCGGCGCGCTTTGCGACGATCCCTTCCAAGCCATTTTGTTCCGCAAGCGCGAACAACTCTTTTCCGTGCTCCAACTGATGATCGGCGTAGCGAAACCGCTCGGATGTGTAAAACAAGCGTTGCAGGAGCTGCTTACGCTCGAGAAGCGGGGCTTCGCGAAGGTCGTATCCGTCGCAGAAGAGAAGATCGAAGGCGAAGTAAAGAACTGGCACCTGCGCGAGAAGGTTCTCGCTGGGCGCGCGCACGTGCATGCGTTCCTGCAATCGTTCGAAGCTGCTGTGACCTTGGGCATCCAGGGCCACGATCTCTCCGTCAAGAATGGCCTGGCGAGCGGCCAAGGCATCGGGAAGAGACGCGAGTTCGGGATAGCGATTGGTTATGTCAATGCTGTTACGAGAGCGCAGCGCCAGGGAGCCATTCTCAATTCGAGCCAGCGCGCGCACGCCGTCCCATTTAATCTCAAAGAGCCAGTTAGGATCGGAAAAAGGGTGGTCCGCAAGCGTCGCGAGCATGGGCTCCACGCGAGACGGCATGGCGTCCTTGCGCGCGCTTTGCAACTCAGACGCCTGAATTAGGCATGGCGTGCGTTTGGGCGGCAGCTCCTCCTTAATTTCTTCAATCGTGCGTCCAGTCAAAACGGAGCCGTCGTGCGCGTCGATGTTCCAGGAGGAATCTTCGGCGGCGTCCTTGTGCTTGATCATCAACCATTCGTTGCCCTTTTCGCTCTGTTTCAATTTCACCAAAGCAAAGCTGCCTTTTAGCTTTTCTCCGTTCAGGCTGAACTTGATTTCTCCCTTTTCCAATTGCGTCAGCGCGTCGAGATGGCCTTCCAAATGAAAGGTCCCGCGGTCCCAAACCATTACCGTTCCCGCGCCATAATTGCCTTCAGGAATTTTCCCTTCGAAGTTGGCGTAGTCCAGCGGATGATCTTCAACATGCACGGCCAGGCGCTTGTCGGCGCGGCTTTGTGAAGGTCCCTTGGGCACGGCCCAGGACTTCAGCGTCCCATCAATGGCCAGCCGGAAATCGTAGTGCAAGCGCGTTGCCCTGTGTTTCTGCACCACGAACGTGTCGCCGTGTTCTTGGCCGGGGCGAACCTCCACCTGTGGCAATTTGGGCATTGGCAGGCGCGCACGTTTGCCAACTGGCGAGGGTATGTCCTGGACCTTCCTGACGGTGGGTTGGGGCTCACCGGAGGGTTCTGGAGTCCGGTCGAAGCGGCGCTTGCGCCGATATTCTTCCAGTTTGGCCATGGATGCATTCTATCCCAGAGCGTTCTTAGGCTGGCGGGCTTGCTTTTTTAGGGTTTTTGCCGAGATTTCGCCTTGCTTCTTACCCCGTAAGGCGTCTAACCTACAAAGACTTGGGCAAAATCCCTGGTCGTAGCGAAGGAGAGGTCACATGGCCACGACTGTCTGGAAAGGCCATCTCACATTCGGCTTGATTTCGATGCCGGTGCGAATGTTTGCCGCCGCACGCAGCGAAAGAATCAGTTTCAATCAGCTGCACAAGGAATGCCATTCGCGGCTCAAGCAACCTTTGTTCTGCCCGGTTCACAATAGAAACGTGGAACGATCCGAAGTTGTGAAGGGCTACGAGTACGAAAAAGATCAGTACGTGCTCTTCAGCGAGGAAGAGCTAGACAAAATCGAGCCTCCCTCCGCCCGCGTGATGGAAATTCTGGAGTTCGTAAAGCTGAGCGAGATGGATCCACTGTACTTCGACTCCTCGTATTACGTCAGCCCTGAAGATGCCGGGGTAAAGGCCTACCAGTTGCTCATGAAGGCCATGGAAGAGTCGGGTTACGCAGCCATTGCGAAGCTCACCATGCACCAGCGGGAGCACATCGTGATCGTGCGGCCCGGGACAAAAGGAATGACCCTGCACACGATGTTCTATTCGAATGAAATTCGCGCGGCGGAGTCCGTTCCGAGCGACAAAGTCGAAGTGAAGGATCAGGAAAAGAAGCTCGCGCAGCAATTGATTGAAAGCCTTGCCGCTCCTTTCGAGCCGCAGAAATATCGGGACGAATACCAGGAAAATGTGCGCGCCATGATCGCCGCCAAGCTCAAAGGCCAGGAAGTGACCGAAGTGGCGCAGCCCCATATGGCGCCGGTGATTGATTTGATGGAAGCCCTCAAGAAGAGCCTCGCGGAAAAGCAAGCGCCGGCTCTGGCCGCCGCGCCCGCATCCGAAGTGGTTGCGCCAGTGGGCAAGAAACCTCCCGCTCGCGCCGTGCAACCGATCTCCTCCGCGCCCAAGAGGGCGGGAAAGAAGGCCACCGGTTAATTTCAACATGGGCGCGACGGACACATTCAGCACAGAAGATGTCCAGCGCATTGTGGGTCTGACCGCGAAGCAGCTGGATTATTGGGATCGCTTGCGACTCGTCTCTCCTCGAAAAGGACAAGGAAACCGCTTCTACGATTTTCGCGACCTGATTGGCCTGCGCACTGTCAAACAACTGGTCGAAGAAGGAGTGCCGGCCAGCCGTCTGCGCCGTGCGCTTGCGGCTCTTCACGAGAAACTTGCTCAAGTCCACGCGCCGCTGGCGGAGCTGCGCGTTCTTTCCGACGGAAAAGATATCGTTGTGGAGCGCGGTGGAGCGCGGCTGGAGCCGTTGTCCGGTCAGTTCGTATTGAATTTCGAGACTCGCGAGCTTAACGAAAGAGTTCGTGTCATGGCTGGGCCCAGCGCCGATGACTGGCTGGCCACCGCGCTCGAATATGACGCCGAGGAAAATACCAGGGCGCAAGCGATCGAAGCGTACGATCATGCTTTGAGCATTGATCCACAGAAAGTGGATGCCTTGCTCAATTGCGGAACGCTTTGCTACGAAGAAGGCAACCTGAAAAAAGCAGCCGAATACTTCATGCGCGCCTTGCAAGTCGATCCCGAGAATGCTTTGGCCCATTTCAATTTAGGCAGCGTTCTCGAAGAAGTCGGCAGGCTCGAAGCGGCGCGACTGCACCTTCGCAACGCTGTGCGTCTCGATCCAAACTATCCCGACGGGCATTACAATCTCGCGTTTGTTTGCGAAAAGCTCGGCGCTCGCAACGAAGCGCAGCGGCATTGGCAAGCCTACATCACGCTCGATCCCTCGAGCCCTTGGTGCGGATACGCGCGCCAGCGGCTCGCGGGCGCCCAAGCAAGAACCGCTAGCACTATCTAGCCCTCCACCGCTAAAATCACTCTGAGGCTGAATCACATGTGCAGGAATATCAAACCACTTTTCAATTTTGATCCGCCCGTCACCGCCGAAGAGATTCACAATGCCTCTCTCCAGTTCGTGCGAAAGATCACCGGGTTCCACAAGCCGTCGAAGGCTAACGAAGCGGCCTTTCAAGCGGCGATCGAGGAAATCGCAAGAGTATCAGCGCGTCTGATTCATTCCCTCGAAACGACAGCACCGCCGAAAAGCCGCGAAGAAGAAGCCGCAAAGGCCAAGGCGCGAGCCGCGATACGATTTGCAAATTGAGGCTGGAGGAGTTCAAAGAGTACTCAGGCAACGGGCTTGCCGAGGAAGCTGCAAAATTCGCTGACAACACGTGCTGGCAAATCGCCAAGAGCCTTCTTGGCAAGAAGGTCGTGGCCTGCGCCGTCGACCTCGAGGAGGGCGTGCGGGGCAGGGATCAGTTGCAAGGCGGACATCATTTCCGGGACCGTTCCGAAAGGATCGCGCGTGCCATGGACGAAGAAAGCGGGCTTGCTCAACTTCGGGAGATGGGCAATGCGAAGCTGGGCAGGCTTTTGAGGAGGATGCAACGGGTAAGAGAGAAGCAGCAAACCGTCGACGAGCCCAGGATCTTCTGCAACGAGCATGGACAATTGCCGCCCGCCATAGGAATGGCCGCCAAGAAATACGGGCCCACGTTGCCTCTCTTTCATCAACACGACTGCACGGCGCAAACCTTCGCGGTCCCGTGCTGCGCTGCCGGGCGAGGGCGGCCCGTGCGGACGCTCGGAACGGAATGGCAAATCGAAACGAAGCACGCTGAAACCGGAGTTGGCGAACGCTTCGGACATTTCGATCAATAGCTTCGACTGGCAGTTGGCCCCGGCACCGTGGGTGAGGACGATGGCCTCGCCGATTGGCCGGGAAGGCAGATGCAAAAATCCTCGAATGGGAGGGTCGACCGCGAGATCGTGAAAGGGCGTAAACATCTCGGAGCAGTCCGTGACTACAAAGCAAGAGAATTTGGCTCACCGAACTAGATTCGAACTAGCAACCTTCGGTTAACAGCAAGCAGAGTATTTTAACCACAATTCGCAAATGAGCGTCCACAGGTGGCCCGTAGTGCGGCAAAGTCCGGCTCAGGGTAGCTTGTCGAAAAAGAGATAAAGGGCGGCAATCCGGCCGTCCCGGGCAATGATGAAATCAGTCCCGGCGTAAGCTGGCGCCTCACCAGGGCGGCCCGCTACCCATCGGACCCGTCCGCCGTTGCCCGTTTCCTCGGGCTCGGCAATTGGCTGATACCGAAAATCAAGGTGGGTAGCCCTGATCTCGCCCGCGATTCGGTCGATCTCGTCGCGGCCACGATAGACTCCCTTGCTGGGGTCATAGAACACGCCATCTTCGGTGTAGAGCTCCTGAACGGCCGCGCGCCGCCGCGCGGGGTCGTTTTCACCGAAGACTTCTTGAAGATTGCGGGTCAGCAACGTCGATATGCTGTAGGACATATTTTCTCCCTCTCGCATTCGCGTCACCACTTACTTAAGGTTGAAGGATCCCCGCGAACGCCAACCGACACTCTAAGTCGTAAGAAACCACAAAACCAGCCAGCTAGGAAAGCCACGACGGCCAAACCAAAGAAATTTCCAGGATTGGCATTTCCTCTAGCACCTACAACGAGTTTCTGTACATCAGGAAATGAATGGGTAAAATTTGTGGCTCCCCGGGCTAGATTCGAACTAGCAACCCTTCGGTTAACAGCCGAATGCTCTACCATTGAGCTACCGGGGAACAGGCAAGTTAGATTCTAAGTTTACAACACGATGCACTAGTGTGCCACTCTCCTCACTCTCCTCTCTATGAGTTGGGTCTAATTGGGGGCCAACGGAGTTTTTCTATATTTCAAAAACCTGCGTTCGATAACCGAGAGATCGATTGTCGAATCCTGGCTCCGGGACCGGTGTCTCCCGTGTCTGTGACGCGCGTGGCTGAGACCCGCGCCTCACGGCCGACCAGCCTGCTCACGATGGCGAACAGGAAGCTCACCGACAACCCGCACATCAGCACACCGATGATGCTTTCCACTGGACCTAACGTCCGCCACATCTGCGGCAGGATGACATCGCCATAGCCAACGGTGGCATAACTGCTCGTCGAGAAGTAAAACGCGGACTCCCACAATGGAAAACAAAGCCAGCGATAAAACGCCGCCCAAAGCAGGATCTCGACCAGGTGCAAGACAATGAACGCAGTCATCAATCGCACCATGAGCAGTGCGGAACGGGCCGGCCCTAGTCGGAGATCGTCGGGAGCCAAACTAGGTTTTGCCAAGGGAATCAGCGCAGCCATCCCAGTGCACTGCAACAAAAGCGTGAGCGTTACCAGAACGGCTGCGGCGCTTGCTTCGCGCACAAAGGTCATCGGCACAACTCATTGCGGCAGAACGCACTTTGCGCACCTGTTCTTCTGGGAGCGGTATAGCGATCCGAAAGGGCCGAGCATGCAGGCTTGCGGTTCGCGGTACTCATTGTTCCTGCCAACCCCCGCCTAGATTCCGGTAAATGCTGACCAGACCTAAGAGTTCATTCAATTGCGCCTGGGCGAGTCCCAACTCCGCATCAAAATAATTGGTCTCGTTCGTTAGCACCTCCAAGTAGCTGGTGGCGCCGCCTCGATAACGCGTCTCAGAAAGGTGGGCCGCATCTTCAGCGGCCAACGCGAGTTGCTCCTGCTGCTCTCGGAACTCCCTGTCTTTGCGGTATTCGATTAGTGCGTCCGAGACCCCGCGAAAGGCCTGCTGGACGGTCTGCTGGTAGGTCAGCAGTGTTTCCTGCTGCCGAGCCTCGGAAAGCCTCACGCCGGAACGAATTCTTCCCCCGGCGAAGATGGGTTGTACCAGAGATCCGCCGAAATTCCATATCCCAGCCGGACCGCTAAACAGGTTCGTAAGCGCCGAACTCTGAAATCCCGCACTCGCGGTCAAGGAGATTTGCGGGAAGTAGGCAGCTTTCGCGACTCCGATCTGAGCATTGGCGGCGATCAATTGCGCTTCGGCTTGGAGAATGTCGGGCCGCCGCTCCAGCAGGCTGGAGGGAAGGCCTGCCGGAACCTCCGGCAAATGCGGTTGCTCTGTCAACTTCGCTCCGCGCGCGATGGGACCGGGATTGTTTCCCAAAAGTGTGCTGATGAAGTTTTCTTGCTGCTCAATGCGGCGCTCCAGATCGGGAATGGTTTCGGCGGCAGTGAATACCAACTGCTCCGCCTGCCGGACGTCGAGCATGGATGTAGCGCCACCTTTTGCTAGCACTTGCGTGAGTTGCAGAGAGTCCTGACGCGAAGCCAGCGTGCGCCGGGAGATCTCGAGCTGCAGGTCCAGTTCACGAAGCTGGAAGTAAGCTGCGGCAACGTCACTCACGAGCGTGTTAATAACTGCTTCACGCGCCCACTGAGTGGCTAGCAGACTTGCCCGCGCGG
>Ga0210407_10003756_pt1 | contig 12174 bp, 14 predicted proteins | sample IncBWC27MmetaG_FD_150860 | JGI IMG/M metagenome (GOLD analysis project Ga0210407, IMG submission 150860) | Forest soil microbial communities from Barre Woods Harvard Forest LTER site, Petersham, Massachusetts, United States - Inc-BW-C-27-M | ecosystem: Environmental > Terrestrial > Soil >... | reverse complement strand
CAAGCGGCGTTTTCGCAACACTTGGATTGCAATTAGAGCGAGTCCGGGCGAGGCAAGCACGCGGCACGCGAGTCGAGGTGTGGTTTCAGGACGAGGCGCGCATCGGTCAGAAGAACAGCCTGACCCGGGTGTGGGGGCAAACCGGCAGCCGGCCGGCAGCACCAAAGGATCTCGGCTTCGCCTCGGCCTATGTGTTTGGTGCGGTCTGCGGCGGAGGGCAAAGCGGCAGCGCTGATCATGCCGATCTGCAATACCGCCGCGATGAACCATCATCTCAGCGAGATCAGCAGCCAGGTCGCCGCTGATGCCCATGCCGTGGTGATCCTCGATCGTGCCGGCTGGCATCTGAGCCAAGGTCTCATGGTGCCCGGCAATATCACTTTGTTGGCGCTGCCGCCTTACAGCCCGGAGCTCAATCCGGTCGAGCGGATTTGGCACTATCTGCGCAGCCATTGGCTCGCCAACTCGGTGTTTGTCAGCCCGCCGCACGTCATGGACGCCTGCGAGATGGCCTGGAACCGGTTCGCCACCAACCACGGCCTGGTCCGCTCGCTCTGCGCGGTCGCTTGGGCTCCAGCTTCGCCCGCTTTATAGGTGGCACCTGCTATCGACTATCGACACGTGGCCTGAGATGAGAAAGCACACTCGTCTCCAGAAATTTCCGAAATCCGTATTATACCAATTAGGCAGTTTTATGGATACCCAATTCGCAATTCGGCGGGACGCTAAGCCGCTGCTTTCGTCAGGCGAACCACGCGGTAGCGCATAGCCCTCCAAGCGAGGCGGCTTGTCGCGTGGGCAAGCCGACCGTGCGGCGACAATCCGACGGCCTTGAAGGCCATCGCGACGATGTGCTGGACATGCTGCTCGCGGTAAAGAGCGAATGCCCGCCGCTCATAGGCACGACTGTGGCAGCGCCGATCGTACGGGCCCTCCGCCTCGTTGGCCGCATAGTAGGCGCAAGCAAGCTCGTCGTCCGCGGCTTCGGCAATCCGCCGGAAGCCCACCTGGAGCCGCCGCCAAAACCCAACTCGCTCGTTTTCGAGACACCGGGTCAGGTTCTTGTAGAAGAGCTTGTAGTGACGGATCTCGTCGGCCGCGATTTTGCGACAGATCTCCTTGAGCACCGGCTCCCGCACCCCGTCGCGCAGCGCCGAGTAGTACGAGCTGGTTCCGACCTCAACCATGCAGCGCGCGATCATCTCGCCCGAACGCGAGCCGCGGCGCGAAGCATCGCAATCGAAATCGACCCGATAAGCGGTCTGAAACCGCTCGAAGGCGGCGGCGAAATCGTAGCTCGGATCGGCAATCGAGGCCCACCGTGCCAACGCCTGCCCGTGCTGGATTTCCTCCTCCCCCCAGCGCCGCGCGGTCCGCTGGAAGTCGGGATCGTCATGGAAGATCCGGCACAGATGATGAGCGTAGGCGCCGCCATTATATTCGACGAGGCTCGCCGCCTTCACGATCCGCACGACATCCGACTCGAGCTTGCTGCGGTCGAAGCGGTCCCACGGAATATCGTCGAGCGTCCATCGGCCCACGACGCGCCTCCGGCCTACTGCTGCTCGTCTCGCTAGAGCGATGCCACCGAGGTTATCATACAAAGACCCTTTTGCAATTTGCCGCAAAATGAATTCGACAGCGTCGGCCGTCTACCCCGCCAGCTTCTTTTGGAGCAGCTCGTTGACGAGGGCGGGGTTGGCCTTGCCTTGGGTCGCGCGCATCACTTGGCCGACAAAGAAGCCGTAGAGCTTGTCGCGGCCGGCGCGGTATTCGGCGACCTTGTCGGCGTGGGCCGCGAGGACCGCCCCGATTACGGCCTCGATCGCGCCCGAATCGGTGACCTGGCGCAGACCTTTTGCCTCGACGATCGTCGCGGCGTCGGCCCCGGTGGCGACCATTTCGGCAAAGACCCCCTTGGCGAGCCGGCCGGAGATCGTGCCGTCGGCGATCAGGTCGATCAATGCCCCGAGCTGGTCGGCTGAAACCGGCGAGCCTTCGATGCCGACCCCAAGCCGGTTCAACGCGCCGAAGAGATCTCCCATCACCCAGTTAGCGGCCGCTTTGGGGTCGCGCCCTGCGGCAACTCGCTCGAAGAACAGAGCGGTCTCCTGCTCCGCGACCAGCACGCCGGCATCATCTGCCGAGAGACCATAGGCCGACATGAAGCGCACTTTCTTCGCGTCCGGCAGCTCCGGCAGCCCGGCGCGCAGTTGCTTCACCCATTCCGCGTCGAGGACCAATGGCAGCAGGTCGGGATCGGGGAAATAGCGGTAGTCGTGCGCCTCCTCCTTCGAGCGCATCGGCCGGGTGATACCGCGCGCGGCGTCGAACAGACGCGTCTGCTGCTCGACCCTGCCGCCCTCCTCGATGATGTCCACCTGGCGGCGCGCCTCGTAATCGATCGCCTGCATCACATAGCGCACCGAGTTGAGGTTCTTGATCTCGCAGCGCGTGCCGTAGGGTACGCCCGGGCGGCGCACCGAGACGTTGCAGTCACAGCGCAGCGAGCCCTCTTCCATGTTGCCGTCGCAAGTGCCGAGATAGCGCAGGATCGAGCGCAATTTGCGCAGATAGATCCCGGCCTCCTCAGCACTTCTGAGATCGGGCTCGGAGACGATCTCCATCAGCCCGACCCCGGCCCGGTTGAGGTCGACATAGGTCAGGCTCGGGTGCTGGTCGTGCAGGCTCTTGCCGGCATCCTGCTCAAGATGCAGCCGGGTGATGCCGATCTCGCGCGTCGTGCCGTCAGGCATGTCCAGGGTGACCCGGCCATAGCCGACGACGGGCTGCTGGTATTGCGAGATCTGATAGCCGGCCGGCAAATCGGGGTAGAAGTAGTTCTTGCGGTCGAAGACGCTCGTCAGGTTGATCTCGGCGTCGAGGCCGAGCCCGGTCTTGACCGCTTGCTCGACGCAGTGCCGATTGATCACCGGCAGCATCCCCGGGAAGGCGGCGTCGACCGGCGAGACCTGGGTGTTGGGCTCGGCGCCGAACTCGGTCGCGGCGCCGGAAAACAGCTTGGCCTTCGAGATCACGTGGGCGTGGACCTCAAGCCCGATCACCGTCTCCCACAGCCCGGTGCGGCCCTCGATCATCGAGAGGCTCCCCTTGGGGTACCCTCACCCGCCTCGCTGACGCACGCCACCCTCTCGCGCAGTGCGGGAGAGGGGCTACACGTCGCTCGGAAAAGCAGAGCCCCTCTCCCGCACTGCGCGAGAGGGAGGGGCCCAGCCCTCAGGGCTGGGAGGGTGAGGGCTGATTGCATCATCCGCGGCCTTCCGCAACAAAGCTCGGCAGATGTCGAAATTGCGCGGCGCTTTCCAAGACCTCGGCGACGCGCAGCACGGTCTCCTCGTCGAAGGCGCGGCCGGTGATCTGCAAGCCGAGCGGCAGTCCGTCACCGGAGAGCCCGGCCGGGACCGAGATCGCCGGCAGACCCGCGAGGTTGGCCGGCACGGTGAAGACGTCGTTCAGATACATCGCAATCGGGTCGTCGCTCTTCTCGCCAATCGCGAAGGCTGCTGAAGGCGCGGTCGGGGTCAGGATGCAATCGACCCGCTCGAACGCCGCGGCGAAGTCGTGCGCGATCAACGTGCGCACCCGCTGCGCCTTCAGGTAATAGGCGTCGTAATAGCCGGCCGAGAGCGCATAGGTGCCGATCAGCACCCGGCGGCGGACCTCGGCGCCAAAGCCCGCCGCGCGGGTCAGTTCGTACATCTCGTCGATGCTGTCGCCGTCAACCCGGAGGCCGAAGCGTACGCCGTCATAGCGCGCGAGGTTCGAGGAGGCCTCGGCCGGAGCGATGATGTAGTAGGTCGGCAACGCATATCTAGTCATCGACAGGCTGATCTCGACCGGCTCGGCGCCCGCCGCTCGCAGCCACTCTTCACCCTGCTGCCATAATGCCTCGATCTCGCTCGGCATACCCTCGACGCGATATTCCTTGGGGATGCCGATGCGCAGACCGCGGATGTCGCCGGTGAGAGCTGCTTCGAAATCCGGCACCGGCACCGGCGCCGAAGTCGAGTCCCCCGGATCGTGGCCGGCCATTGCGCCGAGCATGATCGCAACGTCGCGAACCGTGCGGCCCATCGGTCCGGGATGGTCGAGTGAGGAAGCGTAGGCGACGACCCCCCAGCGCGAGCAACGGCCGTAGGTCGGCTTCAGCCCGACTATCCCGCAAAAGCCCGCCGGCTGGCGGATCGAGCCTCCGGTATCGGTGCCGATGGCCGCCAGTGCGGCGCGCGCGGCTACCGCGGCCGCCGATCCGCCCGACGAGCCGCCGGGGACCAGCGGCCGATTGTCACCCGGCCTGCGCCAGGGGTTCTCGACCGGGCCATACCAACTCGTCGTCGTCGACGAGCCCATCGCGAACTCGTCGAGATTGGTCTTGCCGAGCATCACCGCACCGGCCCGCCACAGTTTGTCGGTCACCGTCGATTCATAGGGCGGGCGAAAACCATCGAGGATGTGCGATCCGGCCGTGGTCACGATGCCCTTGGTGCAGAAAAGGTCCTTGACCGCGATCGGGATGCCCTCGAGGGGCAACGCCTCGCCGTGCGCCAGGCGCCGGTCCGCGGCATCGGCCATCGCCAGAGCGCGCTCGGGAGTCGGCGTGATATAGGCGTTGAGCGGCTCGGCCTCGGCGACCGCATCGTTATAGGCGGCGGCGAGCTCGCGCGCCGAGAACGCCTTGCGAGCGAGCCCGGCGCGTGCCTCGGCGAGGTTGAGTGCCAGCAGCGAGCGGTCGCTCACTCGACAACCTTCGGGACGGCGAAAAAGCCGCGCGCCGGCCGCGGGGCGTTGCCGAGGACGTCGTCGCGCCGGCCGCCATCGCTCACCTCATCCTCACGCATTGGCAGCCTTGCCGCCGCCGAACTCGCCATTGGCGGCACACCGGTCGTGTCGACCTCGTTCAGCTGCTCGACCCAATCGAGAATCTGCGAGAGCTCGCCCGCCAGCGGTTCGAGCTCGGTCTCGGCCAGCCTGATCCGCGCCAGGGTGGCGATATGCGCCACGGCGGCCTTGTCGAGCGCCATGATCTCACTGTCTCCGGGTTATCATTGGTCATGATTCTAGACGACCCTATGGAATTGCGCGAGGCGGTGCCGGCGGGGAAGCGGCTGATCGGTCTCGATGTCGGCACCAAGACAATCGGGCTCGCGCTGTCGGACACCCGACGGGTCATCGCCACGCCATTCGAAACCATCCGCCGCCGCCATTTTCGCGACGACACCGCACTCCTCTTCGCCTTTGTCGACACCCACGGCGTCGGTGGGCTGGTGATCGGCCTGCCATTGACCCTCGCCGGGGCCGACGGGCCGCGCACTCAGTCGGTCCGCCAGTTCGCGCGCAACCTGCTGGCGGTTCGCGACCTGCCGATCGCCTTCTGGGACGAGCGGCTGTCGACCGCCGCCGTCACCCGCGAGATGATCGCCCATGACATGACCCGCAAGCGCCGCGCCCAAATCGTCGACCGCGTCGCCGCCGCCTACATCCTGCAAGGCTGCCTCGACTTCCTCGAACGCACGGTCTGACCAGCTCCGACCCACAATCCTACCGGAGCCCCGGGTTTCATTTGCGAATCGCGGCTTTGCAAAATAACGCGAATCAACAGAGAATCCTCGTCCTCCGGTAGAATGGCAATTGTCGTCCGGCTGACCGCGCGTCAGTCGCCAAAGCCGAGATACACCGCAACCGCGCGGGTGATGCGCTGGAGGTCCGCCGCGGCGAGTTGTCCGATGACCTCGCCGATCCGCCGGATGCGCACCGATTGCAGAGTGTCGATCATGGCTTGCGACGCGTGGACCAGGCCGTTGTCGCGCGATGGCGCGATGTCGACGCGCAGCAAGGGGGCATTCCGCCGAGCGGTGGTGAGCGGCGCCAGGCTGACTAATTGATGCGCAGCGAAACGATCAGAGCGCAGCACCACTGCCGGCCGCGGTTTGCCGAAATCACCGGGTAGCGCGATGGTGACCACGGCACCGCGTTTTATCTCCATTCGCTGGCGAGGTCCTCGACGGTGCTACGCTCGAAGGCGTCGAGCAATGCCTGGTCCTCGGGCGGCAGCCCGGCCAACACATGCATATCATGCGCGGCCTGCTCGGCAAAAGCCGGCGTTCGGCTGTCCGGCAGCCATAGCTGCACCGGCCGCAGTCCTCGGGCGCGCAGTCGCGCGCGGTGATTGCGGACTGTCTGTGAATTAGTCTTTGCCATATATTACATGTAATAGGCGCGGCGGGCGGGCGCAAGCGCCGCCGCCAGTACTATAACGAGCGAACGCGTGATCGGGCTGCGACTCCAAACACCGACTGGACACAGAATATGCAACGGGAAATCGGCAATTTGATGGTTGACCAGAGCCTCCGACTTCCGGCGATGGACCCACCGCGCCACGCTTGCCACCGGTGCCGCGAGGCAATTGACCCCCGCGCTCGCGGGAGTGACACTGGCGGTCCCGGATTCTCGGCGACATGACATGACCACTCAACCCGATATCGAAGGCATCCAGCGCCAGATCGCGGCGACGATCCACGCGCATTGGAAGCTCGTCCTGGCGCAAGGCATTTTGCTGATGGTGTTTGGGCTGCTCGCGGTTGCCATGCCCAACATCGCCACTCTGGCGGTCGAGATCTTCGTCGGCTGGCTGTTTCTGATCGCCGGGATTTTTCGCGCCCTATCAGTGTGGCATGCGCGGCAGATGCCCGGTTTCGGCTGGTCGATGCTCAGCGCCCTGTTGGCGGTGCTGCTCGGCTTGATATTGGTCGCCCGGCCGCTTGCCGGAGTGTTGACCCTCACTATGGTGCTGGTCGCATTTTTCATTCTCGAAGGCATCACGGCGATCGTGGTCGCCGTGCAACACCGCGATCACCTCCCCAGCTGGTGCTGGGTGCTGTTCAGCGGCATCATCGACCTGTTGCTCGCGTATCTAATCTGGCAAGGCTGGCCGAGCTCGGCGAGCTGGGCGATCGGCCTCCTGGTCGGCATCAATATGATCTTTTTCGGGCTCTCTTTGGTGATGACGGCACTCGCCGCGCGGCTGATGGGGCCCCAATCGCCGTAGTTATGAGCGTTGGCATCCGCCAATCGCCTCGCGCCGCTTGCGGGGAGAGGTCGGGAGCCGCGGTTAAGCGCGGGTCCCGGGTGAGGGCAGCACCTCGCGGCTGGCAGGCGCTGCGACGTTCAATCGGAAGAGAGCCCCTCGCCCCGGCCCTCTCCCCGCAAGGCGGGGCGAGGGAGAACGGTCTTGGCGCTGTTCAACCGTCTGCGGATCCCGGCTCATCCGGAGGACCGGTCTCTCTGGCCCGCGCCAGCGCGGTGATGCCGGCGAGGCCGCCTAGGTTCATGCTGTCGACAGCACTGCTCGGCACGATGATCGTGCTGCCGCGCTCTTTGACGCTCTCGTAGAGCATGTTCATGCCGCGCAAATGCAACGCCACCGGGTTGCCGGCATAGCTCAGCGCCGCCTCGGCGAAGCTGTGGGCGATCTCGGCCTCGGCCGCGCCCAGGATAACCCGAGCCTGGCGCTCGCGCTCGGCCTGCGCCTCGCGGCTCATCGCATCCTGCAGTGCCGCCGGAATCGTCACATCGCGGATCTCGACCGACTTGACGACGATCCCCCATTCCCCCGTCTTATCATCGATCGTCTGGCGCAGCTTCTCGTCGATCGCCTTACGGTTTGACAGCAGCATCGCAAGATCCGCGGCACCGATCATCTCGCGCAGCGAGGTCTGCGCCGCCCAGGAGATCGCCTCCCCGTAGCTGGCGACTTCGAGGGCGGCGCGCCGCACATCGGTGAGCACCAGAAGATGATCGCATCGACATCGACCGGCACCGTGTCCTTGGTCAGGGTCTGCTCGGCGACAAACTGGGTCGTGCGCAGGCGGGTGTCGATCAGTGCCGTGACACTATCGAGGATCGGGACAATCCAGAACAGCCCAGGCCCCTTGACCGCGAGGAATTTGCCGGCCCGCAGGACGACAGCCTCTTCCCATTGCTGCGCCATCCTGAGCGCCGCGAGCACAATCACCGCCAAGACGATCAGCATCGCCCCGGGGACGACGAGGCGGGCGAGGACGATCAACAGAATGCCGAAGGCGGCGAGGACCGCGACGATGGCAAGCGAAATAGGATTGGGGCTCATGGCTCCCACTGTAAGTGCCCGGGTTCGGCCAAAGGATTAATATCCGGCACCCTTCAGGTCGAATTCGGTCGGGCTGAACATTGCGTTCCGGAGATCCCACAGCTCGGGATACATCGGGTCGTCGAGCAGCTTGTTGGCGGCTTGGCGCAGGTATCTGAGGCCGGTCGAGCCGCCGGTTCCGGTGCTGTTGCCGATCACCCGCGAGACCGTCGCCACATGGGCAAAGCGCCAGCGCCGGAACGCGTCTTCGAGATCGACCAGCTTTTCGCCGAGCTGGTAGAGCTCGGGCTCATTCTCGCGATTCTGGTAGACGTACCGCCAGGCGTTGAAGACCGGCAGCTTCTTGCGATACGGCTCAGCATATCCTGGGGCGAGAGCCTCGCGGATGCCGAACATCGGCAGGTGTTTCGATATGTAATGAATGACCGCGTCGTAAATGCTCGGACGGTTCAGGGCGCCTTCCAATGCCTGGCGATCCTCGTCGGTCCGGGCGTTGCTGAAAATATCGAACTCGACGGTCTGATAGCCGCCCTCGACCGGTTTTTCGAAGATGACGGTGCGATATTTGAGCCCCAACTTGAATTCGAGAACGCGATACTGAATCGACTGGAACCCGGAGGCGCCTTGTTGCCCGACCGTCAGGCGAAACACATGGAATTCGTCCGGCGTCAGGGTCGTCAGCACATCCCAGGAGGCGATCAGGACGCGCTGGATCTCGCTGACCCGCGACAGGCGTTTGAACGCGATGATGCACTCGCTGTTGCTCGGGCGCTCGCGGTGCAGCGCGTCGATTGCGCAGCCGAGCTCGTGAATGGCGAGCTTGAACCACAGCTCGTGCGCCTGGTGGATGACGATGAACAGCAGCTCGTCATCGGAATCCGTCATCGATCGCTGCGCCGACAACAGCTTGTCGATTTCCAGATATGAGGAGTAGCTGTGTGTGCTCATCCGCCTCTCCGCCGTCCCGCGCCCACGACATGCACTCGGATGAGCATATCGTGGCGGCGCCAGGCGTTCCAACCCGAGCCAGCGCCATTCCGTTCCCCTAGCGGAATCGCGCGTCGGCTTTTCTTGGTTAGATTTTCCGGACATAGGCGACGAGCTGATCGAGCGCTTTTCCCCATCCGTCGTGGAAGCCCATATCCTCGTGTCTTTTACGGCCTTCTTCGTCTCGGTGCATGGCGAGAGCGGTATACTTCGTCCCGCTTCCTTGCGGCTCGAGGGCGATGATCGCGGTAAAGGAGAGTGTGTCGGGTCGCTCGTTCGCCGGACGGTATCCAGGGGCGAGCGCAACCGTCCAAACAAGCTTTTTGTTCTCGACGATTTCGAGATAGCAGCCGACGTTCGGGAATTCCTGTCCTTCGGGTGAACGCATCACAAAGCGGAAGATGCCGCCGGGACGAAGATCGATTTCGCAGTCCACCGTCGTCCACGGCGCCGGCGTGAACCATTTCTTGACGTGCTCCGGGACGGTCCATGCGGCCCAGACAAGCTCCGGTCGAACATAGACAACGCGTTCGAGGAGAAGGTCGAGACGGGGGTCGGGTATGGCGTTGACGAGGGTCACTCTTCTCTCTCCTTCATATCTTTCAGATAGTTGTCCAACTGGTCGAGGCGGCGTTCCCAAAGGGCACGTTGCTCGACCATCCAGCGTTCCGCCGCCTCGAGCGGCTGCGGCACCAGCTGAAAGGTGCGCACCCGGCCGGTCTTTCGCGAGCGGACCAACCCGCAGTTCTCCAGAACGGCAAGATGTTGGGTGAACGAGGGCAAGGCCATATCGAAGGGCCGCGCCAACTCGCTCACTGCCGCGGGCCCGCTGCTCAGCCGCCGCAGAACCGCGCGCCGCGTCGGATCTCCCAACGCGCGAAATACACCGTCGAGCTGTATCACTTGGTTAGGCATAAGCCTAACTATAGAGGCGGGAAAACTTAGGTCAATGGCTAACTGATGAGATGGCGCGCAAGAGCGTCGTCATCGCGCCGATTGCGCGGGAATGGCAGAGGTGGACCGGCGCTCAGCTCCCGGCGCTCAGCTCCCTGATGCGGCAACGCCGCGCGGCCGGGGGGTGGAGCGGCGGTATTCGGGGACCAGCCGTTCGAGGAGCTGCAATACCCGCTCTTCGCGGCGGGAGCGGGCGTTGTCTTCGAGCTCGTCGATCGCGCGGGCGAGCATCGCGTAATCGGCGGTGCGGGGTGCGGCGAGGCGAATCGCCGGGTTCGCGGTCGGCACCAGCGGCTCGGCGGGATGGAACAGCTCTTCGTGCAGCTTCTCGCCGGGGCGCAGGCCAATGAACTCGATCTTGATGTCGCGTTCGAGGCGCAGCCCGGCAAGACGGATCATTTGATGCGCAAGGTCGACGATCTTGACCGGCTCGCCCATGTCGAGCACGAAGATCTTGCCGCGGGCGTCAGCTGTCTCGGGGGCGGGCGACAGCGCGGTGGCCTGCAATACCAGCTCGACGGCCTCGCGGACCGTCATGAAAAAGCGATCGGCCTCGGGATCGGTGACCGTCAACGGTCCGCCGGTGGCGAGCTGGCGCGCGAACAAGGGGACCACCGACCCGGTCGAGCCGAGCACATTGCCAAACCGCACGGTGACATAGCGGGTGCCCTGGCCATAACGCGAGCCGCGACGCGCTTCGTAAAGGTCGAGCGCCTGGCCGAAGCTTTCGGCGAGCCGTTTGGTGGCGCCCATCACGCTCGTCGGGTTGACCGCCTTGTCGGTCGAGATCATGACGACGAGTGCGGCACCGCAGGCCCGCGCGGCTTCGGCGACATTGCGGCTGCCGACGATGTTGGTCAGCACCCCCTCGAGCGGGTTGGCCTCGACCATCGGCAGGTGCTTGAGTGCCGCCGCGTGAAACACGATCTCCGGCCGCTCGGCGGCGACGATCTCATCGATCTGGCGGTGCTCCCGCACATCGCGCAATAGCGGCAGCTGAACCAGCCCCGGGAAGTGTTCGCGCAATTCCGCATCGATCGCGTAGAGAGCGAACTCGCTATTGTCGAGCAGCACGAGCCGGCTCGGCGAGAAGGCGGCGACCTGCCGCGCTAGCTCGGCTCCGATCGTCCCCCCGGCGCCGGTCACGAGAACCCGGCGGCCCGAAATCAGCCGGGCCATGCCATCGCGGTCGAGCACCGCCTGAGAGCGTCCGAGCAAATCCTCGAGGGCGATCGGCTCGATGATGCGTTCGGGGCTGTCGAGGTCGCGGCGAAAATCGGTGAGCCGCGGCAGGCGCGCCAGCGGTATCGCCAGCGCGTCGGCGCGTTCGAGCAGTGCCCGGACCTGCGCGCCCGAAAAGTTTTGCGCAGTGATGATCAGCTTTTGCGGACGCTGGCCACGCCGATTAAGCCGCTCGACGACTTCTTCGAGCGCGTCGATCGTGCCGAGCACTGGAACGCGATAGATCTCTCGGCCGACGCGCGAGGGAGTATCGGCAAGAACCCCGACGACCCGATAGACCGCACCCGGATCACGCAACATCTCGCGAATGAAGGTATCGGCTCCGTCCTTCGTGCTAATCAGCAGAACCGGGACGCTGCGGTGTCGGGCGCGTTCGAGAATGTGGTCGAGACCGCGGTCCTTGAACAGCCGATAGGCGAGGCGGGGGGCGCCCAGCAACGCGATCAGCACGAACCAGTCGATCAGCAATGTCGAGCGCGGCAATGCTTCAAGACGGGTGAGGACGAACATGACCGGCAGGAACACCGCCACCGTGAGGGTCACGGCGCGAACGATGTTGAAGAGATCGGGCAGCGAGGCGTAGCGCCAGATGCCGCGATAGAGGCCGGTAAGCAAGAACACGATCGCGGCGATCAGCGTAAAGCCGACGATGTAGGTGGCCGTCAGTTGCGGCTGGTAGTCGACGGCCTCGTCGCCGAGCCGCAAATAGAGTGCCACGGCGAGCGACAGCGCCGCCATCAGCACATCGTGGGCAAACGCAAGAAGAGCTCGCCGATTGTTCGGAAAAATGGCCACCCGTCCCCCGCTGAACTCGACCCTATAGCAGCAATCGTCATGGCGGGAAA
>Ga0210407_10003755_pt1 | contig 12176 bp, 13 predicted proteins | sample IncBWC27MmetaG_FD_150860 | JGI IMG/M metagenome (GOLD analysis project Ga0210407, IMG submission 150860) | Forest soil microbial communities from Barre Woods Harvard Forest LTER site, Petersham, Massachusetts, United States - Inc-BW-C-27-M | ecosystem: Environmental > Terrestrial > Soil >... | reverse complement strand
TATGGGCCTCGTCAGCGTGGTCGCTGGTCCGGCAGAATCAATACGAATCGTGTCGCCATTGAGAAACTGGCTGCCATTTGCAAGGGTAACGGAATTGGATGCCGCCCCAGCCGTTGCCGTGGTCGAGGGCGCAGGGGAAATTGACCGCGCTCCAAAGACGCGAATGTCAACAGCAGAATTTGGTCCTTTCAGGTGGGCATCCTCTTCCACTTTCTGATGCACGGCATAGGTATCGGGGGCATTCGGTTGGCCGGTGGAACTGATGTCCGACAGAGTCGGCATACCCTCGGTCCGAATGATTGAGTTCTCAGAGAATGACGGAAGCTGCGGGCCGGTTGCCTTCAGGAGTCGGTTGTCAGTTTCATTGCCGTGACTATCAAAGAGAGCCGTAATTTCACTCCCACACACCAGGAATGACGATAGAACACAGAAGGATAGAAATGGAGTCAGCCGCATCAAGCAATCTCCTCTCTTTGGTTGAATGTGGCAGGTCCGGGCTGGTTTGCTATTGACATGCTGTAGAGTTTCAACAGAGTAGCTTTTCTACATGGGGTCGTAAACCCGTTTGGAATACAAAATGCGTATCTGAAGATACTGACGTTGAAAGGCCAGAAAAAAGGGACTTAACGATGGTCGCGTTTGACAGAGTTTGGGAGGCTCTGGTAACACCTAAACCCTATGCAGAGCTCTGCTCTGCGATGCAAAAGTGCTGGCTTGGTGCGTCCTGGCGCTGGCGTTTGGTATGGCGGTATCGCGCAAAAACGCAGACAATTGCGCACGACGAGGCGTTGGAGTATGAGTGGTTTCTTGATGGTGGGTGTCCCGAGTGCTGCTCTACAACGCCCAATCACGTCTACCAAAAATACGAACGGTCCTTACTGGTTTGATAAGATTTCTGATCGACGGGGGGTTCAGTAGAACGATGCCTAATACAGTCATTCATGGCGAAGGACTGGGGAAGAGATACAATCGCGGGGCTCTGCAACAGAGTACACTGTTGCGCGACCATTTGAGCCGCGCGTTGAAATCGCCGCTTTCGGTATTCCGCCGTACAAAGGAGGAATCGTTCTGGGCGCTCAAGAATGTTTCGCTGGAAGTGAAGGAAGGCGAAGTCCTTGGCCTAATCGGCCGCAATGGTGCAGGCAAGACTACCTTGCTGAAAATTCTCTCCCGCATAACTCGCCCCACAACAGGCTGGGCGGAGATTCATGGCCGAGTCGGCTCGCTACTGGAAGTAGGAACGGGCTTCCATCCCGAGCTCACGGGCCGCGAAAACACGTTTCTCTCGGGCGCTATCCTGGGCATGAGCAAACGTGAAATCACCTCCAAGTTCGACGAAATTGTAGCCTTTGCGGAGCTCGAAAAGTTCATTGATACCGCTGTGAAGCACTACTCTTCAGGCATGTTCGTGCGGCTGGCCTTTGCCGTAGCGGCCCATCTCGAGCCGGAAATCCTTCTGGTGGATGAGGTTCTCGCTGTGGGAGACATCAACTTCCAAAAGAAATGCCTAGGTAAAATGGGGGACGTGGCTCGCGCTGGACGCACGGTGGTGCTGGTGAGTCATCAACTCAACCAGATCCGGCGACTATGCGATCGCGTCGTGTGGATCGATTGTGGTCAGGTCCGGCAGAACGGTAACACGCACGAGGTAGTTTCGGCCTACGAATCTGCGATGGCCCGCGGCGGATCAAGCGGAACCGAGCAAGATCGAGTTTTGAATACCAAAGGTCACTTTCTCCGGTGGGGGATTGCAGAGCCTCGCGGAGAGGATCCTCACGTGCTTGCCACACTTGAATCCGTCACTATCAGGTTTGTTGTAGAGGTGACTGAAGCAATCCGGCGAGGTCACCACGGCGTGGCACTCCGGAACATAGACCAGCAACTCATCTGGGCCTGGGCGGCCGACGACGTCGACCTACCTGTTGGCAGACTTGAACTCTGCTACACCTTTCCTATGCTTCCACTGCGTCCGGGACCTTATTCCTGGCACGTTAGCCTCTATGACGAAGGAACCCTAGTCGATCATTGGGATTGTGTGCCAGAAATGGTCGTCGCAACGGAAACCTACCAGCACCGGAGTGATGAGTGGAATGGCATCTTGAATATTCCCTCTCGTTTCGCCATTCAGGAGTACAAATAATCGTGCAAGAAGGTCTTTCATTCGATGCTCCTGCGTCTCTGGAGCTGAACCGGGCCAGACAAATTTTCATTCAAGACTTACTTCTTCAGATTCGAATGCAGGTCGCCTTGCGCAATGCTCTGGACGTTGGCTGCGGCGTTGGGTACCTTTCTAGCTTCCTGCATGGCCTTGGGTTCGAGGTCGTCGGCATCGACGGTCGAAACGACAATACTATCGAGGCCAAGAAGCGTTTTCCCGGCATCACGTTTTTGACGGCGGATGCTGAGAACCTGCCCAACGAACTCGGACTGAGCGATTTCGTATTGTGCGCCGGGCTTTTGTACCACCTAGAAAACCCTTTTAGAGTGGTTCGGAATCTCCATGCCCTTACAGGCAAGGTCCTTCTCATCGAAGGTATGTGCGCACCCGGTACGACCGCCATGATGGAGCTACTCAACGAGGGTTCGACAGAGGACCAGGGTTTGAACTACGTCGCCTTTTATCCGACCGAATCGTGCCTCATCAATATGCTGTACCGTTCAGGCTTTCCATACGTCTATCAATTTCAACGCTTACCTGAACACGAATTGTACCGCCGATCTATCCGCCGGAAGCGTGAGCGCACGATGTTGGTAGCATCGAAGCTGCCATTAACCTTACCCAGTCTCATCCTAGCGCAAGAACAGGTACGACCGGTCGTCGGACTCTCAGATCCCTGGACTACGAACATGATTAGAGCGCGCTACTTTGTGGGTCGGCTTCGCCGCTCTCTTCTCAAATCACTATTCCGAGCTAAGGAACAGCGGCCCAGCTAGATTGGGGCGGATTCCTGCAGGAGCCCCGGATTGCCGAAATCTGGATCTACGCACGCGAAACTTTCGTAGAGACAATCAGACGTCAAAAGCAGATTTTTCAGTCGTCGCGACAGTTCGACGCTCTCTAAAGATTTGGATCTTGCGTGCCAATTGGTGTGACGGCTTCTCGACAACAAGATAGAACGCGTAGGCAAAGCCGAGACTGCAGAGCATCATTAAGATCCAACTGAGGATGTAACCGATATTGGGCAAGTTCAGCCGGCCGAAAAAACTCCGCTCGTGGGGCATGAAAGCTCCTGTCACAACCAAATAAGAACGCAATCTCTCCCATCCGATTCGGTTTCTTGCCCAGCGAAGCGACTCGCAGGGCAATTTGTTTCGGGAAGGCTAAGGTGTCGTGGGCAGAGAGAATTTTTGCAGATCGTCAGCAGTCAAGTTGGATGCAAAGCCGGAACGCAGAGAAGACCCGATACGGAGGCGAAGAGTAGTGTCGAAGTACGGCGTGCAGGGTATAGGAGAGTCCCAGCACTGATTTCCGTGGGCTGGCACATAAACGGCTAATCCGGATGAAGTGTGGCGCAGAGAAAGGTCAACCTTCGGCAAGGGCGGCAATCCCTTGACGGCGAGAAGAGAGCGGTACGGTTCCTTCCAACCGAAAGAGACAAGGCACCATACCAGTGATAACAAAAGTAGCGCTAATGACATGCGGGAGTAAACGGCCCGATTCGCGGAAGCTGCAGACAGGATCCCCTCCGTTCCTAAAGTTCCGGCGGCGGTCCAAATAGCAAACTGGCCGAATCGTAGATCTGGAGAGGCCAAGAACCAGAAGACCATGCTCGCAAGAGAAGGAAGCAAGAGCCATAACCAGGGACGATCCTGACGTGACTTATCACCGCTACGAAAAGCGAAGGCTACGGCCAAGCCAGCCAATGAAATCCCCAGCGGAACTTGAAACGCGACTCTGTTTCTCATGGCGCGATTCAGCCATTCGCTGAGCCATGCAAGACCGCGGGTGTCCGCCAGAGGAACGTCGGGCATGCGGCCCCAGGATTGGACGCCGCGGGCGTAATACTGCGCGACAGAGAGCGGGACTTTCCAGTCGACAGGAAAGCCAAGAATGGCGACGGGGTATAGCGGATAGCCGCTCAGGATGATCCCTCGGGCGCACCAGGGAAGAAGGATCAGAGCGGAGAAAGTGAGCGCGGCGGAGAGGTATTTTATCCGTTTCTGCGCACAGGGGGAGAGCATCCAAATCCTGCGAAACGCGAGGCACCACGCGAGCAGGGCAAAAACGACAGTGGAAATCTTGAAGGAGACCGCCAAGGAAAATAGACTCATGGCGACAAGAAGGCGTGAAGAGCCCTTTCTTGACGGAGATTCCTCGTTTGATTGAGAAAAGTTCTCGAATAGCATGCCTGCGGCAACCAAGCAGACAATCGCGGCGGGCTCGTCGGTTAGAGTACCGACGATCTTAGAGCGGGTGGCCCAGAATATTACCGGGATCGCAAGGATGCAGTGGAACCAGTCGGTCGGAGAGCCATAGGGTTTTGCAGCGACGCGAGCACATGCCGGCAGAATGCTGAGGCACAGAGCTGCCATCATGAAGCCGGCAAAGAGATGAGACGCTAGGTCGTGCCACATGCCTTGCTGAAGCGCGGCGATGAAAAGAAACACGGAACTATTGAAGCCGAGTCGTCCATGGAGGTTTGCTAGGCCGGGAACCGCGGGATAACTCTGTATCCAGCGGACAGCGGAGGCGCCGTACAGTCCAGTATCGTAGTAATCGCAGGGGCCGGCGGAGCGCAAAGCTATGAGCAGGAGGATGGCAATGGCGAGCAGAAACAGCCATCGGGGGGATTGCAAAGCCTGTTTGATGCGATTGAAGAGGTTAGAGCGATTTGCGAAGAAGCCGAGAATGCCGACAAAGATGAGCGTTATTGTTGTCGAGGCAGTGACGGGGAGCAGGAGATTCCAGATTTCAAGAACCGCGACTGAAACGGCAAGGCCCATCCAGAAAGCGTCGAAGAGAGAGCAGTCTTTGTCGAACAGGGCGAGGGTGGCGGATCCGATACCGATGAGGATGAAGCCGAGGAATGCCCACATGAAAAAGATTTCCAACGCGGTGAGGAGGAGCATTTACGGGTTGCCTTCTGTGGATATTTAGGCTCTTGGCCGCATTCTTTTCCCAGCGGTACTCGTCTGTGTGAGACGTGCGACCTCTTTGTAACACGACACTTGTATTGCTGTGAGTGTTTTTCTTGGCTAGTCTATAGATATGACTTTCAGTGATGTGGAAATCTCACGCGTCCGGGATTACTGGAACGGCCGTCCCTGCAACATCCGGCATTCGACCGCACCAATCGGTACGAAGGAATATTTTGACCAAGTCGAGGCCCGGAAATATTTCGTTGAATATCACATTCCAGGATTCGCGGAGTTCGAACGGTGGCAGGGCAAGAGAGTTCTGGAAATCGGGTGCGGCATCGGCACGGACACGATTAGCTTTGCGCGGGCAGGAGCGCAAGTTACGACCGTGGACCTCTCCGAAAAATCGATAGAGCTGGCACGCCAGCGCGCGACTATCTATGGACTGGATGATAGAATCCGATTTTGTCCGGGGAATGCTGAGGAGTTGTCCCGGTTTGTTCCTGCGGAGCCATATGATTTGATCTATTCGTTTGGCGTGATTCACCACACGCCCGCACCCTGAGGTTGTCCTTGAGCAGTTGCACGCATATACGCGGCCGGGCACAACCCTCAAGGTCATGGTGTATCACCGCAGGTCGTGGAAAGTCGCGTGGATTCTTCTGACGGAGAGTCGGGGGGCATTCTGGAAACTGCAGGAATTGGTGGCTAAGAATTCAGAAGCGCAAACGGGCTGCCCGATAACGTACACATATACACGACGGGAAGGCCGCGAGTTGTTGGAGCGGGGCGGCTTTCGCGTTACGGACGTGGAGGTCGAGCACATCTTTCCGTATCGGATCGCGGACTATGTCAAGTACCGGTATGTCAAAGAACCGCATTTCCGCTTGATGCCGCGGCAGCTCTTCCGCGCCCTCGAGCAGAGATTGGGCTGGCATCTCTGTCTTACGGGCCAGGCCTAGCGTTATCTTTTCATCCTTGGAGTGCTTCAAATACTCTTGCTGCTGTCCTCTTCCGTCATTCTGGGCATAGGTTTCACCATTTCCACGGCCTTCAAAATGCCACATCGACGGCATCAGGTGCAACGTCGCCTGCTTTCTAGCTTCAACTCTCAAACTTCAAACGCCGGCTTCTCACTCACGACCGGCCGTCGCGTTCCATAAACTTGGATTTTCCTCGCCAATTGATGCGACGGCTTTTCGATCAGCAGATAAAACACATACGCAAACCCCAGGCTAGACGTCATCGTCATAATCCAATCGAGGATATAGCCGAAACTTGGTGGATGCGCCCACCCGAACAACTCCATTCCCTGGACGTGAACCAGGTACAGCGAATAACTCCACGCCCCCGCTGCCACCAGGTAACCATTCGGCTCGCGATACTTCGCGTAGGCGATCTCCTCGCGAATCCAGTAGTACGCCAGCACGCCGAACCAAAGCATCGTCTGGGTATAAGGAATTCCGCCTTTGAAATGCAGCATTTCTGACGTCCAGGAGCCCAGCCAGATCACGAATCGCCAGCTCCAGATCCTCGCGCCCGAGGGTTGCGGCGCGATGGCCGCGCTCTGTTCCGCCAGCACGCAGCCCAGGAGCCACACCCCCAGCAGAATCAGCGCCGTCCCGAACGGTCCAAAGTCGTGCCACGTATCCGAGTGGGGATGCGTTAACGCCGTGCCCACTCCCGCCACGAACGCTAGCGGCAACAACTTCTTCCAACCAAAGCGATTTCGCGCCCACCTCAGCAACGGATACGCCGCGTAGTAAACCTCCTCACACGCCAGGCTCCACAGCGGCGATTCCCACAAGATGGAATGCTCGCCCCATATCCGTAAATGCTGCCCCCACAACCGGTACACGCAAAGCGCTCCCGCCACCGGAATCAGAATGCGCGTGTATCGCCGCAAGTAATACCGTCCTACCGCCAGCTTCTGATTTCCAATAAATGGCAGGTGGATGCAAAAACCGGAAATGATGAAAAACCCGATGACCGCCGGCGTCCCGAACACCACCGTGTTCCACCCGTGCGTGACAAACCGCCCGAATCGCGTGCTCGCGTCCACTCCCGCAAAGAGCGGAAAGATTCCACCGTGTCCCATGGCGACCCAGAACGCCAGCACGAACCGCAGCGCATTCAGGATGCGATAGTGTTCGGTCTTGACGGACGTTCCGCTGTCTCTTGCTTCGGACATTCCCTACCCCAGCCCGCCCATCATACTGCCCTTGGCCCAAGCGCCCAATCATTCAGTAGACAATAGCGCTTCCTTTGACCCGTGATTGCCTTTTGAAACCAGATAGAGAGTAGTCCCACGCTTTTTTATTCGATCCCCAAATTGCCCTAAATGCGGGGGTGGGCTCATTTTACAGTTACAGAAGAAATAGTCCCGTCGAGTTCCTTCTCCGTTACCTGCTCTTCATTGGCGCGCCTATCGGTGTACGAAGTGCGACTTTTGATACTTCCGGTTCCGCTTGTATAGTCACAGCCGACGTGCAGTCAGCGCAACCAAATGAGTACTTAAAGACTAGATATCCTGGATTAAAAGCACCTTGTTCTGCCCCCCGTTTCAGCTATTCTGGACTTGTGCTGACTCTTTTCACCATTCCCAAACCGTTCCGAGGGCACATCGGTGTGATTCAACGCAATGCCATTGAGAGTTGGACACATCTACGGCCACGGCCAGAAATCATTCTAATGGGAAACGACGAGGGCACAATGGATTTGGCCCGCGAGCTGAGGTTGAGGCACGTGCCGCAAGTTGCGTGCAGCGACCACGGCACGCCACTGCTCAGCGATCTCTTTCGTCAAGCCAAGGCAGCCGCGAGTTGGCCATGCATGTGTTACGTGAATGCGGACATTATTCTCTTGAGCGATTTTCTACGAGCCGTGGAAATTGCCCAGCGAAATTTTTCAAAATCGTTAATGGTCTCCAAGCGCATTAATCTGGGTATCGTCGAAAAGCTCAATTTCGAAATATCTTGGGAAGAAACTATCAAAGGGTGGGCCGGCGTCCATGGCAAGGACGAGCACCATACCGGGATCGACGTATTCGTTTTCCCAAAGGAGATGTATCCGGAGATTCCAGATTTCGCGATCGGGCGGTTGTGGTTTGACCACTGGTTGATCAAGGCTGTGCGACAACAGAATCTGCCAGTGGTGGATGCGTCGCTGGTAGCGCCAGTAATTCATCAGGAACATGATTATAACCATGTGAGCGGTGGCAGGGAGGAGGTGTGGCGCGGACAGGAAGCCGAGCGAAATCTTCAGTTGTATGGCGGCATCGAGCGCGACTACACACTGCTGGACGTGACGCACGAGCTGATTCCCGATGGATCTGTTCGGAGAGTACGCTTCCGCAAACCTCTTTTTAAGATTAAGCAATTTGCCTGGGAGATTTTCGTGCGACGGACGGCAGCTTTGCGGAGAGCGCTTGGCCTTCGCAAAAAAGTCAAACAGCCAGCGGACCATCAGATCTCCTGAACATCGGCGAAGCCCGGTTGAATAAAATACTAATGCCAAGAAGCCTACTGCGAATCGCTACACCTCGATGTGGGTACAAACATCGGCTATATGACAAGTATTTTAGGCATCCGGACGGGCCGGTCCATTCCTTCGAGCCACATCCGTAGGTGTTCGATTCGCTAAAGGAGAATGTCGAGCTATGGGGACGAGATAGTAGGTGCGGTTTGTTTCTACTCCACTAAGATCACGCTAGGTAAGGAAACAGGCAAAGCGTTTCTACATACGAAGGGCTGGTTCCCGACCAATCGCAGAACAGCCTGGATTTCTGGAACAACAGAGACTGGTCCAGATGTGCGAGCTTGTGAATTGCTGATCTGAAATCTTGACAGCGTGCTGGGCAAGGATGAAACCATCCTCGGCGTGCTGCAGCCTACTTACAATTTTCCGCAAAGCTTGTTGATTTCGCCAGGTTAAGCTCAATCGTTTCTGCCAGAGCGCCTCAAGGCTCTCCATTCTTGCTCGGCCTGAAAACGCTCCTTTGCGATCTGATGATCAATGTCGTGATCGGAAGACGTCCAACGGTAAAACCAATAGAAAAGAAAGGGGCTGACTAGAACGAATACAATCAAACACCACCAGAACATAATGCACTCCGCTTTCAGATGGCAACCACTTACTTAGGATGGCCTAAAATGAGTCAATAAATCAATCGGTAGTAAGTTAGGGCATTTCGAGACTCACGGGGAGGCGGTCTGCCCACAGATTGCGCAAAATAGGCTGGGCAAGTTAGGGTGCCACAGATGAAGTCTACATCCGAATGTATCCCGGCGTGCAACGGTAATGCGGCTCAACGAGGGTATAACGCGTGTCTGGAAAATGTTAGGGCGCGTCTCGCGTCCAGATTTTGCGATTCGCGCCGACAAAGCGGATAGGAAGGAATCAAGGCCATCACTTGCGCGAGGACCGTTTCTCGATGTGACAACGCGGTAGCCAAACAGTCTAAAGAACGAATTGCGGAGGCGTTTCACAACGGCCAAAGCCTCAGTCAGCACTGGACGAGATGCTGACGGGCTTCTCGGCAGAGCCGCCGAAGCCGAGCCTGCGGTAGCGGATGCCATCGGCGCCGTCGAGGATGAGCAAGGGTAGCCAGCAATCGATCACCGTGCGAGAGGAATTTTCGCGGGCCCACTGATCGGCAGGGATTTCGCGGAACTCCTGCCAGGGAGTCGCCAGCACGACAACGCCGGACGCGGCGATGCATACCTCCGCGGAAACGGCGACGCGCACATTTTTGAAGTTAGTCAGAGCTCGCGCGGCGTCGGTCGAAGGATCGAAAACAATCACGTCGAGATTTGCGGAGGAAAGTTCCTGCGCGAGCAATAGGCCGAAGGACTCTTCCACGACGTCGGTATTGGGCTTGTAGGTGAGGCCGAGGATTCCGATGGCGTCGTCTTCGGTGTGGTGGCTCTTCACGATTTCCGCGAGCAATTTGATTTGGACGCGATTAAAAATGTCGGTGGCCTCCGCGAGGCCGGAAGAGGCGCCTACACTGGAGGCCAGCGCAGCGAGCGCACGATTGTCGCGCGGGAAGCAAGGCCCGCCGTAGCTCACGGCCCCTTTCAGATACTTAGCACCAATACGAGTGTCGAGCCCGAGCGCGTCGGTGACGACGTTAACGTCGGCTTCCGGCAATTTCTCGCAGAGGCGCGCGAGCATATTGGCGTAACTAATTTTGGTGGTGATGTAGGTATTGACGGCGAGCTTGGTGACTTCCGCATTGATGAAATTCATGCGAGCGAAGACGGGCGATTTTTTGCAGGTGCGCTTGTAAATCTCCGAAAGCAATTCTCCGGAGCGCGGATCGGATTCCCCAATCAGAAGAAAATCGGGATTGTAGAAATCACGGATGACGGTGCCAAGAGCGATGAACTCCGGGTTATAGCAAAGGCCGAAATCGCGGCCGCAGCGCTTGCCGCTGGAGCGTTCCAAGGCAGCCTTGATTTCGCCGCCGGTTGAGCCGGGCATCACCGTGCTGGTCATCACAACCAGGTGAAACGATTTCTTCGTGGCCAAGGCGCGACCGATGGCTTCGCAGGTGGGCAGAACGTATCGGAGAGAGAATCCCCCGCTGGCATCACTGGGAGTTCCCACGACGACGAAAGTGGTCTCCGAACCTTGCACGGCCTCGTCGACGCTTTGCGTGGCGCTCAGAGCTTCTCCGGATTCGCGGATTAGCTCTTCGAGGCCCGGCTCGTGCACAGGAGCATGACCGCGATTGATGGCTTCAACTTTCTGTGAACTGATGTCCACAGCCTTGACGCGGAAGCCGCGAGCGGCAAAGCAGGCGGCCATGGGCGCGCCGAGCTTACCGATACCGACGACGGAGATCGACGAAGTCATATTCCTCCACTGTGAATGGTGAATAGTTTAGCGCGGGAGTGAACAGAGACAAAAGCGAGAAGAGCAGACCCCACGCTTGCGAAAAACAAAGCGCAAAGATCGTGCACCCATAGTCAACTGGTACTTAGTTGGCGCGGCTCTCTCTTGTCATGATGGACGAGGCGAGAGCGGAAGAAGCGCTCATCGCAGTTCCCGCAGTGATATGGGTTTTTCAAGAATAGATGGTGATAGAGCCAATCTTCGGTGCCCTTTCTGAGCGATCTCCGAACCCTGTCGCTACCGCAATTGGGGCAAATAAGAGTGTGAACGCTATTTGTGTGTCTGGACATACAGAACTCCCAGGCTGGGGGAAGGTATTCTACAGCGTCCAGGCGCCAGAATGGAAGTGGATGATGAGAAGAAGGTCGTGGCCGGGTTGGGCAGCGCAAGTGACTCAATCCCCGTGAAATCCCTGGTAGAGGATGACGTCGAATTTGGCGGGAGTGGTGCCGACTCCGAGGAGGGAGCCGACGCGGCCGTGGATTTCCGTCCAGCCGGAGGTGGGCCGAGTGATACGCGAGAGGATCTTGAGCAGAGTGGTCTTCCCCGCACCGTTGCGGCCGATGGGGCCGAGGACCTCCCCTTCCATTCACTTGCAATGAAACATCCTGGAGCGCCCAGACCGTTTCTTCGGTTTTCCGGCGGAAGATGGAAAGCGGGGAACGGACGAACTTTTCAAAAGCGTGCCGTAGGCTCGGATCGGCCTGCAATCCGCGATGGTAGCGCTTCGAGAGAGATTCAGCGTGAATGACGGCGGTCATAATTTCTGGAACCAGTGGGCTTCGCCATCGGCGGGAATGAGGGGGAAAGAGAGCTGGCGGGAGAGGAAGAACTGGTCGACGGCGAGGCGGCAGCCGGGCCAGGCGCCGTAGTCGTCGAGGGAGATGAAGCCGCGGGGCACGACGGCATTGTAAAACGTTTCGAGGCAGAGTTTGACGGACTCGTACCAGTCGGCGTCGATATTGAGGAGTGCGATTTGCGGGATGTGCACGGAGGGGAAAGTGTGCCGAAAGAGGCCGGGGACAATGCGCACGCGAGAGAGATCGGAGCCGGTGCGGCGAAGGAGGCGGGAGACTTTTTGCGGGCTGGACACGAGATTTCCGACCCAGTCGGAGGCGCCCGGGCCGTCGAGGTCGGTGGCGGGGGGCATGCCGTCGAAAACGTCGAAGAGCCAGACGGTGCGAGGGAGCGCGGAGTGC
>Ga0210407_10003748_pt1 | contig 12189 bp, 7 predicted proteins | sample IncBWC27MmetaG_FD_150860 | JGI IMG/M metagenome (GOLD analysis project Ga0210407, IMG submission 150860) | Forest soil microbial communities from Barre Woods Harvard Forest LTER site, Petersham, Massachusetts, United States - Inc-BW-C-27-M | ecosystem: Environmental > Terrestrial > Soil >... | reverse complement strand
CCTCTCCCAGGGGGCCTCGGACTCGGCGCGGCAACCGCGCCAGTCCGGGGCCTGTTTGTTTCAGGACCCGCGCGATTGTTTGTTTCGGCCCCCGCGCGCGATTGTTCCCCTTCCCTCAAGGGAAGGGGTTAGGGGTTAGGTTTTCCGAGACTCGAGCAAGTGTTTTGAGTCATCTAGTCCGTCAACGGCGCCAGATGATATACGAGTGAGTCGCCTGTCTCCCCCAGGAAAACCGATGCGCTGTTCGAATTGCAAAGCTGAAAATCCTGCCGGCAAAAAGTTCTGCGGTGATTGTGGCGCGGCGCTGGCGAATCTTTGTCCGAAATGCGGCGCCGACAATCCGGCCGACAAACGCTTTTGTGGCGAGTGCGGCACGGCTCTGGGAGCACCCGCCCCTGCCGCCCCGGCAAAACGTTCGAATGACTCGCCGATTCGAATGGCCGATTCGCACGCCCCCGAAAATCTCGAAGGCGAGCGCAAAACCATCACCGCGTTATTTGCAGACATCAAAGGCTCGACCGAACTCGAGCAGGATCTTGATCCCGAAGAAGCTCGCGCGATCATCGATCCCGCGTTGAAGCTGATGATCGACGCCGTCCGCCGCTACGACGGATACATCGTGCAGTCGACCGGCGACGGCATCTTCGCGCTGTTCGGCGCGCCGCTCGCTCACGAGGATCATCCGCAGCGCGCTCTCTACGCGGCGCTCCGGATGCAGGAAGAAATTCGCCGCTACGCCGAGAAGCTCCGCGCCGACGGCCGCGCGCCGATTCAGATTCGCGTCGGTGCAAACACCGGCGAGGTCGTGGTGCGCTCGATTACCACCGGCGCCGGTCAGGTCGAGTACACGCCCATCGGCCACACCACCAATCTCGCGTCGCGCATGCAGACTCTGGCCGACCCCGGCGCGTCGGTAATCTCCGAAAGCACGCGGCGCCTGGTCGAAGGATATTTCGCGCTGAAGCCGCTCGGGCCGGCGCGCATCAAGGGCATCACAGACCCGGTCAACGTTTACGAAGTGATCGGACTCGGACCGCTGCGCACGCGTCTGCAGCGCTCGGCGGGCCGCGGTCTGACCAAGTTCGTCGGACGCGAGCGCGAGATGGATGCTATGAAAGCCGCCGCAGAGCGCGCCCGGTCCGGTCACGGGCAGATCGTCGCCGCGATGGCCGAGGCCGGGACCGGCAAGTCACGCCTGTTCTACGAATTCAAAGTCAAGAATCAATCGGGCTGGATGGTGCTCGAAACATTTTCGGTCTCGCACGGCAAGGCCTCGGCGTTTCTGCCGGTGCTCGATCTGTTGCACGGCTATTTCAAGATCAGCGGCGAAGACGACGCGCGTGCCAGGCGGGAAAAAATCGGCGGCAGAGTTCTGATGCTCGATCGCGCGCTGGAGGACACCCTGCCCTACCTGTTCACCCTGCTCGGAATCGTCGAGGGCGACGATCCGCTGGCGGAGATGGATGCACAGGTCCGCAAGCGGCGCACGCTCGACGCGATCAAACGCATCCTGCTGCGCGAGTCGCTCAATCAGCCGTTGATGGTGATCTTCGAGGACCTCCATTGGATCGACGAGGAGACCCAGGCGCTGTTGAACCTGCTCGCCGAGTCGATCGCCAATGCGAAGATTCTGCTGCTGGTGAACTATCGCCCGGAATATTCTCATCAATGGAACAGCAAGACTTTCTACACGCAACTTCGGCTCGACCCGCTGGGCAAGGAGAGCGCCGACGAGATGCTGGCGGCGCTGCTCGGCGACGGTGCCGGGATGGCGCAACTCAAGCGCGTGATCATCGAGCGCACCGAGGGCAATCCTTTTTTTATGGAAGAGACGGTGCAGGTCCTGATCGACGAAGGCTCGTTGGTCCGCGACGGCAGTGCGATGCGACTCACGCGCCCGCTCGGCGATCTCAAAATCCCGCCGACCGTGCAGGGCATCCTCGCCGCGCGCATCGATCGCCTATCCGCCGAGTCCAAGGACCTCCTGCAAGCGCTGGCGGTCATCGGCCGCGAGTTTCCTCTCTCGCTGATTCGCGCTGTCATTCCGAAATCCAACGACCCGAAATCCGACGACGAACTAAGCCGCATGCTCAATGACCTGCAGCTCGGCGAGTTCATCTACGAGCAGCCTGCGGTCGGCGATATCGAGTACTCGTTCAAGCATGCGCTGACGCAAGAAGTTGCGTTCGGCTCGGTGCTGAACGAGCGTCGCAAGGAACTGCATCGACGCACCGCCGCGGCGATCGAATCTCTCTACGCCGAGCGGCTGGAAGATCGATACACCGAGCTGGCGCATCACTATGCCCGCGCCGGCGACGCCGCCAAGGCGGTGCAATACATGGCACTGGCCGGCGAACAGGCACAACAGCGGTCGGCCTTCAACGAAGCGATTGCGCTTCTGAACGCCGGCCTGGATCTGCTCAAGACATTGCCAGAAAGTCCTGCGCGCGACGCAAATGAAATCCGGATGCAGCTGGCTTTGGGCACAGCTGCGCAGACTTCAATCGGCCCGTCCGCCAATCAAACCGAGGCGGCCTTTTCGCGAGCCTATGAGCTTTGCATTCGCGACGGCGAGAGTATCGATCTGCTGCGAGCGCTGAGCGGGATCAGAGTCGTCCATTTGACGAGGGGGAATCTTCGCAAATCGTACGAATTGTCCCGAGAGGTCCTGGAGATTGCCGGCAGAATCAATGATCCAATCCAGCTGGCGATCGCTCGCAGTTCTTTAGCCGTGGGTCTAAGTGTACTGGGAGAGCTGACTCAAGCGCGGCAGACGATTGAGGAATCGATCGATCTGATCAGTTCTCTCCCGGATGTTCCCGAACTCCAGGTACAAAGAACAAGCGTACCTCTTCTCCTCTGTCGGACGCTTTGGCTTCTCGGCTTCCCGGATCAGGCAAATAAGCACGCCCGCGAGGCTGAAAGCGTGGGTCATCGCAGTTCTAATCCTTTGGCCAAGGCCTTCGGGCTTCAGCCGAAAGAAATGGACATCTGGTGCAGCAATTTCGAGTTGCTTCGAGAAAGCTCGCAAATGCTCCTGGAGGCCCCGTGGGCTGCTGAAATAAACCTAGTCTGGGCATCCCGGGCCAACGTCATTCTCGGCTGGTTGATGGCCAGAGAAGGGCAGTCCGGCGGGATAGCAAAGATCCGCGACGCGATGGCAACGGTGGCTTCCTCCCGCTTCGGAATCAACCGTTCAATTTACGGAGCGATGCTGGCAGAAGCTTGCGCGGCGGTCGGACAAATCGACGAGGCTCTGAGCGCGGTTGACGAGGTACTACCGTTCGCACATACCGAGGAGCGTTACCACGAAGCGGAACTGAATCGGCTGCGCGGAGAATTTCTTCTGATGCGCTCGCCTGCGGAGCATGGCGCCGCCGAAGAATGCTTCCGCACCGCGATAGAAATCGCCCGCCGCCAAAGCGCCAAGTCATGGGAACTCCGCGCAACAACCAGCCTCGCTCGCTTGCTCGCCAAGCAAGGCAAGCGCGCCGAAGCCCGCACAATGCTCGCCGAAATATACAACTGGTTCACCGAAGGCCTCGCCACCGCCGACCTCAAAGCCGCAAAAACTCTCCTCGACGAACTACGCGAGTAGTCCGCGAGCATCTCCTCTCCGAACTTATTCCCCACGCACCGGACACGATTCCTTATAAGAGAAGCGCTCGCGGAGGCTGATTTTCGGCCGAGGCCGAAATCCGCAACTCCGCCGGCAGTTGCCATCTTTGGGGTTCCGGATGAGAGGCGAATCAGGGTTTGGGTTCGGGTTTTTGTGGCTGGGGAGTTCAATTGAGGATGATCAGCGAAGTCGTCGGGGTAGTACACATAGAATCAAGGTATACTACTATAGTAGTAAAGTCTATAGCCCGCGGGAGGGGAGAGACCAGACCGCTGCGCGCGGGGCGGCAGGGGCTGACCCCTGCACCCACCGTCCATTCAAGCGCAAAATGGCGCGAACTCCATTTTGCTCTCGGTCGCCTGAAAGCGAAGACCTGCGCGGCGCACTCTTTCGAGGGGTTGATGGTGCGCCCGTGCCTTATGGTCGAAGTGGAAATTTGGTCAGAAAAGAAGGCGCGGCGCCGCGCGCCTTGTGGGGAGTTTGGAGATGCCAGGATTTACCCCTACTTGTCCGAGGACTGCAACTGGCACACGGCGCGTGAGTGAAGAGCGAAGCAAGCGTGGGTGAGGTTCGACGCTCGCCGTCGCAACAATACTCACGCAGAGTTGCAATTCAGGCGGTTTCGCTCTGTCGTCATTTGTTCCCTGCCCGCGAAGAAAATTCAGGCTCCAGCGCCCGACTGTGGATGAACTGAGCCAAGTGCGTATCGCGCAGACATCTGAGGCAACTAGCAGTCATCAATGCAGGTGGCGTGTCTACGCTGTGATTTAAATACCAGAAAAGTAATCAACTTGTTGATTTTTGCGCATCACGAGCCTTGACATAAGTCGGCTTCTTTTGAATTATGTGCCCCGCAGAACATATCCTGCGTGTGAGCGCGTCAACAGCACAGCCGGCGCATCGATTCTTCTGCTCAAATCGTGTCTCTCAGAGGGAGGTGCGCCATGGCATGGCGTGAAGGGTATATGTGTGCCCAACGACCGCTAGGTTCTCACTTTGAGGCTCAGCGCCTGGTAGATCGGCGACGAAAGCGCCTGCTGCGGAGACTTACACCTTATCTAGCGCTGCTTCTTGCTGGCCTAGCACTATCTCAATTCTTACCCGCTCTCGTGCTAACCGCTCACGCGGACATCACATACGTCTACGACACGGCGGGGCGGCTCCAGTATCTGATCGACGCGTCGGGGCATGTAGTGCAGTACACGTACGACGCCGACGGGAACATCCAGCAGGTAACTACCTCGCAGCCAAGCGGGGTAACGGTCGACTCCGAGTCGCCAAATAATGGCCCAGTCGGAATGGGCGTGACGATATTCGGGACTGGTTTCAGCACTACTCCGAGCCAGAATTCCGTGAGCTTTCACGGCACGGTGGCAACGGTGACGGCATCCAGTGCGACGACGATCACGACCTCGGTCCCGACCGGCGCCACCAGTGGCGCGGTTTCTGTGACCTCGCCATCCGGAATGGCCACGGGCCCAACATTCACCGTTCATTGAGACTTCCGAGGATCACATGAAACCCATCGGTTTTATACGTATAACGGCTACCTTGATCGTTTGCATCGTCGCAAGCCTGACTTGCGCTCCGGCGTCACACGCACAGCTGATTGGCTGTGCGCCTACTGGAACCAGTAAATGCATCGCCGACATGCCGGGACCGGCGCCGGGAGAGCAATTTACCGAGCTCTCGAGCGGAATCTTTACGTACTCGAAAACCGACTTGAGTCTGCCCGGCCCGCTGCCGATCTACGTCGCGCGTGTGTACAGGTCGAGTGACAAGGTCGGCAGCAATTGGAACGTGCGCGCCTTTGGAGTGGGAACGAGCCTGAACTACGATATATTTTTGTACTCATTCAGCGAGGCTGCGAACGGTCAATTCACCGACGCCGAGGTCGTATTGCCCGACGGAGGCATGATCAAGTGCCTCAGGAGCGATGGATTTCCAGCCACTGATTATGTTGATGCGCAATTTGCGTGCAACCAGCAGCCCACAGGTGCCTGGTTCGGCTCTACCCTGACATACAATTCCGGCAACGCGGGTTGGGATCTCAAGCGGCCGGACGGCACCTCTTATCATTTCGGCTTTAACGCACCGCTTCAGACCATCACGGATCGGTTCAACAATGAAATTACAATTACTCGAGGCGGACCAAAGGCGTCAATTTGCTCGCATGCCATTCCAGCGAACCTGATAAGCACCATATCGTCTTCGAACGGCCGAAGCGTCAGCTTCTGTTATGACGATACGGGCTACGCGGGTGCTATTAGCAAAGTCACCGATAATTCCACTGTAGGGAAACTCGTCACCTACACTTACTCGACCAACAAAACTTTAAAGACAGTGACTCAGACTGCATTCAACACGCATGCGAAGACGACGTATGACTACAATCAGACTTCGCCGTCGGGCCTCGGCAACATCACGGAAATCATCGCCAACGATGCGTGCAGCGGCACCAACTGTAGCAGTCCATTGCAGTTTTTCACGTTCATCACCTACGTGAGCAACGCGCTGGGAACGCCTGTAAAGAGCATTAGCTCGCAGCTTCCCGGAAACGGCTATCAATATAGCTACACGCTCAATGGCGGAACCTACGCGCAGAAAGTGACAGTTACGTTGCCTGACGGCGCAACGCGCACCTTCGTCTATGATTCGGCTGGCTACGTGACCAAAGATCAGCGAAACGTGGGAATCAATTCAGTCAACGCCGAATACACGGTTTTCACTAGAGGCCTCCAGACAATCGGTACGGTGGGCAACGCCACTGGCACTACCGAGTTCGTGGGCGAGGTCCAGGAACAAGACCAGAACCAGAACACGGTCCGGCAGACGAACTATAACTACGACAACGCCGGTAACGCGTTGAGCATGACCGTATCGCCAAAGCCCGGAGCACCCGACAACGCGAGTACAGACTGCTGCTCGACTTCGGCGACTTGGAATTATACCTATACAACGTTTAACCGTATCGCTAGCGCAGTAGAACCCTTGGCCTACAACGGAACTGGTACGACCTATACGTACGATGACACACCGTCCGCGCCGAAAGTGACGGTTACCAATCCCCTCGGCGAGCTGACGACGTTCACGTACAATCCGGAGGGGCAGCCGATCAGCGTTAAAGACAATATTCACAACACCAATAACATGGCGTATTTTTCTTCCGGCGATATTCAGAGCATTACCGATGGGAACGGCAAAACGACTTCATATCAAACCGATGCTGATGGCCGTGTCATCAGTGTCACTTCGCCTCTCAACGAACTCACGACCTATCATTACGACGCGCTAGACGACGTAACCGACGTATATGTGGATCCTACTCCGCAAGATCCAAATGGATTGAATCTGCATACCATCTACACCTACGATCTGATTGGAGGATTGGCAAGCTATACCACGCCGCAAGGGAACAAAACCACGATTACGCACTCGGCAAGTCTTGGGCAAATTACTGTGACAGATCCGCCTCCGGGAAGCGCGACGACGGTAACAAATATCGATGGTCAGGGCGGGGCGACTGACTATACCGACAAGCGGGGACTCAAAACGTTATATACCTACGATGCGTTCGGACGCATGTTCATTGTAGGGTTTAACTCGCTGAGCAAAGCCGGGTATGATTCCTTCCAGGTCATAGCTGGCACCGGCAGTACTCCGGACGCATATGATGCGCTTGGACGCCCGACAAACATATGGATGTGGAATGGGCTGACACTTATCGGCGGCCCGGACTTCACCTACGACAGCCTGGACAATGTCCTCTCGGAAAAGGCCTTTGGCAGTGGCGGCGTCGAGTTCAATCCAGTAATCTATCAGTACGATGCGAATGGACGACGAACCAGCATGTCTCCGACCTTAAATGGCAATGCTCTGCCTACGATCAACTACGGCTACGACTGCGCGGATGATCTGGTCTCAATGTCGAATGACGGCAGTACGCTCCCGAGTTGCAGCCCCACAAACGACGTGACGAATGGCGATCCCTCGACCCAGATCGACTTCGTCTACTTAGAGTCGGGGCTTATGTACTCAATGCTCTCGAACGGGGTTGTTACCTTTGACTCGTTCGACGCCGATGAGCGGGTCACGACGCGGGATTACTTTAGTTTCCCGGATGGGGTCGTGTATGGCGACTTGACGTATCAGTATGATGCCGATGAGCGCCTGATCGACAAGGGTGGAAGCTTCGCGGCGGTGAATCTTCCCCCCGGCGATAGCGCCGCTTACTCGCCCACCGATCAACTTTCGACCTTTCAACTGACGGGTTTTGGCTCGTTCCCGACGAATCCCGACGCTGCGAGCAATATCACCAGCGATCCGTTGAGCCTGTTGACCTATACCTGGAATTCGCGCAACCAGCTTAGTGCGATCTCGGGTGGCGTCGCCGAGTCCTATGACGCGCTCGGCCGTCGGCAGGGCTCAAGCTCTTCGACAGCCAATTTGAGCTTGCTCCATGACGGCTCATCGCTGATCGCGTCTGCCGATAGCGTATCGGGAGGCACCTGGAGCTTCCTACCCGGGGGGATCGCGGGATCATTCACCTCGGGCGGAGTAACCACCACTTGGGTGCCACTTCTGGATACGGATGGCTCGAACATTGGGCTGGTAAGCGCCGCACAGCCGGATTCGGGTCCGGCGACCACTATCACGTATGATCCGTCTGGAGTGGCCAGCGTGAGCGGGCCCGCCAATTCGTTCCCGTTCCTATATCAAGGGCTTGAGCACGAGGTTAGCGATCCGGGCCAGCTGGACTTCGAGCCGTCGGGCAACGTGTATAATCCGCAGCTCCAGCGGGAGTTGTCACAGGTCGGGCCGCAGGGTTTGAGCATCCCTAACGGCGGCTTCGGCGACTTCGGCGATCATGCCGGTTCCCGAGGTCAGTCGGGCAACAGCCTCGAGCAGACATTCAGCGATCTCGGTACAGTCGCTAGTGCGTTCTTTGGTGCGGAATCTGCCGGCTCGCCGTATGGTTTTCTCACAATCGGCGGGAGCGATAACCCGATCAATATACCCATTTCGTTATTCAACGATCTGTTCGACCTGTTCGGCCTGTTCGGCGGCGACTCGGATCCGCCGCCACCACCGCGCCAGTTAAAGCACGGCCGCCATCCAATTTATCCGATTCTGGGGATACGGCTCATTCCTGGCGAGCAATCGGCCGCGCGCGGAGAGCCGAAGCAAGCGCCGGACTTTTATACCTATACAGTCAACGTGGGGGAGCTAGTCGGCATAACCGGCCATGTTACGGTTGATCGATACGGACACACCTACTACGGAGTTGGAGTTGAGGCCGGCAAGTCCCCGGCCCTCTACAGCTTTAGCGCGACCGGGGGCTATTTGGTGCAGAGAACGCCTCCAACCCCTCTTGAGCTGAAGAATTTCGCAACCGGTTATTCCGTCGATTGTAGTGTTGGAAACGGAGCGTATGGAGCCGACGTTTCATATACCCCTCAAACACTTATGACCGGAACGTACGCGGTATCAGGCGGGTGGTTTGCACCGGCGCAGGCCGGATGCGCCGTGACCTATTCGTGGCAATGGAATTGAGGAGAAATTCATGTATCCCTTGTGGTCACGGGTCTTAGGAGCGCTAGCTTTTTTCTTCATGTTTGCAGAGTGTTCGTGGCTATGCCTGTTTCGAACACGTCAGGTTCAGCGATATGCTGTCGAACTCACCAGGCTGCATAGATCGATGAATCGAGAGCAAATCCAATCACCTGCTTATTTGCGACAGCTGCGCCTGGGAGGATTAGGTTGCGGTATCGTCGCACTGTTCATACTCTATGGGTTGATCATGGTTCTGATCGGACGCCAGTGAATCATCCGTGAAGATTAAGAGACTGATTGAGACTCCAAGTCAGACAGTGATGAAAATCCGACATCCTACTGCCTTTATTTTGATCTCTTGGTTTATTATGACTCCGCCGCTGATCAACCGTTCCGGAGTACTTTACATGCAGCCAAATGTAGCCGCCGCGCTCACCGAGTGGCGACCGATGCAGCTGGAAAATGGGACGATTCTTGATTCAGAACGTACCTGCGAGGATTTTCGTTCGACGATAATATCAAAGGTGAAGAGCTTGCTCGTCAACGCGCCGCCCGACTTGGCAAAGATGCCCCTCGACAAAAGCGAAAGCTCAGGAAACTGGGTTTTTGCCTTGGGGGTTATTAATTCGCGGTGTATCGCCAGCGACGACCCGCGCATCCAGGCAAAGTAACGCAGTTATTCGCAGTCCGATTCTTATCTTTTCTCTGCTACGGTTCCGCTGAGCCCGGACCCACCATTAGCAACGATAATCTTCCGGGATCTCCACGGAGGTTCAGCCCCTCCAACCCCCTCTCTCCCAACGGCTATAAGCAACCCTAATTTTCCGGATCGCCACGAAAGTTCAGGGCTGAGCTCAATCCGGCAGAGCGCGCAGCGCGCGCGAATCGCACGTCAGCTTAAAAACGGCTGCCGGCGGAGTTTCTGAGAAACTCTCGCCGGCAGTTGAGGCTGGTGCGGGGCGGCTCGGGCTAGAGGCCGAGGCGTTTCATTAGGCGGTAGAGGGTTGTGCGATCTACGCCCAGGGCGGTTGCGGCGTCGTTGCGGTTGCCGTCGGTGGCGGCCAGGGCGGCTTTGATTCGGTCGGTTGCGGCGCGATCGAGGGTTGCCTGGAGGGTGTCGTCTTCGAGGCCAAAAGCCGTGGCGGTGTCTGCCGCCGCGGCTTGCGGTGCGGTCTCCGCTGGGGCGGCTTGCGACACGGTCTCAGGAGCCACGGAATCATGCGCATGGGTATGTTCGGGCGCGGGCTTTTCGGGTGGGGCGGGGTCGTCGTCGAAGGCGAAGGCTTCGGGGGTTAGGGTTTCCTGGCCGCTCATTACCACTGCGCGCTCGATTACGTTCTCGAGTTCGCGGACGTTGCCGGGCCATGGATGGTTCACCAGGGCCTCTTCGGCGTCGGCGGAGAGCATCAGGGGACGGCCGGCGTCGGTGGCGTGAAAACTCAGGAAATGATGCGCCAAGGGGAGTATGTCCTCGCGGCGGTCGCGCAGCGGCGAGATTCTGAGCGGGATCACGCTCAGACGGAAATACAGGTCGGCGCGGAAACGGCCGGACGCGATTTCGCCCTTGAGCTTGCGGTTGGTTGCCGCGACGATGCGCACGTCGACCTTGCGGGTTTTCGACGCGCCAACTCGAAGCACCTCGCCGTCCTCGAGCACGCGGAGCAGCTTGGCCTGGAAATCCGGGCCGGCCTCTCCGATTTCGTCGAGAAACAGCGTGCCGCCCGAGGCCCGCTCGAAGCATCCGGCGCGGTCCTTGATCGCACCGGTAAACGAGCCCTTCTCATGCCCAAACAGCTCGCTTTCGACCACACCCTCGCCGAACGATTTGCAATTGATAGCGACGAACGGGCCGTCGGCGCGATTGCTCCAGTAATGAAGCATCCGGGCGACGACCTCCTTGCCGGTCCCGGTCTCGCCTTCGATAAGGACCGTGGTGCGCGCGGGCGCCACCCGGCGGATCATCGCGACGAGCTGGCGGCTCTGCGGGCCCTCGGCGACGAAGCCGGCGGCGATGCTGGCGACGTCGAGCTGCTCGCGCAGCTTGCGATTCTCGCGCTGCAGCGTGCTCATCTCGACCGCCCGGCTAACGACCGCATTGAGCTCGTCGGAGTCGAACGGCTTGGTCACATAGTCGAAGGCCCCGCCCTTTAATGCGGCCTTGGCCGACGCGGCCGATGGTCCCGGCGCAGTGAGCACGACCGTCATGTCAGGTTCCTTGGCTTGTACTTTCTTTAACAGTTCCATCCCATCCACCCCCGGCATCCTCATGTCTGCGACGATTACGTCTGCGCCTTCGAAGTCGAGCGCCGCGAGGGCAGCTTCGACCGTCGGATAGGTTGTGCAGTCGTAACCGGCCTGTGAAAGGACCGACGCGGCCGCGCGTGCGGAGTGGAATTCGTCATCCACGATCAGGATTCGAGCCCTGTTCTGTTCGTCCTGATTCTGCACGCCCTTCTCTATAGGGCCGCATTTGCTAACAGGCAAACGCGGCTAGGCGTAGCATCTTTGCCCTCGGTGTAATCCTTGTCAATATGGGTCTGATGTTTTTAAGCTGACGTGCGATTCGCGCGCGATGCGCGCTCTGCCAGAATACCAAAAATACTTGTAATATCAGGCATTTAGGTGACTTATCAACCGAGCGAAGATTCTACGAAAATGATGCTTAATTGCAACGCACCTCCACTTGGAACCGGTGTTTTATACCACCGATTGTGGTCGTGTTGCGATAACGCCCTATGGGTAGGTTCGTTATGTTAAATTTTGCTAGAGGGGCGAATTTTTCGACGTCGTGGGCATCGGCAACATCCCGGGCGGCGATTTGACGTAGCCCAGCTCGGGCTCGTTCTGGTAGGCGGCCGCGTCGCGGAGTTGGCGGGCATTGTCGCTCGCCTGGCAGGCGTCGGCGCCCGCGCCAGCGCCCTCGCAACTGCTGGCGATCGCGACTCCGCCATCGGAAGCGCCCGTCGAGGAGCATCCGCACAGACCGGCGGCGGCGATGAAAATCGCGAGGGCGAAGA
>Ga0210407_10003747_pt1 | contig 12192 bp, 8 predicted proteins | sample IncBWC27MmetaG_FD_150860 | JGI IMG/M metagenome (GOLD analysis project Ga0210407, IMG submission 150860) | Forest soil microbial communities from Barre Woods Harvard Forest LTER site, Petersham, Massachusetts, United States - Inc-BW-C-27-M | ecosystem: Environmental > Terrestrial > Soil >... | reverse complement strand
CAAGCCGTCGGCTCGCCATCGGTTGGCGAGATCAACATTGGGCAGCCGGATTTCTTCAAGGAACTTGATCGGCAGTTGAGTGCGACGCCAGTCGCCGACTGGAAAGTCTATTTGCGGTGGCATGTGATTCACAACGCGGCGCCAGCTCTTTCCGACGCCTTTGTGCAGGAGAATTTCGAATTTTACGGCAAGCAACTTTCCGGCACCAAGGAACTGCAACCCCGCTGGAAACGCTGCGCGCAATCCGTCAATCAAAATCTCGGCGAGGCGCTCGGCGAAGTCTATGTGCAGAAATATTTTCCGCCAGAAGCCAAGGCGCGCGCCAAGGAGATGGTGAACAATCTCATCGCCGCGCTGCGCTCTGACATCCCCACGCTTGCCTGGATGGGGCCGGAAACGAAGAAGCAGGCGCTGGACAAGCTACAAGCGTTCAACGTGAAGATCGGTTATCCCGACAAGTGGCGCGACTATTCGAAGCTCACCATCGATCGCGGCTCCTATCTCGCCAACGTGCGCCGCAGCGATGAGTTTGAAGAGAACCGCGACCTCGCGAAGATTGGCAAGCCGGTGGACCGCTCCGAATGGGGGATGACGCCGCCGACGGTGAACGCCTACTACAACGCCACCTTCAACGAAATTGTCTTCCCGGCGGGGATTCTTCAGCCGCCGTTCTATGACCCCAAAGCCGACGACGCCGTCAATTACGGAGGTATGGGCGCCGTGATCGGGCACGAAATCAGCCACGGGTTTGACGACCGCGGTTCCCAATTCGATGGGAAGGGAAATTTGCGGAACTGGTGGACGGCGGATGACCGGAAGAATTTTGACGAGCGCGGCCAGTGCATCGTGGACCAATTCAACAGCTACGAGGTGGAACCCGGTCTGCACCAGAACGGAAAACTCGTTCTCGGGGAAAGCATAGGCGACCTCGGCGGCTTGAGCATTGCCTACGCGGCGTACGAAAAATCCATCGAGGGGAAGCGCCCGAAGGATATTGACGGGTTCACGCCGGAGCAGCGCTTTTTCCTCGGCTGGGCGCAGGTGTGGGGCACGAACCAGCGCGAGGAAGCGGCTCGCCTGCAAACCAACACCGACCCCCATCCATTGGCGCGTTTCCGGGGGAACGGGCCGATCTCCAACCTGGAGGTTTTCGCAAAGGCCTTCGGCTGCAAGAAAGGCGACGCGATGGTCCGCGAGAAGGCCTGCAAGATCTGGTAATCGTCAGCAACCCCTGATGCTCGGCGTCATCCCGGCCCCTTCGGCGCTGAGCACCATTACTCGTTTTCGGTTCGAGCGATTCGACAAAACCACTTCATCGAAACTTTTTGCGGAGGTTATTCGCAAGTCGAGAAGCTCGGAACCCTCTGAGGAGGACACCGCATGCAATTTCTGACTTCGCCTCGATTCCTGCTGGCTTACTGTTTGACGCTAACCGTGGCCGTGCTTTTGATGGCGCTGTTTCTGGTTCGATTCGCAAGAAATCCGCGCGTGGGAATCGTCACCGCGCGGCGTATCAATATCGTTGAGCCGGATGGGACGGTTCGCCTGACAATATCGAATCGAGCTGATTTTCCCTCGGGTTGGATGAGAGGCAAGGAGTACCCTCGCCCGGACAGGACCGATGCCGCGGGAATGCTGTTCATGAGCGAGGAAGGCACGGAGCAAGGAGGGTTGATCTGGGGCGCCGGCCAACAGCCGGATGGATCAATTCAAAATCATGGCCATCTGAGCCTGGATCAGTATGAAGAAAATCAAATCTTCGCCATTGATGCGGGCCGCGAGGGGAATGAAAAGTTTTCCCAGATCACCATCGCGGACCAGGGAGACTATCCCGTCGCGGATAAGCGAGAAGCTTATGCCCGAATTATGAGCTTGCCCGCTGACCGGCAGGATGCTGCTTGGAGCCAGTATTTTTCGGCTCATCCCGCCTACGACACAAAACGAATGGTGCTTGGACGCGCCAGTGACGGAAGCGTTGGAATCGACCTGAGAGACAAGAACGGTAAAACACGGATTCAACTGCGCGTGCTGGCCGATGGCACACCCAGCCTGCAATTCTTAGATGCGGCGGGAAAAGCAATTAGCAGTTCAAATCCCGGCAGAAGATAGCAAACTAAGCTTGCCCACCGAAATAGTCCGCTGAGCTTACACAGCTAGCTCTATTATTCCGCTGTCACAGAATTGTTTGCGCGGCCGGCTGTCGCTTAGCGCATCGGGACATCGTGCCGGAGATACGAATCCGTCTTGTTCAGCCAGTCTTCGCGCGGCGGGTCGAATACGTCCAGGTCGAGCGTATCTTCGAGCGCCCAGGCCTCGTGGGGCATGTTGGAGGGAATGCAGAGCACTTCCCCGGCGTGGACGACAATCTCTTTTCCGTCGATTGCAAATTTCAGCGCGCCTTCCAGGATGTAGGTCACCTGCTCATTGTGGTGCTGGTGCTTGGGAACGTGGGCGCCCTTCTTGAGGAACACGCGCGCCAGCATCAGCTTGTTGCCGACGACCATTTCGCGGTCGATCAGGTCGTTCAGCTTTTCCCGTTCGACATCTTTCCAGGGGATGTATTTGCATTCGTTTTTTTCGCTCATTGTTTCAAGTCTCCATAAAGGCGCGCCGCATTATCGTGCAGATAGTTGCGCGCCAATTCCAAAGCTTTCGTTTCGTTGAACGCGCCTTCGTCCACCAGTTCGGCAAGCGCCGCGGCAAGCGCGGTGCGATTGGTGCGCGCCGCCAGCCACATGCTCTCTTCCGCGCCCAGCGCGTCGTTGAAGGGAAACGAATCCGAACCATACATCATCTTGTAAGGATAGAGCGTGAGGAATTGCTTCAGCACCTGCTTGAACTGCGAGGGGTAAAGCATTTCCGACTGCAACGAAGTATCGAGGTAGACGTTCTTCACCGCGGTCAGCAGGGCCGCTTCGCGTTCGTAGGGCCAACCGCCATGCAACAGAACGAAGGTCACATTCCTGTAACGCGCGTCGCGCAGCACATTTTCCAGGTTCAGCACATTGCCATTTCGCAGGCTGAAGTAATCGCCAATCCCCACCGCAGAGTGAAAGTGCACCGGCAAATGCAGTTTTCCCGCCTCGTCAATGATTCGCCGGAAAATATAATCCTGGAAAATCCGGTACTCTTCGGCTGTTGGGACGCCGCCGGTGCGATATTTGTTGTAGATCGGTTCGGCCTTTTCGACCGGCGGGTCGTTAAAATGCAGCGTGCGGAAATACGCCGCTTCGAACTTGATGGCCACGCCGCCGCGCTTCTGATTGTCTTCCATCGTTTTCTGGACGAACGCGACGTATCCGGCCAGGTCCGCGGGCAGCGCGTCAACGCCTTCCTGCTTCTTCCAACGCGAAAGCATTTTCTCCTGGAGCGGAATGTAGACGCCCATGTCCGGCGTGCTGGCCGTCTGATCATGATTGTCAAAGGGATAGAAGAACGAGTCGCCAAAAAACACCCAGTGAAACCGCTTGGTATCTAGATAAGCCGGCATCATCGCGCGGTTCGCCAAGCAGACACCCACGTTCAGTTTGTCGAGGAGGGCGTCGAAGTACGCTGTGCCCCCGGCTTTTTCCGCCGCGGATTTCTTGTCCGCCAGCCACTTCGCGTGCTCCGGCTTGAAATCGTCATAGGGGTAGCCGAAGAGGGCTTTCGCGCCCGCCACGAATTCCGGATTGTCGTCGCGGAGGCGAAGCGTCGCGCTCTCGTCGGGCGGCGAGGCCATCGCGTCTACGTCGCTGTCGTCGGCAAACCCCGGGTGCGCGTGGTTGTCGTACATCGGAATCTTGTCGATTTCCTTCAACAAGCGTTCGTAAGTTTTTTGAACGTCGGCGGAGGGATAGGGCTTCGCCTGGCCGAACGCGGAGGAAACAATTCCGGCCGCTAACAAAATTCCAGCTGAGAGTCGCATTGCAGTTTTCAGCATTCCGCGTCTCCACAAATCAGGGATGGAGAGAGTTCAAATTCCCCGCCATCCGAATAATTGTTTTCGTTATCGCGCGACTGCGGCGCGCCAGCGGGACGATACCCTCTGGATCCGCTCCAGCGCGTCTTCCAGTTGGTGCGTCGCGCTGACCAGCGAAAATCGCAGATAATTTTTCCCTTCGACGCCGAAAGCCGCCCCGGCGATTCCCGCCACTCCCGCCTCCTCCAGCAGCACCCGTTGCACTTCCTCCGCCGGCAAGCCGGTTTCCTCAATATTCACCCAGGCGTAAAACGCGCCATCGGGGGATTGGCAGCGAAAGCCCGGAATGCGATTCAGTTTCGCGACAAAAAGGTCCCGCCGCTTCCGGTACTCTTCCACCATCGCCGGTACGGCGTTCGTGGAATCCCGCAGCGCCTCGATGGCCGCTACCTGCGAAAATTCGGCAGTGCAGGTGAATGTGTTCAGTACCAGCATATCCAGCGCGTCAATCACGTGCTTCTGCGCCACCGCGTACCCCAGCCGCCAGCCGGTCATCGCAAACGACTTCGAAAAGCCGTCGATAATCACGGTGCGCTCCGCCATTCCCGGCAAGGCCCAGATCGATTTGTATTCGCCACTGAACAAAATGCGTGCGTAAATTTCGTCAGCGATCACCCAAAGATCATGCTGCTTCGCAAGCTCGGCGATCCCGGCGATTGCAGCTTCCGTAAAAACGGTACCAGTCGGGTTGTTCGGCGAATTGAAAATCAGCACGCGGGTCTTAGAAGTGATTTTCGCGGCGATTTCGGCGAGGTCCGGCTGAAATTTGTTCTCCTCGCGCAGTGCATAAGAAACGCCCTTCGCACCTAGGCCGCGCGTGAACGATGGATAGATCGGAAAGCTTGGGTCTGGATACAGCACTTCGTCGCCCGGCTCAATCAGGCTCATCATCGCGAGGGCCAGCGCCATTTTGCAGCCCGGGGCTACCAGCACCTGCTCGGGCGCAACGTCGAGCCGCCGCGTGCGCTTCAGATACTCTGCGATGGCGGAACGCAGCGGCGGAATCCCGCGCGTCGCCACGTAGCGGTCGCGCCCTTCCGCAACGGCCGCTCTCAACGCATCCACCACGGGCGCCGCGGGATGGAAATCCGGTTCGCCCAGTTCAAGGTGAATGATCGAGTGGCCCGCTTTTTCGAGTTCCCTCGCGCGGGTGAAGACAGCCAGGGCGCCTTCGCCCGTCAATTGAGAAATACGCGATGCAATTTTAGCCATAACAGGAAAATGATATCACCTTGTTGAAATTGGAAGCCTGCCGAAGCGAAACGGGACGCAAACCGCTGCGCCCCGTAGCTATCGATTGTTAGAAACCTCGTTAGAACGCGAGCCGCAGAGAAAACTGGATCAACCGCGGCGTTCCGAGAGTGGAGAAAATCTTGCCAAACGGGCTGCTCGGATTGATGCCGTTAGCCGGGCAACCGTTGACGCCCGGAGTGCAAGTCGCAATCGTCTCCACGTCCGTTATCGAGGGATTCGCGAAGTTGGCATGGTTCCAGATGTTGAAGAAGTCCGTCGTGAACCGGAGCCCAAATCGTTCGGTCAACTGGAAATTCTTCTGAAGAGAGAAATCCCAGTTCTGCTGGTACGGTCCGCGAAAAGTGTTGCGGCCCAGGTTTCCAAACTCGGTCACGCAAGTGTTCCCGGTCGGGTCTGTGCACACACCGGACGGAAAGTACAAAAACGGTGCGCGAGTGAAGTTTGCGCCATTCAAATAACCGTTAGCCAACTCGTTGCCGATGCCTCCGCCCGTATATCCTTGCGAGATTGCCGAGCCGGGTGCAATGCTCCCCGTCAAGGTGGTGGTGTATCCCGGGCCGACGAAGGCGGAGCCCGCGGCCGAATCGATCACAGTGAACGGTGTTCCGGACTGGATGATCGTGATTCCGCTGATCGCCCAATTGGCGAGAGCGGCGCGTTTCCACCCGGTCGCACCCGAAAAGAACGGCAGATCGTAGCGGTAGCTGACGGACAAGCGATGCGGCCGGTCAAAGTCCGACAAGCCACGCGACGCCTGGAGGTCGGATTCGTTGTTATACGCGGTATTGAATGCGGTGTTCCCGCTCGACGTGGCATCGGTGGATTTGGAGAACGTGTAGGCGCCCTGGAAATATCCGTGGCTCCAGCGGCGAGACACCGTCGTCTGCAGCGAGTGGTAATGGGAGTAAGCGGAATTGTCGAAGATCTGGAATCCGTTGTAACCGTTGATTTGTGGATTGGAGGAACGGATCGGCCCGTTTGCGATGGTGTTGGTCGTGATGGCGTACGAATTTCCAAATACGTCCGTCACGTTGATTGGGTTCGTCGGCGAGGCCAGGCGTTCCGGAATGTCCGTACGCGTCTCGCGCAAATGGATGGCGTGAGTACCCACATAACCAACTTCCAGGATCCACTGTTTTCCCAGTTCCCTCTGAAGCGTCAGGTTCCACTGCTGGGTGCTGGGGGAGACGAATCGCCGGGGCACCGCCAGTGTGAACAACCCCTCTGTCGGGATGCTCCCCGGGCTTCCGGCTGCGCAACCGTAAATTGGCGCCTGGGCCGGGTTGCCGCCATTAAATCCCTGGAATGCGGACTGGCAAGGAATGAAACTCGGGCTGAGAGTGCCTGCCGTTGGCAAGGCATTCGGATTTGGATTTGGGCAGCCTGCGGCCGGCGTGGCCGAGAAGTACGTTCCAAGGCACCCCGGCGTCCCGCCTCCGAAAGTGATGGGCAGAAATGGCGCCTGGAATGAGAGTTGGTCCACGCTCCCCACATCTTCACGGACATAATAGATTCCGTAGCCGGCCCGCACCACGGTCTTATTGTGGCCTCCGATGTCATAGGCCATGCCGATGCGAGGCGCCAGATTCTTGGAATAATTGTTGTTGTACGTGGTGTCGTTTCCGCTGCCCTGCAAGCCCGGAACGTTCAGAGAGTTCGCGCAACCCCCGTAAACCATGGGGTATTTATTTGCCGCCGCCAGATTTTCGTCAATGTTGCCGATGTGGCAAAGGTCGTCGTGGAACGCTCCGTTGATGTCCACCCGCACGCCCAGATTCAAGGTCAGGTTCTTGGTGGCCTTCCAGTCGTCGAGCACGAAGAAGCCGAAATCGTTGGTCCGGTACTCGTGGTTGAAGACGCCGCCGCCGCCAAAGCTGGCCGCCGGTGAGCCTTGCAGGAAGTTCTGGAAATCGGTAAGTCCCGGGGTATTCACGAAAAACAACTGGCCATTGAAAGTCTGGGGAAACTGCTTGTCCAGGTTGACACGGGTGGCATCGCCGCCGAATCGGAAATCATGCGCACCCTTGACCCAGCTGACGGTGTCTACAAAGTTGTAATTGTCCTGAATCTGGTACTGGTTCGCGGGAGGTGTCGGCCCGATCTGAAACCCGGACGAGTTGAATGTGAACTTATAGATCGAATCGGTGATGTTGTTGGATGGACGAACGATTCCAAGATCCGTAGCTGTAACAGGCGGCACGTTCACTAGGCTGTCGTTGATGCGCACCAATCCAAACCGAAAATCGTTCACCAGGGACGGGCTGAACAGGTGCGTTTCGTTCACGCTGAAAAACCGCGCGCTCACCGGGATGTCGTATGGAAAATCGAGGTCCGTGGCGGCAACGCTGCTGGCCAAGGTGCCGCCGAGAGATGCCTGCAAGCCTCCCGCGCCGAAGGGCAGCAGCGATTCCGCGTTAGAAAAGAAGAAGCGCACGCCAATCTTGTCCTGGCCGCCGCGGAATTCGCGATCCCAGTTGGTGGTGAATTGGTCGTCGGTGTATTTCCCGGCCTTGCTGAATACGAAGGGGGCGCTATTCATCGAGACCTGGCAAGTGTTCGGATTCACGGAAACTCCCGGAGTGCCGGGCAGAGACGGAATCAGATACCCGCCCGTCGTTGCGCCGAACTGGTTGCTTTTGAATTGCAACAAGTTCAACACCACGGGATCGATAGTGGCAAGGGGCACCGCCGGGCAACCGGCTGGATTGCTCGTGGTTGGTGCCGTCGCCGGCGTGCTGAAATCGGTGACCAACTCCTGCTGAAAGGTGGCCGAATTGCGGTCCGAGGGAAGGATGGGAAAGCCAGGGTTGTTGATCTCGGTTCCCGGAGAAAGCGCGCTGCTCTGCCGCGTCCCCTGATAATTGACAAAGAAGAATCCGAGTTTTTCCTTCACGACTGGCCCACCGAGGCTGACCCCGAAAATATTCTGCTTCACAGGGGGACGCGGCTGCCCGGTAGCGTTGTGAAAAAATTCGTTGGCGTTGAGAACGTCGTTGCGAAAAAACTCGTAGGCGTCTCCATGCAGTTCCCGCGAGCCTGTCTTCAAAATTGCGTTGACGTTGCCCCCGCCGTTGCGCCCTTGGCTGGCGTCATAAAGAGAGGTCTGTACCTTGAATTCCTGGATCACGTCCGGATTCGGCAGCGGAACGTAATACGTTTGCGCCACGTTGTAGTCGGTGGCGCTGATGCCTTCTATCAGGTAGTTGTTGTTGTCTTCGCGCTGCCCGTTAACGTAGATCTTCACCACGCCGCGGCCCAATTGCGCGGAGGCATTCAAGTCGCTCTGCGCGCCGGTGCTCAATGTCAGGAGTTGCTGGTAATTCTGCGTGGCGAGGGGGAGTTCACGCACGGTGTCCGTGCCGATCGTCTGGCCGACGGTGGCGTTGGTGGTCTCCACGCTGGCGATCTGCGCGGATATTTCGATTTTCTCGCTCACAGTGCCGGGTTTCAGCGGAATGGTGAGCCGCGTGGTTTCTGTCACTCGCACTTCGATGTTGGTAGCCTTCGCTTCGGCGAAACCTGACATATTCACCACCACGAAGTATGTAGCAGGCGGCAGCAAGACTGCCTCAAATGAGCCGTCCTCGCCTGTGGTCAATCGCCGAACCAATACATCCGTTGCTGAGTTGAAGATCTGGACGTCCGCCCCTCCGATTTCCGCGCCGCTGCTATCCAATACGCTTCCACTGATGGCCCCGGTGGCGCCGCCCTGGCCAAATGCCGGGTTGCGGCCCAAAAGACCAAGAATCAAAGGAAGTAATATGAGTACTCGTATGAACTTCGACATGCCCCACCCCCAGAATTGCCTCAAACTCACGGCTTCTCACTTCGTTATGAATTTTCCAGCGTCTTGCCTGCAGACGCAGCCACACATAGGCTGCGAGGAAGAAACCCGCCCTGTGGAACCTGCAACACACGTGGAGTTTTCTGCGCTTGTGAAGGTAGTTGGATAAGCGCTCTGTTGTCAAGAACTTGGCAATCATAATTTCTTATACGTGCAATTCGCGGAGCTTATCCGCGATGGAGTCGCCTAAACCTTCGAACTTTATCAACTATGTGTCCCCTCAACCCTTTTCTCTTCCTTTCTCTGTTCTCTTTCTTAGTGCAACGTGGCAGACTTCGTTACCGTCTAACGAGATAGACCCGCGCATCTGAGAGAGGTTAGCCATGGCCCACCGAGTGTTCCTGCTTATTTGCGCGCTATTTACTTTTTCGTTGGAGCTTTCCCCCAACGCCTTTGCGGACAACAGTCACGCTCGTATCATTCGGCTGAGCCTCGCTCAAGGTGACGTGCGTTTTGCCCCCAGCTTTCACGACGATCCCCTAACCGATGCCAACGCCGGGTGGCAGGCGGCTCCATTAAACCTGCCGATTCGCCAGGGTTATGTGCTTGCGACAGATAATGGCCGCGCTGAGGTTGAGTTCGAGAATGGCGCGATGATGTTTCTCGGGGCAAATACCGTCGTGGAATTCTATGATCTCTCCTTGCGCGATGGGGATCGGATTACCCGCCTTGTGCTTCGACAGGGCTCTTCCACTTTCTACGTGAATCCTTCGAACAGCGACTATTTCAGCGTCACAGGCGGCGACTTTACCGTGGAAGCCGCGGGGCGCGCGACATTCCGCCTGGACAATTTCGACGACGGCAGCACGGTAAATATTGAAAAGGGCCGCGCCAATGTTTTGCGCAACAGCAGATCCACTCCACTCGAGAAGGGCCAGTCCTTTTCCGTTCATGCTGGTGATTCCGCCCAGGAAGTGATCGGGCGTGCGGCGGAGACCGACGATTTCGATCGCTGGGTTTCCGGCCGCATTGACAGCGTGGTGACCGCCACGAACTATTCCTCGCAGTACGTGAATTCGCCAGATTATTCGGCGGGCTTTGGCGATCTTTACACCTACGGCTCCTGGTTTCCGATGGGCGGCTACGGCTATTGCTGGCGGCCTTTTGGTATGAGCTTCGGCTGGTCGCCATTCAGTTACGGCGGCTGGTTTCAGGATCCCTTTTTCGGCAATACGTTTATCGGCTCCGCGCCGTGGGGCTGGTTGCCATATCACTATGGCGGCTGGATTTTTTCGCCGGCATACGGCTGGGTCTGGGCGCCGACCGGGTTTGGTTATGGCGGACCTGTTCACTACAGGCCAGTGACGGCTGTGTGGCTTCGCAATGGCAGTACGCTCGGAATCGTTCCCCTGCATCCCGCGGACAAATCTGGGAAGACAGCGCTGAACCTGAACCAGGGAGTCTTTCCTGTCCAGAATTCACAAGTCCTTCATACGACCCTTGCGCCCGAGGCCGGACAGTGGGCTGTCCTGAAGAAGGGCCCGACGGAAGTGATTTCCTCGAGTCTCACCGCCAGCGCTCCGCCGTCCCGAGTGTCGCGCACCGTCGTCGCCGGCGCCTCCGGTACCCGCGTTGTCACTTTGGGTCGCGATTCGTCGATTTCTTATGATCCGCGTGAGCATCGCTACGTCAACAACGCAAATCCGGCTGCAGCGTCGACAAATGAATTGCGTGCGGAAACCTCTCGCAGTAATGGAGCACAACCTACGAATAACCCGAGTACTGGCGCAATAATCCCGAGAGAAACGTCGGCCCGTTCGCCGGTCAGGGCGGGCACTCCAGGTTCGCCAGCAGTTCCGCAGGCACCAACTTCCTCTTCCGCCCGGGATGCGGCACCTCCTCGGCCTCCCGCGGTTCCCGCGCCGGCCCGCAGCGGAGGCTCTTCGAGTTCAGGTGGCAATTTCTCCTCCGGAGGTTCCACGTGGGGAGGCGGCAGCCGAAGCGGCGGAAGTGCTTCGGGTTCCTCCGCTGGATCGTCGGGACACCCATCCGCCTCAGGTGGCGGAGGCGGCCACCCGCATTGACGGGTCAATAGTGGTGGTTCTGTTTGTTCTCTGAGTCCTTAAATGTAACGCTGGCTTTCAAGCGCGTCTTTTGCGCCCCGAATGAATTCGCGGGGCCGGCCCGCCCCGCAGAGCCAGCCACTTGCGCGTTTTCTGGACGCCGGCCTATACAAAAATCATTCCTGCATAACCAACCACCGAACTCCGGTCGCCATTTACATCACCGGAAGTCGCATAACCCACAAGTTCACCACTCGTCGCGCCAAGTTCCTTCATCGCCGTGAGCAACGCCACCGCGGGGCCCAATCCGCACATGGAGATTTTCTCCCTGCGGCACACCTCGTATAATCCGCTGGCGTCCACGGCCTTCATGCGCTGAATCGCCTTCGTATCTTTGAGCCGGGTGATTTCGTCGGATTCGTAATGATTCATGTCGGACGAAGCGAGGATTAGAATTTCTTCCCGGCTTTCCTTCAGCACCCGCGCAAGTCCCATTCCAAGCGCCTGCAAATCATCGAACCGCAGAGTGCCCACAGCCACTGGCACAAAGGAAAAGCCCGCATCGAGGACTTGCAAAAAGGGGAGTTCCACTTCCAGCGAGTGCTCGCGGCTGTGAGCGACGCTGTCTTCCTTCAAACCCGGACAGGCCGTCTTGACCGTTTGGGCGAGCGCTTCGTCTACCGAAACATCTCCGAGCGGGGTCCGCCATGCGCCTTCGGAAAGAATCGCGAGATCCTCGCCCATCGGAGAATGCCTCACGCCCAAAACCAGAACTCGCGGTGGAAAAATAATCCGCGAAAACACAGCTCCGGCAATCCCTCCGGAATAAATATATCCGGCGTGGGGAACGAGGCAGCCGCTCACGCTCGCTTTGCTGGCTCCAGGCTCTGGCGCGGTAAATTTCCGAATCAGGTGGGTCAATTCACGGGGATCCGCCGGATAGAATTGTCCGGCGACTGCGGGCAGGCGCAACATTTAACCCTCCGGGATCAGAGGGACTTCGACGGTTTGCCCTTGAATTTCACAACTCTCAGCGAGGTCGGGTCATATTCCAGCTTCACCTTGTCGCCGTACTGGTAACCGCCCTTATCAATGATCTGCTGCATTCTTGCGGAGGCTGCTTCGCTGAG
>Ga0210407_10003746_pt1 | contig 12192 bp, 10 predicted proteins | sample IncBWC27MmetaG_FD_150860 | JGI IMG/M metagenome (GOLD analysis project Ga0210407, IMG submission 150860) | Forest soil microbial communities from Barre Woods Harvard Forest LTER site, Petersham, Massachusetts, United States - Inc-BW-C-27-M | ecosystem: Environmental > Terrestrial > Soil >... | reverse complement strand
CTCCATCCTTATCAGTGCATGTTGTGACACGGGCGACGACATTGACGGCGTTTCGGGATGCGGCTCCGGCCGCGGACGTGGTGCTGCCGGCGGCGGCGGCGCGCCGCGAGGCCGGGCGCCACGCGCCGCACGATCTCAACCTCCGCATTCACGGCGATCTGGCAAATGTCGAGGCCGAGTGGAGGCGCTTCCTCGAGATCTGGCGCGAGCTGCGGCTGCGGCTGCGGCTGCAGCAGGATCCGCTCTTCCGCCACGACTGGATCGATCTGGAAAAGATGCCGCAGACGCTCGGCGCCCAGCGCAATCCGTTCACCTATCTCGACGTTTCGCCCAACGCCAGCGGCGCGCATCTCACGCAGCTCGGCGGCGACTGGGAAGAGTTTTATACCGCGAAGCGCTCGTCGGCGACGCGCCGGCGCGACCGCGCCAAGCGCCGGCACATGTCCGAACACGGCGACGTCCAGTTCGCGACGGCCGCGGAAGCGGCCGACGCCCGGCGCACGCTCGAGATTCTGATGGAGCAGAAAAGCCGGGCGCTCGTGCGCAAGGGAGTCGCCGACATGTTCGCGCGTCCCGGCTGGCGCGAGTTCTTTCTCGATCTGGCGACCAATCCGCAGACGCGGCAGCTCGTTCATGTCGCGCGCCTGCAGGTCGGCGCCGACGCGGTGGCGGCCAATTTCGGCGTCGTGTTCGGCGGCTGCTACTATCACGTGCTGGCGAGCTATTGCGAAGACAGCCGCGCCGCCCACTTCGGGCCGGGCGCGCTGCACCTGCGCGAGCTTCTCAAATACGCGATCGAGCGCGGCCTCCAGCGCTTCGACTTCACCATCGGCGACGAGCGCTATAAGCTCGAATGGTGCGACAGCAGCCTGAAACTGTACGACCATGCCGCCGCCGCGACCTGGCGGGGCTGGCCGGCCTCGCGCGCTGCGGCCGCGCGGCGCCGGCTCAAGCGCCTGATCAAGCAGACGCCCTGGGTGTGGAACGCGGTCTCCGCTGCCCGCACTGCGCTTGGCTCATTCTCGCGCCCGGCGCGGCCGTGAAGCGGGGGGCAGCCGGCCGCCGCCGCGAACACCCGCCCGGCGCTCGCCAGTGGAGCGGATTTGATATTCGCGCCGGCCGAGCCGCAACGCGTGAAGCGAACGTCAATCCGAAGCTCCACTGCGACTGATATTTGCCAGTGGTCCGTGCTCCCGCGACCGGCAGGCCGGATGAATACCGCGCGCTGACCGGTGTATGCTCGACCCGATTGTGCAACATCGAGGGTCCGATGACCGGGAATTCCCTTTGGCCGGAACTGCCGCTTTCGGCCTGGAGCGAGACCTGCGAGACGCTGCACCGCTTTACGCAGATCGCCGGCAAGACGCGCCTCGCCACGACGCCACTGGTCAATCACTGGTGGAACGTCACCTTCCTGGTGAATTCGCGCGGCCTCGCCGCCCCGGCGAACATTTGCGCCGCTGGCACGTTCGATATCGTTTTCGATTTCGTCGATCACCGGCTTGGCATCGCCACCAGCGACGGCCGCGCCGAGAGCTTCCCGTTGCGGCCGATGGCGGTCGCCGATTTCTACGCGGAATTCATGGACCGGCTGCGCCGCCTCGGCATCGACGTGCACATCTGGACGATGCCAAGCGAGATCGCGAACGCGGTCCCGTTCGAGCAGGATCGCACGCACGCACAGTACGATCGGGAATATGCCGCGCGCTTCCAGCAGGTGCTGGTGCAGGCGGCGCGGGTGCTGAATGAATTTCGCGCCCGCTTCATCGGCAAGGTCAGTCCGGTGCATTTCTTCTGGGGCAGCTTCGATCTCGCGGTCACGCGCTTTTCCGGCCGCACCGCGCCGCCGCCCACGGGCGTCACGCCCAACGTCGCCAGCTGGGTGATGGCGGAGGCCTATTCGCACGAGGTCTCGAGCTGCGGCTTCTGGCCGGGGAACGGCGGCTACGGCCGCGCCGCGTTCTACGTCTACGCCTATCCGGAGCCGGCGGGCTACGGCGACGCGCCGCTGCGCACGCCGGGGGCCTTCTACGACAAGAACGTCGGCCAGTTCATCCTGCCGTACGATGCGGTGCGCGCGGCGCGCGACCCCGATGCGCTGCTGCTCGGCTTCCTGCAGGAAACCTACGCCGCCGCCGCCGATCTCGCGAAATGGGACCGCAAGGCGCTCGAACGCGCCGGCTGAAAAATCGGCGTGAATGAGCGGCGCCGCTGGCGGCCGCTTCCGCGGTGGCGGACGCGCGGCTATGCTTCACGGCACCGCGGAGGAGGCTCAACCGGACATGCGCATCAGGATTCGCCTGGCGATCTCCGGTCTCGTTCTCGCATCGATCATCGTCAGCGCTGTCGGCGTCCACGTATTGTGGTGGCGGACCGCCGAAACCAACAGCCAAACGCTTGCGGCGACGATCAACGAGCAGATCGTCGCTGCGGTGGGGAAGGAACTCGAGACCATCACCACCCAGGCGCGCGCGGCGCATACCGCGATACGCACCCTGTTCGTGCAAAACGTTCTCGGCACGCGCGAGGCCGACAAGCGCGAATTCGTCTTTCTCTCACAGCTCCAGTCGCAGCCGGGCATCTCCTGGGTGGCATTCGGCTGGCCGAACGGCGACTTCTTCGCCGCGCACAAGCTCGGCGATTTGGGCCTGGAGATGATGGAGATCGCTCCGGTCGACGGCGTGGTGAAGCGGCGCGTCGACGCCTACCAGGTGGTCGTCGATGACATCCAGTTCGAGAAGCGTAGCTTCGAAGGCACCGATTTCGTCGTCACCGATCAGGAATGGTACAAGAAAGGCATCGCGAGCGACGAGCCGAGCTGGTTCGAGGTCACCGCGCATCCCGTGGGCCTGCGTCCTTCGATCGCCTTTGTCGGCCCGATCGATGTCTACCAGAAACGCCAAGGCGTACTTGCCGTCGTCATCGAGAACACGCGGCTCGCGCAGTTTTTGTCGCAGCTTTCGGTCGGCAAGACCGGCGCCGCGTTCATCCTCGGCCGCGGCGGAAGCACGATCGCCGCGCCCGATCCGGACGCCGACGAGACCAACATGCAGCGCTCGGATCAGCCGTTGCTGCCGGTCGCGCAGGGCGTATTCAAGGCGGCCGGCGGCTCCGACGAAAGCGACAAGAAAACCGCTCGCCAGGTGAGGTTCGTCACCGGCGCCGACGCCTATGCGGTCACCCTGACCCCGCTGGCCTTTCCCGGCTGGACGCTCGCCACCGTCATTCCGGAGGCGGAGTTTCTCGGCCCGATCGAAACGACGATACGGCGTCTGCTGGTTGGGCTCGCGATTCTCATCCTCGCGGCCGGCGCGCTTTCCGCGTGGCTGGCGCGACGGATTATTGCCGCACCGCTGATCGCAGTGACCGACGAGCTCAAGCACGTCGAGCGCTTCGAGCTCGACCAGGTGCGGCGCCGTCCCTCGCGCATCGCCGAGCTGGAAAACCTGTCGAGCGCCATCGCCGATATGGCGGGCGGGTTGGCGGCGTTTCGCAAATACATCCCCGCGGACCTGGTGAAGACGCTGCTGAGCGAGGGCGTCGAGCCGCGCCCCGGCGGCTCAATCCGCACGGTAACGATCCTATTCGCGGATATCGCCGGCTTTACCGGGCTCTCCGAACGGCTCGGCGACCAGATCGTGCCGCTGCTGTCCGGCTATCTCGACCTGATGTCGCGCGAGGTGAGCGGCCACGCCGGCACCATCGACAAGTTCATCGGCGACGCGGTGATGGCGTTCTGGGGCGCGCCGGCGGCAAACGCCGATCACGCCGTCGATGCCTGCCGCGCCGCGCTCGCCTCTCAGCAGGCGCTGCGCCAATCGGGACTGTCCGACGACGCCGGCCGGCCGCTCAAGGTGCGCATCGGCATCAATTCCGGCGCGGTTCTGGTCGGCAATATCGGCTCGGAGTTCCGCCTCAACTACACCGTGATCGGCGACGCCGTGAACGTGGCGAGCCGCCTCGAAGGCGCCAACAAGGAATACGGCACCGACATCATCATCGGCGAGGAAACGCGCCGCCTCGCCGGCGACCGCATCGAGGTACGCGAGCTCGACCGGCTCACGGTCTACGGGCGCGAGGGCGGATTGGCGATCTACGAACTGCTCGGTATCGCCGAAGGCGCGGCCAACCCGCCGGGCTGGGCTGCGCTCTACGAGCGCGGCCTCGCTGCCTACCGCGCGCGCGACTTCGCCGGGGCGGCGAATTTGTTCCAGCAGGTCCTGGCTGCGCGGCCGGCGGATGAGCCCGCGCGCATCCTGCTCGCCCGGTGCCGCGAGTTTCTCCACTCGCCTCCCGGAAAAGACTGGGAAGCGGCGAACGCGATGAAGGTGAAGTAGTCACCGGGTGTTGATCGGGGTCAGCCGTCTGTCACAAGCAGGTGATTCAGCTCAGCTGTGCTTTCAACCCGATTTGCCGCGAAAGGCTTTAACCAATTGTGCTATGCAGGCCGCCTGCAGCCGGATGTTCCGGCCCGCCGCGGCCGTTTCGGCGCGTGGGCGCCCTGCCCGCTCAGGGTTTGGAAAGGATCGCGTCATGAACCCGAAAAGCAACATTGCCAATGCCACTATCGCCGGCTCCTTCGTCGCCGCCCTTGCCATGATCGCGGCGCCGGCATTCGCCGCCCCGAAACCACCGCAGGCCACGATGGACAAGTGCTTCGGCATTGCCATGAAAGGTGAGAACGACTGCGCCGCGGGCGCGGGCACCACCTGCGCCGGCACTTCGAGCGTCGACTACCAGGGCAACGCCTGGAAGTACGTCCCGAAAGGAACGTGCGCGAACATAAAGACCCCGAACGGCGCGGGCTCGCTCGAGCCGATCAAGTCCTGACCGGCCCGCGCGGCGCACGCGCCGTACGCCGCGCTTGCCGTTCACTCCCTGGCGAGTAGGGGAGCCGCATGTCGATCACGTCCCGTCTCCCGGCGCGCGCCGGCGTCGGTTTCAAGCCGGCGCATTTTCGCGACATCCTCGCATCGCCGCAACCGGTCGGCTTCTTCGAGGTGCACGCGGAGAACTACATGGGCGCCGGCGGACCGCCGCATGCGCAGCTCGGCGCGCTCCGCGAGCGTTATGCGTTGTCTATTCACGGCGTCGGGCTGTCGATCGGCTCGACCGCGCCGCTCGATCGCGAGCATCTCGCGCGGCTGAAGATCCTGTGTACGCGCTACGAGCCGGAGAGCTTCTCCGAGCATCTCGCCTGGTCGTCGCACGGCGGCGTCTATTTCAACGATCTTCTGCCGCTGCCGTATACGCCGGAGAGGTTGGCGCGCGTCGCCGAGCATATCGACGCGGTGCAGACGGCGCTCGGCCGCGTGATGCTGCTGGAAAATCCGTCCACCTATATGCGGCTTGCCGAGAGCGCGATCCCCGAGGTCGACTTTCTCGCCGAACTGGCGCAACGGACCGGCTGCGGGTTGTTGCTCGACGTCAACAACGTGTTCGTCTCGGCCAAGAACAACGGCACCGATCCTCGGTCCTATCTGGACGCGTTCCCTCTCGACCGGGTGAAGGAAATCCACCTCGGCGGCCATGACCGCGAGGCCAGCGATACCGGCGGCGCGCTTCTCATCGACGCGCACGGATCGCCGGTCGCTGACGAGGTCTGGGCGCTCTACGCCGATGTCATCGCCCGTACCGGGGCGATCGCGACCCTCCTCGAATGGGACAACAACATTCCCGACTGGCCGACACTCGCCGCTCAGGCGGTCGCGGCGGAAGATATTCTTGCCGGCGGCGCGCGCGCGTCGGCGGCGGCGTAGGATCCGCCGTGGCGGCGGCGTTCGAAGCCTCGTTCGCCCGCGCGCTGCTCGACGCCGCGGCGCCCGTTCCCGATGCCGTCGCCGCGGCGGATGCGCCAACGGCAACGCGGCGCTTTGCCGTCTACCGCAACAATGTCGTGGCCGGCCTGGTGAACACGCTCAGGAGCCGCTTTCCCGTGACCGAGAAGATCGTCGGCGAAGAGTTTTTCGCGGCGATGGCGCGCGCCTTCGTGACAGAGAAGCCGCCGCGCACGCCGCTGCTGGCGGGCCACCGCGACGAATTTCCTGCCTTCATTGCCGGTTTCGCGCCGGCCCGCGAGCTTCCCTATCTTCCCGATGTCGCGCAGCTCGAGGCGGCGCGCACGCGGGCCTATCACGCCGAAGACGCCGTGCCGGTCGACGCGGGCGCCTTCGCGGCGCTCGACCCTGGCGCTGCCGGCGGGCTCCGCATCGCGCTGCACCCTTCCACCGAAATCGTCCGCTCGCCCCATCCCATCGTCACCATCTGGGCGATGAATTCAGGTGAACAGCCGCTCGCCGCGATCGAGGACTGGCGCAGCGAGGATGCGCTGGTCAGCCGCCCGCATCTCGACGTCGAGGTGCGCTTGCTGCCGCCCGGCGGCGCCGCGTTCCTGCGCGCGCTCGCCGCCGGGCGGACGCTCGCCGAAGCGGCCGAGACCGCACGCGCCGATCATTCCGCGTTCGACCTCGCCGGCAATTTGGCCGGACTGATCGGCTGGGGCGTCGCCGGCAAAGTGATCCTGCCGGCGCCGCCGGAAACTGACTAGCCGCGCCGTTGTTCGCCCGGAGCGTGCCTGTGACAAGCCCAGACCTGCCGTTACAATCCCGGCATGCGCTTGGCCTTGCGGCTCCATCCGAACTCGCTTTCCTTCGCGGCGACCCAGCTGGAAGTGGAAGTCACGCGCCCGCGCAGCAGCACCCTGGTACTGTCCTACGCCGTCACCGGCAGGATGCGTGACCTGCAACTGCCGCCGGTCGTGGCGACGACGCGGGCCGACGAGCTGTGGCGGCACACCTGCTTCGAGGCCTTCCTGCGCACGTTGCCGGGCGCCGCGTACTACGAATTCAACTTCGCGCCGTCGACGCAATGGGCGCCCTATCGTTTCAGCAGCTACCGCAGCCGGATACGCGCGGCGAGCGCGCTGCGCACGCCCCTGTTCGAGGTGCAATCGAGCCCCGATCGCTTCGCATTGCAGGCCGCTCTGGAGCTCGACGAGCTGTCGAACCTGCCGCCCAACGCCAGCCTGCGCCTTGGCCTCGCGGCGGTGATCGAGGAGACGAGCGGGCACAAGTCGTACTGGGCGCTGGCGCATCCCCCGGGCAAGCCGGACTTCCATCATTCCGATGGCTTCGCCTATCAACTTCCCCCAGTCTAGCACGATGCCTGCTCGGCCTGATGTGCGAACGCGGAACACGCATCCCCTCGTAGGGGTGGGGGGTCGGGAGGCTATACGCGAGCGTCCGCGGCAGCGCGTCTCCTCACGACCCCCCTCCCCCGCAAGTAGGGAGGGAGCACAGTAAGCTTGGTCCGCTGAATTCGTGTCGCTGAACTCTGGCTTGGCTAGATGATGAAATTCGGTATCGATCGGTTGATTGGCGAACCCACGCTGCGCGCGCCGCTCGCTGGCCGGCGCGTTGCGCTGCTGGCGCATCCGGCTTCGGTGACAGCGGACCTGACGCATTCGCTCGACGCGTTTGCCGCCTGCGGCGACATCAAGCTTGCCGCCGCCTTCGGTCCGCAGCACGGGCTACGCGGCGACAAGCAGGATAACATGATCGAGTCGCCCGACTTTCACGATCCGGTGCACGGCATCCCCGTATTCAGCCTCTACGGCGAAGTACGCAAGCCGACGAATGCGATGATGGACGCCTTCGACGTCATGCTCGTCGATCTGCAGGATCTCGGTTGCCGCATCTATACGTTCGTCACGACGCTGCGCTATGTGCTCGAAGCGGTGGCACAACGTCGGAAAGCGGTGTGGGTGTTGGACCGGCCCAATCCTGTCGGCCGGCCGGTCGAAGGTTTGGCGCTGCGCGAAGGCTGGGAGAGCTTTGTCGGCGCCGGGCCGCTGCCGATGCGCCATGGGCTCACCCTCGGCGAACTGGGTTCGTGGTTCGTCAAAAAACTCAGGCTCGATGTGGAGTACCGCATCATCGAGATGCAGGGCTGGCAGCCTGACGCCGCGCCGGGCTTCGGCTGGCCGCTCGGCGAGCGCGCCTGGGTCAATCCCAGTCCCAACGCGCCCAATCTGTTCATGGCGCGCGCCTATGCCGGCACGGTGATGGTCGAGGGCACGACGCTCTCGGAAGGGCGCGGCACCACGCGGCCGCTCGAACTGTTCGGCGCGCCCGACATCGACGCGCGCGCGGTGATCAAGGAAATGCACGCGCTCGCGCCGCACTGGCTCCGCGGCTGCCGCCTGCGCGACTGCTGGTTCGAGCCGACATTCCACAAGCACGCCGGCAAGCTCAACAGCGGCGTGCAGATCCACACCGAGGGTCCCGACTACGGCCACGCGGCGTTCAAGCCCTGGCGCGTCCAGGCGCTAGCCTTCAAGGCGATCCGCCGCCTCAATCCCGACTATCTGCTGTGGCGCGACTTTGCTTACGAGTACGAACACGGCAAGCGCGCGATCGACGTCATCAACGGCGGCCCGATGCTGCGCGAATGGGTCGACGATGCGCACGCGACGCCGGCGGATTTGGATGCGCTGGCCGTGCCGGATGAGCAGGGGTGGGTGCGGGACCGGGAGGGGTTGCTGCGGTACTAAACAAACGTAGCCCGGATGAGCGAAGCGAAATCCGGGATATGCTCGGCGCATGGTCCGGTATCGACGCAACCGCCTTGAAGTTGGCAAGTTCTTCTTCACGCTAACGCTCGCGGATCACCGATCGACAGTTCTGGTCGATCAAATAAGCGCGCTTCGTGCGGCGTTTCGCGCCACTCGGCAGGAACGACCCTTCGGCCTCAACGCGGTCGTGATTCTGCCCGATCATTTGCATGCGATATTGACGCTCCCTGACGGGGACGCGGATTTCCCCGGACGCTGGCGTCGCATCAAGGGGCATTTCAGCACCAACCTGCTGGTTGCAGGTATCGAAATCAGACGCCATCCCTACGGCGAGCGTCGGAGTTGAGTCAGCAAAGCCGTTCGCGGAACAACGCGCGGGAATCGGCCCCGGACATTGCATGGGCTGAGACGGGCGGAACGGCTGTCCCGGATATCGCTTCGCTCATCCGGGCTACACAACGGCGATTTTTATCAACCCGCGATCTCCCGCCGCACCAGCGCGGCGCCGTCGGCCATCGCCTGCATCTTGGCGAAGGCGACCGGCCGCGGCAGGTATTTCATGCCGCAATCGGGCGCGATCACGAGGCGTTCCGCCGGCACAAAGTCGAGTGCGCGGCGGATGCGGCCGGCGACGGTCGCCGGCGTCTCCACCTTCATGTCGGCGAGGTCGATCACGCCGACGATGATGGTCTTCGACGGCAGCGTCTGCAGAATCCGGCAGTCGAGGCCGGGCTGCGCCGCCTCGATGGAGACCTGCTGCGCTTTCGAGCTTTCCAGCTCGGGCAGGAACGAGTAGCCCGACGGCTTGTCGTGCACCAGGGCCGCGTAGCCGAAGCACAGATGCACGGCGACCGTGCCGGTCACGCCGGCGAGCGCCCGGTCGAGCGCCTTGAGGCCGTAGCGCCGTGCGTCCGCGGGATGCTGCTGCATCCACGGCTCGTCGATCTGCACGATGTCGGCGCCGGCAGCGAACAAATCCTTGATCTCGGCATTGAGGGCGGCGGCATAGTCGAGCGCCATCGCCTCGGCGTCGCCGTAAAAATCGTCTTGCGCCTGCTTGCTCAGGGTGAACGGGCCCGGCACCGTCGCCTTGACCGCGCCGCCGGTGTTGGCGCGCAGCACCGCAAGATCGCGCACGCCGACGGGCCGCAACCGGCGGATCGGGCCGACCACGCGCGGCACCGCAATGGGCTTGCCGGTCCGGCTCAGCGTCGTACCCGGCCGTTCCACGTCGACGCCGTCGAGCGCCGTGGCGAAACGGTTGGAGTAGCTTTCACGCCGCTGCTCGCCGTCGGTGATGATGTCAAGCCCGGCGCGCTCCTGGTCGCGGATCGCGAGGATGGTGGCGTCGTCCTGCGCGGCTTCGAGATGCTCGGGCGCAACGCGCCAGAGATCGTCGGCGCGCACGCGCGGCACCTGCGTCGACAGCCTCGCGCGGTCGATCAGCCACTCGGGCTGCGGGTAGGAGCCGACGAGGGAGGTTGGCAGCAGCATAGGCTTTCAGGTGTGCGCCGGGCGCGCCGGCAAGAGCCGGCGCCCCGGAATGGCGTCAATCCAAAAGCTACTTCGCCTTCGCGTACGGATAGATGACGTCGCCGGTCTTCTGATCGGCCGGGGTCAGCACCGTCTGATAGTCCATGCCCCGCCAGGTCTCGAGGTTCGCGGCTTCGGTGACGCCGTGATACTGCACCGTCAGCATGGCGGACTTGGTCCACTCGCCGTCCTTGCCGAAGCGGAAGTCGCCCATGATGGTCTTGAACTCGTTGTTGTGCAGGTAGTCGGCGAGCTTGTCGTCGTTGATGCTTTTCGCGCCCTCGACCGCTTCGCCGAGCACCTGCAGATAGGCGTAGCCCCAGCCGCCGAGATAGTAGCCGAGCGGATCGACGCCTTCGGACTTCGCCCGCGCCTGGTAGGTCTTGAAGAACGCCTCGGCCGGCGCCATCAGGTTCGGCGACGGCACCCAGGTCTCGTAGTTGATGATGCCGTTGAGCTTCGATTTCAGCCGGTCCTTGAACACGGTCGCCTGCAGCCCGACCATGGCGCCGCCGAACATTTTCGGCGTGAAGTTGAGCTCGTTCGCCGACTGCAGGATGCCGACCGAGCTCAGCGGATAGGAGCACGCAATCACGAGGTCGGCGTTGGCGGACTGCAGCGCGCGAATGATCGGCGAGAAGTCGGTCGTGCCCGGCGGATAGGTCTTGTCGTAGACGATCTTGAAACCGTACTCCTTGGCGCTGTCGCGCGCGCCCTCGCAGGCGTTGCGCGCGAACTCGGCATCCTCGGCGGTGAGCGCCACGGTCTGCGGCTTGGGATTCTGCGCCGCCGCGATCTGGAAGAAGCCGTCGCTGAAGGATTGCTTCGGTGTCGGGCCGGACGGCAGCATCGAGAAATATTTCGCATAGTGGAATTCGCTGTTCAACCCGAGCGCGAACAGGCTGATGTAGGTCTTGCCCTTCTGCATGACGACCGGCATCGCCGGCGCGTTCATGTTGGTCGCGTAGGGCCCGACCACGAGATCGACCTTATCGACGTCGAGGAGCTTGGTGTAGATTCCCGGCACCGTCGCCGGGTTGGACTGGTCGTCATAGTTGATGAGCTGGACCTTGCGGCCGAGCAGGCCGCCCTTGGCGTTGATTTCCTCTTCCCAGATTTTCGCGCCGAGCAGCGCCTGCTTGCCGTTGGGCGCCAGCGGCCCGGTGAGTGCCATGCTGAAGCCGATCTTGATCGGCTCGCCGCTCTGCGCCGAAGCCGGAACCGGCGCCACGGCAAGGGCGCCGGCGACGATTGCCGCGCCGCACCAGGTGAGCCCGCGCCGGAAGATGCGGCGCGAAGCGACGCCGTCCCCCGCGATGCCGTGCCATGCGAACTGCGACGCCAGGTAATGACCCATGGTGTTCCTCCCTCCAAGGCTTTTCATTCGCGCTGCCCGGCGTTCCGGGTTCGCCCCCGACGCGACAAGTCGCGAACACAATGCCCCGCTTCCATCGACGTGAAAAGAGCACGAGGCAATCCGCCGCTGCGGGCCATGGCCCATCGGAAGAAGGCCCGGCAAACGTCGGGCAAAACTCCTATTGCCGGCCTGTTCGTTTCCCCTTACTTTGCTCTCATGCGAAGGCGGAACTGGCCTAGCCGGTGAGGACCTCGCGCATAAAGAGAAGGAAACGACCATGTCCTGGACAACTCCTACCCTCGTTGAGATCTGCATCGGCCTCGAAATCAACGGCTATCTTCCGGCCGAGTTCTGATCTGCACTTCTGCATCTTCCGACGATCCCCGTGAATGGGGCGTCTAACCGCCATCGTACTCGGTGCAGCGGGGGGTGGCGGGTTTCCGCAATGGAATTGTCGGTGTCCGGTGTGTCGGCTCGCTTGGGCGAGCGACACGCGGGTCAAGCCGCGCACGCAGGCCAGCCTCGCCGTCTCCACTGACGGCGAGCGCTGGGTCCTGCTCAATGCTTCGCCCGATCTGCGCGCCCAGGTGCAGGCGACGCCTACGTTGCAGCCGCGCGCCGGCACACGCGACACGCCGATCGCCGCCGTCGTCCTGACCGGCGCCGAGGTCGATCAGGTCGCCGGCCTCCTCGTCCTGCGCGAACGCCAGAATTTCACCGTGCTTGCCAC
>Ga0210407_10003736_pt1 | contig 12220 bp, 16 predicted proteins | sample IncBWC27MmetaG_FD_150860 | JGI IMG/M metagenome (GOLD analysis project Ga0210407, IMG submission 150860) | Forest soil microbial communities from Barre Woods Harvard Forest LTER site, Petersham, Massachusetts, United States - Inc-BW-C-27-M | ecosystem: Environmental > Terrestrial > Soil >... | reverse complement strand
AGCAAACCGCTTGCGCTGAATACCCGCACCCGGATCACCCTCAAGCGCAAGGAGCAGATTGTCGAGGCGCTGGCCGTCGTGCGCATCGTGAAGCCGCGCATCGGCATGGGCTTGGAGTTTATCGACCTTGACTCCCCCTATCATGAAGTGTTGGCGCGCTGGATCGAGCAACTCCGCCGAAGCCGCTGAACTGTTTCGCAAGAATCCGGATCGTTCTCAACTCCTATGAACCTTGTTGAGAAGTTGGCCCTCCGTGCGGTGCGCTCCCACAATCGAATACTGCTTGCCCATCGCGACGCGTGACAGTTAACTTAATCTCCATCGCTGGATCACCAGTCACAAGCCTTTTTTCGAGGCAGGAGAGTTGCTCGTATGCCTACTGCTTCGTGTCCAGCGGGTGCGAGCTCTTTTCGTAAAACTCATCTTGCAGCCTCAGACTGGCGTCGTCCGCTTTGACCGCACGAATCGCTTCGTCAATAGCGTTAATCCACGCTTTCATCACGAATTCTCCCAACTCCTTCGTGGCCACCGAGCCATCGCCCGAATAATGGTCGGGAAATTTCGCGTACCACCAGATTCCCGTGTACACGTCCTCGGGAAGGTGCACGCGATTCTGATCGGCGCCGGACTCAGTTCCCGCGCGCTCCAGATGCACCAACTCGGGATGCGAAACAATCATCGTCGAAGTCTCCGTTTGCCCGGCGTGCATGTCGATCTGATCTTTTTTCACCGGCCCGCCCTTCGGCAATTCGTGACCCCATTGAACGTACACGACGTAATCGTGCGGCTTGTCCAGTTGCGTTTGCGCAAAGTAGGGAAGCAAGCTCTCGTTGCCGCCGTGGCCGTTCACTATGACTATCTTCTTGCAGCCGTTGCGCGCCATTTCATCGGTCGTTTCTTGCAGCAGTTTCAATTGCAGCTCGCGGCTGTACGCCACGGTTCCTGGTTCTTGCTTGGCCTCAAATATCTGGCCGAAATAGTATTCGGGAAAAACGACCGCGTATTCCTGCTCGGCGGCATGCAGCGCCGCGTACCGCACATTGAGAAGGTCCGTGCCCAGCGGCAGGTGCGGTCCATGCTTTTCCAGAATCCCGAAGGGCAACAGGCACGTTCCCTTCGCCTGCGCGATCGCCTCCCGAAAATCCGCGGCTGTCAATTCTTCCCATTTCACGGAGCGTTTGGTTTGCCCCATGGCAGAGCACGAACCCAGAAAAAGTAGAAATAGAGACACGGCGGCAATTCTGCGCATAGTTTTCCCTCCCCTTGTTCGCCGAGCATTCTAATCTCACCCCATCGATTTCGCATAATTAAATCGATTTTATGCCATCAATGCACCGCTCGTCTCGACCGCTACGCCGCGCTCTTCGCTCTCACTTTTCGCTTCGCAGGCCTGCTATCCCGGATCCATTTGAAAATCGAGTATCCGCTTCCGGCGATCGAGATCACCGTGATCGCAATGATAAAGTGCTCCAGTCGCGGCGACTTCGCAATCGTGACCATCCACCTTCCATAATGCACGGCCAATCCTGCTTCAATCGCGAATCGCAGAAATCTCATCCCCCCGATAATGGCCAGCAGCTTTCCCCGCGGATATTCGAATGCCGCCGAGGCTCCCACCAGCGTGGTGAATGGAAACGGCGGCGGCATCAAACATGCAATGGCCACAACCCAGCCCGCATGATGTTCCACTTGCTTAACGAAATAGTTCGCGCGTTTGCCGGTAAGATGCGACCGGATGCTTTCGTTCCCTTTGCTGCTCAGCCAAATCGTGATGAAGCAACCAACCACGGACCCCGCCGTAGCCATCAGCACGTAATAGGGCGCCAGAGCGTGCTTGTGCGCGCTCAACGCCAAAATCAAAATATCGTTGCCCAGCGGCAGCATGAGGAACGACGAGTCCAGCGTGCCAACGACGAATAGGCCCAATCCTCCGGCGTGAAACGCGAGTTTTGCGAGGTAGCGAAGCAGATTCTGTCCGGTGATTCCTTGAGGAGACGCACCCTCAGGTCCCAGTCTTGGTGCAGCCTCAGCTTGATGCTTGCGCGCTCATTGCTGCAATACAAGGAAAACTGTACGCGTGCTCGTGTCTATCTCCATCCAATCTCCAGCACTTGTATCGAATGCCCGGGCACCGTCCGCCGCAGCGTCTCTCCCACCCCCTCAATCGTCGTCGCCACCGGCACGATCTTCTTTGGATCGGCAATCGAGTTGGTCTCTTCCTTAGTCTTCGCTTTCAACGTAATTAGTGTGGCGCGATTCCCCATGTGCCCAGCGCTCTGAATCGTCCCCGCCAAGGAAGCATCAGACGGTCCATCCCCGCACGCCGGCTGAACCCGTTGCCCTGCCTCTAAATATACCTTGACACGTATATGCGTTGTGGCGTATACGATGGGCATGGAATCCGTGTTCGAAATCATTGCCGAGCCGAACCGCCGCGCGATATTGAGTCTCCTGGTCTCGTCACAGCAGTCGGTTGGAGAGATCGAGAGTCAGCTTCGTATGACCCAGCCGACCGTGTCAAAGCACCTGCGCGTGCTGCGCGAGGCCGGCTTCGTGGAGTCCACGGTGGACGCACAGCGCCGTCTCTACCGGTTGAGACCTGAACCATTGCAGCAGGTCGATGCATGGCTGGATCAATTCCGCCGGTTCTGGTCCGCTCACGTGGATGCTCTCGAACGCCACCTCGACCGCATGGAGCAGTCAACACCATCGAAACGGAAAACGAAGAAAAGAGGACGCGGCCCAAACCGCGATCGAGACAAAGGAGAAACGAAATGAAAATTAAGATCACGAGCGTATACGTGGACGATCACGACAAGGCCCTGCGCTTCTATACGGAGGTGCTGGGCTTTGCCAAGAAGTCCGATTTCAGTAACGGCCCATATCGCTGGCTGACCGTAACTTCGCCGGAGGAGCCCGAGGGGACTGAACTGCAGCTGGCACTGAACAACAACCCCGCGGCCAAAGCGTACCAGCAGGCGCTATTTCAACAGAGCCAGCCCGCGTCCATGTTCTTCACTGACGACGTCAAGCGCGACTACGAGCGGATCAAGGCCCGCGGCGCCGAGTTCACCATGCCGCCCACCGAGGTGACCGGCTCGACCATTGCGATGCTGAACGACACCTGCGGCAACCTCATTCAGCTCACCCAGCTGGCGAAGTATTCACACTAAGGAGAAGAAGGTGAGCTATCGCGAGCAGCACACGCCGGGTCCGGCAAGCGGCGCGCAGATACGAAAGGACGGGGAGAAGTGGACGCTCATTCTCGTCAGAGAACTGCGCCATGCGCCGGAAAAAGTCTGGCTGGCGCTTACCGACCCGGCGCATCTGCGCGAGTGGGCTCCGTTCGACGCCGACGGCAACCTGGGCACGCTTGGAACCACGGTGAAGCTCACCACGGTGGGTGCACCCGCGCCGCGTGTTACCGAAACAACCGTTACGCGTGCCGACGCTCCTGAGGTGCTCGAGTACAAATGGGGTGGCTTCGACATGCGATGGCAACTCGAGCCCCTTGGTAGCGGCACGCGGCTAACGCTGTGGACCAACATCGGCCACCGTTTCATCGCCATGGGTGCTGCCGGGTGGCACATTTGCTTCGATGTACTGGATCACCTTCTCAGCGGGACCCCGATCGGCCGCATGGTTGGTCCCGAAGCCATGAAGTTCGGCGGCTGGCAGCAGCTGAACGCGGAGTACGCCAAGCAGTTCGGCGTTGAAACGCCCAACTGGCCGCCGAAGGCAACGCCAGAGTCGTGAATCGGGGGAATCGAGAAACAATGCACCGACCATTGAAGAGCAATAGAAAGGAGTTGTCACGAGAACAATCTGAACAACTACTGCGAAAATTGAAAGTCCGCTTTGAGAAGAACACGAACCGCCATAAAGGTCTTGAATGGATTCAAGCACAAGCAAAGCTGCACGCCAATGCTGAAAAACTGTGGTCACTCGGTGAAATGGAACGAACTGGCGGTGAGCCGGACGTCGTTGGGCATAACGAAAAGACGGATGAGTATATTTTCTATGATTGCTCGGCGGAGAGTCCTAATGGCCGCAGAAGTGTTTGTTACGACCGTGATGCGCTGGAGTCAAGGAAAGAAGATAAGCCAAAAGATAGCGCTGTTGATATGGCATGTGCCATGGGCATTGAGCTCTTGACCGAAGAAGAATATCGAGAGTTGCAGAAACTTGGACATTTCGACACGAAAACATCGAGCTGGGTGAAAACGCCTTCTGATATCCGAAAACTCGGCGGCGCCATCTTTTGCGATCGCCGCTTCAACACTGTTTTTGTGTATCACAACGGTGCGGAAGCTTACTTTGCCGCCAGGGGATTCCGCGGTTCGCTAAGGGTCTAGCTCGAGCATTCATGTTTTACACGTGGGTATCACCCACAAAAGGAGGACAAAGCAATCATGAAAGAGGCCACCAAACGTTCGATTTTTCGATGGATTCACATGATCTTTGGCATTCCGATACTCGGTTACATTTATGATTCACCTTCGGACACTCCAAACTATGCCTCCTCTGTTCGGTATGTCATTCTTCCCGTCTTGCTCCTTTCGGGGCTGTGGATGTGGAAGGGCCATGTCGTTCGGCGGCTTTTTTCGAAGAGTTCGGCACCGCCGATGGCCTACCCCGGCAAGTCTCGGCCATAACAAGCTCTAACTTATCGAGCTCTGTGATTCCGAATCGAACCGTAGGACAGGCCGTTGTTTTCTCTTGACGGCCAGTAAACCGTTTGTCTTACAATCGCGCCATGTCACGAAGAGTCATCCTTGGATTCGGAATCAGCCTTGACGGTTATATTGCGCGGCGCAATGGCGGCCTCGATTTTCTGGTCATCGACAAAGAAGGTGAAGCCGTGATGGCCGACTTTTTCTCCAAGGTTGATACCACCATCATGGGCCGCAAGACCGCGGCAGGTTGGGTGAAAATGCGCGAGAGCGGAGAGATCCCCGAGACCCCGGGCATGGCGAATTACGTAATCTCTCGGCGATGGAAGCCGGGCAAACGCGAGGGTTTTGAAGTGGTGAGCGGATCTCTGAAAGCCTTGGTGAGCAAGCTAAAACGCCGCCCGGGGAAAGACATCTACCTGGGAGGCGGGGGCGAATTGGCCCGCAGTTTCCTACGAGAGGATTTGGTGGACGAGCTCTTCATCGGACTCGGTCCCATACTTCTAGGCGATGGCATCCCCGGGTTTCCGGGTAAGTTTCCGCAGCGCGACTTCCAACTGACGGAATGCAAGTCCTACTCGAATGGATCGGTCGGGCTACGCTATGAACGGAAGCGGAGTAATATCCAATGAATCCTTCGGAACGCATTGACGAGCTGATCGCAGGACTCACCGACTGGCGTGGCAAGACGCTCGCCAGCATCCGGAAGAGTATCCTGGAAGCTGACCGCGAGATCATAGAGGAATGGAAGTGGATGGGCAGCCCCGTGTGGTCTCGCGACGGAATGATCGCGGTCGGCAACGCCCACAAAGATAAGGTGAAGTTGACCTTTTCCCACGGGGCGAACATCCCTGATCCTGACAAGCTCTTCAACGCGGGCCTCGGAGGCAACACGTGGCGCGCCATCGATCTTTTCGAGGGCGATAAGCTGAATGCGCGTGCTCTAAAAAATCTAATCCGTGCCGCCATCGATTACAATCAGCTCAAATTGAAGAAAAAACCGCCTGCGCGCACGCGATCGAAAGCACCCAAAAGCAAGAAGCGCTGAAACGACAGCTTTTTCTCGCTAGCTCTTTTTGTGGGAGCGCCTAACAAAACAGTTAACATCCCGTTCTCCGGATTCCGAAGTGCCCCGCTGTCTGGTGGACCACCCTCGGCAGAGGGTCTGGGCGTATAATTTCCGAATGAAATCACCAGTTAGCGTTCGTAGATTTTTCGCATATGTTGTGCTTGCCTGTTGGATCGGCGTGACATTGCTTTCGGTCGGCGATTCGATAGCGGACGAATACGCCACTGCCATTGCCGCTCGCGAGACAATTGCTCACGCGAGACCAGAGGCCAACAACGTCGCGCAAGCGGAAGCTGACGTCAAAGCAAGCCAAGACTTGCTTGATTTCGAAACTAATCGTCGGCTTGAAGCTATGTGGGGACTTAGAATATGGCTTGTTCTGACGTTGTTCGGAGCGGCTTTGTTTGCGGAACGGAGTGACGCGTCGAGTCGAGTAACACGCCTCTCCCAAGCCGTGCCGGTTAATCTTCAAGCTGCTCGCGGAGTCTGTCCGCAAGCAGCCAGTATGGCTCGACCATCGTCTTCCAGAAAAGACCTCGCACTGACGTGTCTCGGATCGTGTCCAGGAACTTCAAGTTAGACGCGACAATGTTGTCGAGTCGCCGCACTTCTGATCGTGTGTTCACACCCACCTCTGGAAATTAGATTAGATTCGGCAAATCTGCGGTGGCCCCAGGGAAATGCTTGGCGGCTGAATAATTCTAGCACGGTATCAAACAGGCCATCCGAAGCATCCTGAGATCAGGCGCGTGGCCGCTCCTTGCTCCAATGCGTCGCTTCAGGATCAGGCTACAAATTCGAGGGGGGCCGCGGGTCTCTTCTTGGCAATGGTGAGGAGACGGAGCGCAGCGCTCTGCGTCGGCGCACGCCTCGCTCCCAGCTTCTGCTTTCCCGGTTCCGCTCTTACACCATCGGGTTCCCTCTGATAAAGCAGCCGCTCGCTTTGGAAGCAGCAGCCCTCGCTTTTGGATGCCCCAAAAAATGGGGCAGAAAAAGGAGACATTTTTCATGTCCTACTTATATGTTAAGTGGAGTAGGTCGGGGCTGCAGTTCGCCCGCTGACGTTCGCGCCATTAGAGCATAGCTGCGTTTCGATCGCCACTCCTGGAACGCAGGCCTGCGACGCCGTAGGCGGCGCGCTTAGGCCGAAGTGGAGGGAGTGGCCAGCACGGCGCGGGCTATGGCACGATGACGACTCGAGAGCGTTGCGCGCGCTCCCAAGCATTCTCGATTTCAGCAAGGGGAACTTGCTCTGTCTCGATGCACAGTTTGCCGCTGGCGCCCTGTCCCATAATCTGTTGGAACGCTTCCACAAGGATATTAGGCGGAGGAATGCCAGCAGTCCCGAGGATCGTCAGCGCTGTACTGCGCAGCACGGCGGCGGGAAGTGAGATCGTCGGCCCCGCAGATTCGCCCACTTGAACAAGCCGAGTCTCCGTTTCCACAGCAGCAAATTCGGCACGCGTGATGGCGGCGAGAAGCGCCTCAGTCGGGCGGCCCCAGACGTAATCAATGATGACCTGGAAGCCCGTAGCGCCCGCTTCTCTCGCGAACGATTCCGTAAGACCCTCCTGCTGATCATCCAAGCGAATGGTCGCATTGGCGCCGAGTTTGTGCAGCGCACTCAATGCCTGTTCATTGCGTCCCGCGGCGATCACACGTCCGGCACCAAGGAGTTTGGCTATTTGCACGGCAAGCCTTCCAGTGACTCCGGTCGCGCCGAGGATCAACACCGTTTCGCCGGTGACGAGCTTTGCGCGATAGTTGAGCGAGAGCCAGGCGGACACGCCAGGATTGGGCAGGGCCGCTGCAACTTCGTCCGCCACACCCTCGGGTACTGGGAAGCACTGCGATCGGCGGACTACAGTGCGCTGTGCCATCGCACCGTATGGTCGGCGAGGTCCGCCGAAGAACACCCGGGTTCCATCGTCGAGAACTCCAACTCCATCAATGCCGCACACGACGGGCAGTTCGCGGGGGCTGGAATAGTGCGAGCCACCAGCTATCTGTTTGTCGACAGGTTTTAGCGCCGCGGCGCGGACGTGCACGATCACTTCGTTTTCGCCCGGATCGGGATCAGGGAACTGCTCGAACCGAGGAGGTTTCCCAAGCGCGTGTAGTACGGCGGCGTTCATCGGTGCCTTCCTTGGCCTTGCCACTGCATTATGCCATCGATCACCGATTGGAGACGACGATGACGATAACGGCTGCCCCATCGCGGCGCGACACTCACTCTCACGGGCCCTTCGCAACCAGAGTATCACCCGATTTGGGTAAGGGCGCCTCGCGATGGCATGTGACGTTTGAATCGTCTTTTTCCATCGTGATTCCCGATGTGCTCCGTCTCGTACCATTTTCCTGATCGATGAGCACTTCGATCGCACGAAGACTCCGTCCAAAGTAACCTGCGTCCGAATACGACTTCGTCAGCTTCGTTGGACGCGAGTCGCAATTGTGGGGGGCGGCATTTTTCTCTTTACTTCCAGATTCATTTATGGTACTATTCGTAACAGGTAAATTTGTCAGTCACTTCCGTTCGTTCCTGAGATCAAATCCGTCAGAAACTAGATTCGCACCCGTCGCCCGCATGTAAATCCTTTAGTTGCCGTGGGATGCGCACTCTTTTGCGCGGCTCAATGTTCTGATTTGCGATAAATATATTTGGAATGTGTAGCTTGGCAGGATTTTGCGGCCTGAAAGAGCTCTTTTTGCAGCATACTCATTCAAATCAATAGCTTACGCACTCTTTCTTACTACGGCCGCACGTTAAATCACCTGATTACAATAGCTTGCGCACTCTTTTGCTGCTGACGGGGGTGCAGGGCCAAAAAAGCGAAACTAGGGCGAAAGTGGAACCGAACTGCCAAACTCCTAAGCCGATGCAAGCTTCCCATCAGTTGACCCATGGTCAGACCATGGTCAAACCATCTACCCCCGACTACCGCGTCGAAACCACCATCTCATGCTCGTGGTCATCCACCGTGACCGCCACACGCTCCTGCGTCGCCTTCTCTACAAAAAATCGGTAATAGCCATACACCAGGTACATCGCCGGCACCAGGAAAAGCGACGCAACCCAGCCGGTTGTTCGGCTCGAAACTGCAATCAACCCCGCAAGCACCGCTCCCAACAAATAATACGGGAACGACCATCCATTGCATTCCCGCCAAACCGTCAGGAATGACTTTCGCTCCACCAACGCAATCACCCCAGAAACCAGGCCGGTATCGGCCACAAAGAAGATGCACGCCGCCGGAACCAGCAAAAGAATCAGCGAGTTGGAGCCGAAGGCCCTCAGCAATCCGTGCCCGCCAAACCACCCCGCGCTTGCGCTCGCAGACAACGCCGCCACATTGAAAGCCACCTGCACCGGCAACGGATTCTTCTTCACCCGCCAAAAACTCTGCACCACGGCCGCGGCCGACGCCAGGACTACGGTCTCGGAGAAACTGAACGCCGAAATCCCTATAAGAATGAAGAGAAAGCTTCCGGAAATAGATCCCGTAATTCCAGGCAGCTTCACTTTCCAGGTCGACGCAACCAAGCCCAACACGAGATAAATAACAAATCTGGCGGGATCCGCGGAACTCCAAAATATCAATCCGGCAAGCAGCAGGCCCAATCCCAGCGTGGTCACGCAAGCGATATAGGCTTTTGCCAAAGTGCTCATCGGGCGATTTCCAATTCTCCTCTCGCAGAGTTACTGAGAGTCCCCGACGGATCCGTCCGTCAAACTCTGAGACGCGGAAGCGCCCCAGATCACGCTATTGCCCCAAATGACGCTGAAGCCGGCATTTACGGAGTTGCCCCACACGACCGAGTTGCCCCATATAACCGACTGGCCAGTTATCGAGTCATTACCCCAAATTACGGAGTTGCCCCAGACGACGGCGTTGCCCCAAATCACCGAATTGCCCCAGATGACCGAGTTGCCGAGGATCGTCAGATCGACGTTGCCATTGGCGGAATCGAGAACGACTTGCGGCGACATGGCCACGCCAGATCCGGAAGGAGCCAGATCCGAATTTGAAAGAGCGGCGGCGATATCCAATTCGCCCGAACCCATGGTGAAAATATCCGACTGGGAAGAATACGAAGTTCCGTTGTCGCCCTGCGATGATGTATAGGTCTGATAACCCTTGTACGCGGACTTCATCAAGCGGGCTTTGATCTGATCGGGGGTGAGGTTGGGATTCGCTTGCAGCAAGAGGGCAACCGCGCCGCTCACAACGGGAGTGGCCATGCTGGTGCCGCTCAGTTTGAAATACGACGGCGAACCCATACCGCTGCCGCAATAAGACTGGGACGAGTTGCAGGGATAAACATCATTTTGCGGATACGCCGCGGCCAGCGTGCTTCCAGAATCGATCAGCGAAGTAATGTGGTTTCCCGGAGCGACGATATCGGGCTTCACGATATGGTCGAGCAGCGTGGGACCCTTGGAACTGTAGCTGGCGATCTGTTCGCTGGCTTCCGTGTACGGATAGTGAACGCTCGTCGCGCCCACGGTGATGACGTAGGGATCGTTTCCGGGAACGCCGATGGTTCCGTATCCGTTCGTGCCCATCGAATTGTCGCGGCCGGAATTTCCCGCCGCCACCACCACCACAATGCCTGCATTCCAGGCTGCTTCCACCGCCTGGCAGAGAGGATCTTGCGTGTACGACTCAAATACCGGTCGGCCAAGAGAAAGATTGATGACCCGGATGTTGTAGGTGTTCTTCAGCTGAATGGCGCGCTGAATTCCGGCGATGACTGTGCTGTCCGTGCCTGCGCCGCTATGATCCAGGACGCGAAGATTGACGATATTTACGTTGGGGGCGATGCCTTGATACTCGCCGGGATAGCCGTTAACGGAACTGGCGCCGTTGCCGCCCAAAATACCGGCCACGTGAGTTCCATGTCCGTAGCCGTCCCCGGCGTACGAATTTCCGGGTACAAAGCTCTGACTATAAACAACGCGAGAGCCGCTTTGATTGGCAGTGTGCAGGTCAGGATGATCGCTGATGCCGCTGTCGATGACCGCGATCGTAATGCCGGTACCGTCCCAGCCCAGGTTGTGCGCGATGTTCGCGTTAACCGCAGTGGCCGTATGGTCCAGCATTCCCTTGATCGGGCGGTCCGGCGAGATGTAAACCACTTGAGGATTTTTGGCGATCTGCTGGAGCGCGCTTGCGGGGACCGAGTAAAGCGCGCCCTTCACTAGATTCAAATCCGCGGAATGCGTGCCGCCCTGGTCGGTTACCAGCTGATGATTTGCATCGGAAGGACCGTCGGCATATTGCACGATCACGTTGACGTTCGAACCGGAAGGCAAGTTCTGAAGATCTTGAGAAATCTTTTGCTGCGTCCCGGCAGGCGCATTGCCGCCGGCATTTAACGCCGAGTCCGATGCGTTCTGCCCGGAGAAGTCGCGCACGATGGAGACAACGTTCGCGTCTTTGGCAATTTCGTCCAACGCGCTGGCGGTCACACTGAACGATTCCGTGGTCTTGTTCGAGGAATCCGCCGAGTTGGCCGCGACAGGAGGATTTTTCAGTTCGCCGCCGAGGCTTTGAATTTTCTGGTGCTCTTCATCGGAAGGCGGCTTTTTGAAATGAATCAGGACGCTAACCGTCGAGGCCGGATCGGCAGCCTTCAAGGTCTCCGAGATTTTTTCGCTACTGGCAAAAATGGGATTCGCGAAGAGAAGCGCGCAAAGCAGGAGCAAACCAATGAGTGTGCCCCAACCAGCTCCGCGCAGGGAGAGCCGAGGACTTGAATTCACAGTCGCCGCACCGTTCTTTGCCAACGTCGATCTCCTAAACTCTTCCCGGTCCCAGGGCCACAAAGTCGCCGCCAGTGAAGCTCAAACGATAAGACGAGTTTCCAACGTGGGAAAGATATGCAACCCGCCTGCCAGGACCTAGAAGGCAGCTAAATTACTGCAATAGAAAGAGTTAACGGAATGGGGCGCCACTGGCCAAAGGGACAACTTGTCCTGGCGGCCAGGGCCTGCGCACCGCTGGAATGGCTAAGCTGTTTTTTTTCTTAAGATTAGGGAATGTGGCCAACTTGTCACCCGGAGGCCAACCCGCCGCTTCTCGAAGTGGAGCGCAACTCATTCATAAATAAAACTTTAGAGTGCTGGGTGGACGAATCGTCGGAGCCGCCAAAAGAAGGGCACAGTCGGCGAGCTAATCTAACCGGGTGAAGGTGATGGAGTCGCTTAGCAAGCAGCGAGAGCGGAACTACCCTGGACTGCGTAGGATTTCAGTTTGCGGCTCAGGGTGCGGCGTGAGATTCCCAGCGATTCCGCTGCTTTAGCCTGCTGTCCGCCATTGCGATCCAAGGCTTGCAGAATCATGCGGCGTTCGACTTCCTCGAGGGTGCCATCCGCCGCCGTCGAGTTCGTAACCGAGCCGGCCACAAATCCGTCGGGAAGATTTTTGAGTTCGATGCAGCCATCCGAAGCGAAAATTGCGGCGCGAATCACCAC
>Ga0210407_10003735_pt1 | contig 12222 bp, 9 predicted proteins | sample IncBWC27MmetaG_FD_150860 | JGI IMG/M metagenome (GOLD analysis project Ga0210407, IMG submission 150860) | Forest soil microbial communities from Barre Woods Harvard Forest LTER site, Petersham, Massachusetts, United States - Inc-BW-C-27-M | ecosystem: Environmental > Terrestrial > Soil >... | reverse complement strand
CAGTCCGGTCGAGGCTTACTATCGATGCCGCAAGGCCAATCCGCAGCCCGGCAAGCCGTATCGCGCCTGGGAGCTCGGGTTGTTCGTGATACTTGCGCGATTGAATGCAAAATTGGCCCGTCGCTACCTGGTCCCCAGCAGTCATCTTGGCGACACCGTCTGCGCGCACGGCACTAAAGCTCCGATCGATCTCGTTCCGATTTATGGAGTCGATCTTTCGCGCTTTCAGCCGCGCTCGCGCGCGCAGAGCGCGCTCAAGATGGAGCGCGGATTGCCTGTGTCCGGCAAGGTCATCTTCTTCAGCAGCCGGATCGCCCCCGAAAAAGACGCTAACGCGATGCTTGCCGCACTCAAGATTCTGCTCGCGCGAGGACGCGACTTGTGGCTGCTCCATCGCAGCGGCGGCTACGTGGCTTTTCGCCGCGAAGCCGAGCGAATCGGAGTCGCGCATCGCCTGATCGCGACCGACGCCGTGCATCCCCATCGCGAACTCCCGGTGGACTATCAGGCGAGCGATATATGCGTTCAGGCGAGCCGCGAAGAAGGGCTCGGGTTCTCTCCAATCGAGGCGATGGCGTGCGGAATTCCGGTAGTGGCGTCGGCAGTCGGCGGCTTGAAGGAGACTGTGATCGACGGACGCACCGGATGGTCATATCCGGTCGGCGACGCGAACACGCTCGCGAAGTGCATCGAGGAAATACTCGACAATCCCGCGGAAGCTGAACGCCGCTCGATCGAGGCGCTCGGCATGGTGCGTCAGCGATACGATCGTCGCGATGCGTTCGATCGCCTTGAGGCGGTGATCGCGAACGATTGCCGCAAATCTACGCAAGCATTGCACGCGGCTGGATAGTCGCTCGCTCGCCGGATGCAAGCCAAGCTCAGAGTCGCGGTCATCGCTGATTTTCTTGAAGAGGGATGGCCGAGCATGGATTGCGTGGCCGAATCGCTGACCGACTGCCTCAATACCGGCGCGCGACACGATCTGAGCATCGAGTTGGTGCGGCCGCGATTCCTCGGATCTTCGCTGCGCCACCGCGCCGGCGTGCGGTTGTTCAACCGCTTCGCGGTGTACCCGTCGTGGATCGCGCGCAATCGCGATCGGTTCGATCTTTTTCACATCATCGATCATAGCTACAGCCAGCTGATTCACTATCTACCGAAAGATCGATGCATCGTGACCTGCCATGACCTCGATACCTTCAAGTGTCTGCTCGAGCCGCATCTCGAACCGCGCTCGATTGCCTTTCGTGCGATGGCCCATAGGATTCTCGGCGGCTTCCGGAGCGCACGCCGGGTGATTTGCGTCAGCAACGCGACCCGCGACCAGGTCCTTCACTACGGTCTCGTGCCGCCTGATCGCATCAAGGTGATTCCAAATGGTGTCGATCCGGTTTATTCCGCTGGTCCGGATCGCGAAGCTGATGCGCAGATTGCGCGAATGCTCGAGCCGCACGTGAACGGCGGAATCGCAATCATGCACGTCGGCAGCGCGATCAAGCGAAAGCGGATCGATCTGCTGCTCGAAATCTTTGCAGCGCTGAGATTGAGATTGCCCGGCGCTCGACTGGTGCGAGCCGGCGGCCCGATGTCGAGCGAGATGCGCGCGCGTGCCGACCAGCTCGGAGTAGCCGCCGCGATTGTCGAGCTGCCGATGCTCGATCGCCGGGTGCTGGCTGCGGCGTACCGAAGGGCGACCTGCGTTCTGCTGCCTTCGGATTCCGAAGGCTTCGGGCTCCCGGTGATTGAAGCGATGGCTTGCGGAACTCCAGTAGTGGCGAGCGACTTGCCGGTGCTTCGCGAAGTCGGCGGTGACGCCGCATGCTATTGTCCGGTCGGTGATATTGACGCGTGGGTGAGCACGATAGCTGGCGTCGCGGCGCGATGCGCCGAGCACGGCCCGTTGGCATCGGACCGGCACGCGAGGCTCATCGAACAGGCTTCGAAATTCAGTTGGACTGAGAACGCGACGCGAACCGCGGAAATTTATTGCGAAATGGCCAACGCGTCATTCGCGAGTGCCTGACAAGATCGTTAAGGGGGGAAACGGCGACAAGCGACTTGTTATGAAAGTTATAATTACAGGCGGGGCAGGATTCATCGGTATCAACGCGGCGCGCCGTTATCTCGCGCGCGGCGACCAGGTCGTCATACTGGACAACCTGTCGAGGGCCGGGACCAAGGCGAATCTGGACTGGCTTCAGCGCAGTGGAGCGGTCAAGTTCGTGCAGATAGATCTGCGTGACGGCAACGCGGTCGAACTGGCATCGAGGGACTGGCGCGACGCTTCCCTGGTGCTTCACCTGGCGGGGCAGGTCGCGGTCACAACTTCTGTTGCCGACCCGCGTTCGGATTTCGAGATAAACGCCCTCGGCACGCTCAACGTGCTGGAGGCGATGCGCCGCAACAAGATCGCGGCGACCCTCATCTACGCGTCAACCAACAAGGTCTATGGCAATCTGGATCACGTTCAAATCGCGCAGCGCGCCACCCGCTACGAATATGCGGAGATGCCTCACGGTGTAAACGAAGATATCGGACTCGATTTCCATTCCCCGTACGGATGTTCGAAAGGGTCGGCGGATCAGTATGTGCGCGATTACCATCGTATATTCGGACTGAGCACAGTCGTCTTCAGGCAGTCGTGCATCTACGGCACCCGCCAGTTCGGAATGGAAGATCAAGGATGGATCGCATGGTTCCTGATCGCCGCGGAACTTGGGTTGCCACTGACTATCTACGGTGACGGGAAACAGGTACGCGACGTGCTATTCGTTGACGACTTGATCGATGCCTACGATGCGGCCGTCAAGAAAATCGACGTAGCCCGCGGCCGGGTTTACAACATCGGCGGCGGCCCCGCCAACTCGATCTCGATCCTCGAATTGATCGATCATCTCGGCGCGCTCAGCGGAAAAAAACCGCCGTGTGACCACGGCGCGTGGCGACTCGGCGATCAGCGAATCTACGTGAGCGACATTCGCCGCGCGAGAAACGATTTCGACTGGCAGCCGCGAGTGCCATGGCGGCGCGGAGTCGAGACCGTCCGCAACTGGGTATTGGAAAACCGGGTCGAATGCGAGGCCGCATGCAAAGCGATAATGAAGGCGAAGGCTTCGTGAAAGGTTAATGACTAATAACTTCTGATAGTATGTTGATAATCGGGAATAGCCTCACTGGGTAGATGACCAGACGACTGAAGATAGTTCAGGTCGGTAAGTACTATCCACCGCACGTCGGCGGAATAGAAACTCACCTCCAGGCTCTGTGCGGAGGACTGAAAACGTCGCACGATGTGCAAGTGTTTGTTGCCAACGACGGGCGCCGCGATGAGGACGCGGTCGTGGACGGCGTCACGATTCATCGCCTCGGCAGCCAGTTTGAAATTGCCGGCGCTCCGATTTGCCCGACGATGCCGTGGAGGATTCGCCGCGCCCGCGCGGACATCGTCCACCTCCATGTGCCCAACCCGGCCGGCATGCTTGCGATTCTTGCCAGCGGTTACCGTGGGCGGGTGATTACCACTTGGCATAGCGACGTCATTCGTCAGCGCCGGCTGGCCGCAATGTTCGAACCGATCCAGCGCCGCTTTCTTGCCAACTGCGATGCTCTCATCGCGACCTCGCCAAACTATGTGGAGAGCTCGCCTGATCTTTCCAGGCTCAGAAAGCGCACCCTGGTCATCCCCTACGGCATCGAGGCAGCCGAATTTTGCGCTCCGTCCGACGAGACGTTGGCTGCGATCAGGCGCGGGCGTCCGGCGCCGATTCTGATCGCGGTCGGTCGGCTCGTTTACTACAAGGGATTCGAATATCTGGTCCGCGCGATGGCGCGGATCGACGCGACGTTGATGCTGGTCGGTGACGGCCCGCTGCGTCGACCGCTAGAAAGTTTGGCGCGCGAGCTCGGGGTCGCGGAGCGGATCGAATTTCTCGGCGAGATGCAGCCGCGCGAGATCGTACCGTACTATCACGCCGCCGATATCTTCGTGCTTCCTTCCATGGCGCGAAGCGAGGCGTTCGGGATCGTTCAGCTCGAGGCGATGGCGTGCGGCAAGCCGGTCGTCAACACGAACCTTGCTTCGGGCGTTCCATTCGCGTCGCTCGACGGCGTAACTGGAATTACGGTCGAACCATCCAACGCCGACGCGCTCGCCATCGCAATCAATCGGTTACTTGGTGATTCATCGCTACGCGCCAAGTACGGCGAAGCGGCAAAACGCCGCGTGCAGAGCGAATTCAGTGTCGCCACAATGGTCCAGCGAACTCGCGATCTTTACGAAGCCATCATGAATGGCGCGAATTCTACTTCGGAGTCGGCATCCGATCTTCCTCGCGTCTCTGGACGGAACGCTTGAGACTCTCCGAGGGGTCAGGTCGTGGCTTTGCGGGCGAGTGCGGCGGCGCCGAATGCGACTGAACGTCGGGCTGCGATGCGCGGGGCGGTGATGTCGGTTACATCGAGGGAGAATTGGCGCAGGATTAATCCGCGCGCGGTGGTGAATGATTTCAGGGAATCGAGTTGCGCGCTGCGAAGATCGTCTTGCGCGATCAGGATTTCGTCGAAACTTGTGCGGGCGAAAATTTTCTCGAGATCGGAAATCGAGCCGAGTATCGGGTAGCCGTGGAACAGTTTGCCGCGCTTGAAACTGTCGTCGTCGATCACGCCGATTAAGCCGGAGCCGGAGTTGCCTGCGCCGGTAATGCGCGCGTTGAACAGATGCATCACCGCGGCCTGTCCACGTGCGTCGGCGCCGACGATCACGACGCGATGCCCCGACGTCGCGAGCATCCGCACGATTCGGTTGAACACGTGGAACGACCATCGCGTCGCGAGCATTAGGTTGAAGAGCAGGATCACAAATACCAGGCACGCGGTGCGCGGAATTGCGAAATCGGTCATCGACGACAACGCAAAAGCCATCGCGCCGGCGATCGCCGCCGACGCGGCGAAGCGGACCGCTTCGTCCACGCCGCTGTATCGCCAGATTCCCTTGTAAACTCCGGTCAGGATGAACGCGGTGCAGGTCGCGAGCATCACCGCGGGCATCGTCGTCAGCATCGCGGCGACGATATTCGGCGGCACCTCGAACTCGAAGCGGATCAACATCGCGCCGAAAAACGCCGCGCACGCCAGCATCAGATCGAGCATCACCTCGACGAGTCTGCGCTTGTAGCCGGCGGAGAGAAGGAACCGCGCAAAAACTGGAAGGTCGCGCGTCAGTCCGGGCGACTCGGTGTCGAAGGAACGATCCATCAGGAACAGCGCGACCAGTGCGAAAACAATCGCCATGTACGGCAGCATCAGCACCACTTCGTAACCGGGGATCATGGTGATGAAAACGGCGCATCCGGCCGCGATCGCCTGGAGGGCCACCAGAGCCGTCGTCGCGCGGGCGCCGGTCATTCCGAGTCGGAACAATCGGTGATGCGAATGATCCAGGCCGCGGCGCGAAATCGGGTTGCCGGTCGCGAGCCGCGTCATGGTGACGGTTACGATATCGAGGATCGGCACCATCACGATCAGCAACGGCACCGCGAATCGCGCCGGCCACGATCCTTCTCCACTGTGGCTCGCCTGGATCGACAGGATTCCTAAAATCAAACCGACCGACAGCGCGCCTTCGTCTCCCATGAACGTCGAGGCGGGCGGAAGGTTGAACAAAAGAAATCCGCCGAGCGCTCCTGCCAGTGACGCCGCCGATGTCATCGTGACTTCGTGGCCGTGCAACCCGGCGATCGCGGCGACCGTCAGCGACGATACAATCCCGACTCCCGCCGCCAGGCCATCGAGGCCGTCGATCAGGTTGAATGCGTTGGTGGTCGTGACGAGCCAGGAAATAGTGAGCACGACGTTCATCCAACGATAAGGCAGCACGTCGAGCTGAGGACCCCACGCCGCGAACATCACGATGATAACCACTTGCCATCCGAGCTTGACGCGCGGTCGCAGCTCGATAATGTCGTCGACGAGTCCGACTGCGAACAGCGCGGCGGCGAAGGTCAGCATCCACGCCATCCTGAGATGTGGTACCGAAATCGAAGTTCCGAACAGCCAAATCGCCAGCGCGAATCCGGCCATGATCGCGACTCCGCCAAGAACCGGAGTCGGCTTCGCGTGCGGCCGATCCGGCGACGGCTTGGCGACGATCTCGAGCCGAAAAGCCAGCCTGTTGAGGACCGGGATCAGCGCAACCGCAACGAGCAGCGCTGTGAGCATCGCGAGTAGTGCGGCAAATGATCCTTGAATTTGAGGCGGCATGGCGTTTTCTGCATCGACTGCTGTACGTAGCCGACAATGCTTAACATAGCATCATGTACAGCTATATACAATATCATAGATAGTCTAAACAGCGAAAATAGCTAGTAAACTGAGGCCTTTCGCTGCCAGATTTGCCAATACGGTCCCGATTGCAGGAGTGTCCAGCCGTTGCGCAGGTAACCGGGTGGTGGATGATCGAGTGGTAGTGCGACGTAGCGCACCGCAAATTCGGTTATAAAACGGTTCGGGTCGTGCACGATTTCGTCGTAGTTGCGCATGAACGGCGATAGTAGTTCTGGCGTAATTTTCGAAGCGTTATACAGCCCGTTCTGCAACTCGACAGTTGCCTTTTTCTCGAATTCTGAATGATCTGTCGCTCCGCTCAGAACTGCGTTGAGCGCGAAGCGCGATCGCCACGAGTTGTTATCGAGTGCCATACTGGCGTTCAGAGCGAGTCCGCTAAGCGCCCGCTGATTTTCTCCGATCGTGGCGAGCTGGGTGAACCGATCGTCGCCCGCGATGACCGAATTAGGCTCGAGTGGGTTCACCCCTAAGACCAGTCGCTGCAACCTGTATTTTCTATAATTTTCGAGCTGCGCGATCCCGGCACCCGGCGTTACCAGAAGAGCCGTCAGGTACAGTCCGCCGATAAAATAAATTGCCAGCAACGCGGGCATTGCCCAGCTGAACACCGGGCGCCATCGGATTCCTCGTTCCGCGAAGGTGGCGATCACGATTAGCGCGAGGATCATTCGAATCGGCAGCCTGAGCCAGGTCCAGTGATAGGCGTGGAGAAAGACGCCGGTGAACACAGGGCTGCATCCGAGCAGAGTCGCGGCCGCGAACAAGCTCCACAGGTAGGTCAACTCGAGCCTCTTTGTTGTGGAGATCCAAACGGCCAGCAATGCGATAGCGATTAGAGAGAACCAGGGAAGGCCCCATAGATGACTTGGCGCCGCGGCGGAGAGGGCCGCGAATCGCGTCAGCGCCTCGCTCGAAGCCGTCGCACGTAGTCGAAGAAGGTGCGCCAGTTCCGGCAATCCGATTGCAAAGCCGATCAGCAGTGTCTGCCCATAAATTTTTCGCCGCGTGTAGTCCAACAACGTCGCGAGGCAAAGCGCGGCAGCCGCGAGCGTCCAGATATAGAAATAAACGTAGAACAACAGCCCGAATGCCAGGCCGGAAATCCAGACGTCGACGCCGCGCTGGCGTTCCCGAGCGATTGAGACGGCGAGTATTTGAACGAAAAGAAACGGCAGATCGAGTGCAGGATTGACTACGCGCCGCCATTCCCAGATGGGAAACGGCGACAGATCGAGATTCACTCGCGGATGGTGAAATAGCCCGCCTGCAATTGCATTGAACTGGTAGCTCGGCGGACTTGAAGCGCCGAAGAACAGACTTGAAAGGCAGAATATCGACAGTCCCGACGCCATCCACGGCCGGCCCAGAAATCTCCACAAAACAAAATAAAGTTCCGCGCTCGTGCCGATGCTGCCGAGCAGCATCCAGATCGGTCCGACCGAAAAGAGGCTGAGACCCAACGCTCGAGCAATCCAAACGGGGGGAACAAATATAAGCCAACTGTAGAAAGTGATGCCGTCGGGTACAGACGGATCGCTGATGTACGACGGGTGATTGTAGTACGCCTGTGCGGCGATCTGCAGATAGTATTCGATTTCCAGCTGCGGCAGCATCCACATCCCGCTCACGTGCCGCGCGATCGCAACCGGTGTGAAGGACAACAAGATTCCGGCCAGCAAACAGCAGAGCAATGGCCATCGGTGGATTTGAAAGAGCGATTCTGCCTTCGTCACCGAGCGCCAACTATGCTTTGGTTGCCGCGCGAGCGGAGAGTAGCTTACGCACCGGTGCGAGTGCGAATCGAAGCGGGCGGATAATGAAGTAGGCCGGGTAGAGCAGTCTCGGCAGCGGGAGAAATGTCCAATCGCCCATCGTGGGAGTAACCGATCTGTAGAACCAATAGCGCACACGGTCGCTCTTCCGATCCATGGTGCGGAGCGCGATCGCTTCTGGATTGGCGGGTTCAGGCTTCTGGTCCGTAGCGATGAACATATCGCGGACAATTTGCGCCGCGAGCGCCTCCACTTCCGCATCGGCGTCGGCCAGCCGCATGATTGAGTCGGGAATCTCCACCCGCATGAGGTGCTGCGAGAGGTACAGTCCAAGCAGCATCATCCGCAGCCCATGCAGCCGCTTCGCTTCGGTTGCGATCCAGTCCCAGTTCATGGCGCCGCTGAGTTGTATCAATCCCGCCAAGTCGCACACCATCTTGAGCATGGTCCACCCATGCTTGGCGGAGTGGGCGCACAGATAGATCACCTGGTCGGCCGGCGAAAACGATCTGATCGGAGCTCCCTGAAAGTCAATCCACACTGAACGCGCCCAAAGCGAATCTTCATCGGGAAAGAAGCCGATGCGAGTGGGGCCGACCTGCCAGTGGACATCGATACAGGTCGCGCCGCGGCGAGCCTCGAAGCTGGTCGGGAACGCGCCGAAGATCTCCGCCTCTGCAGGCCGATCGTCGGTGGCCGTGGACGCGTACCCGTCGGATATCAGGATTCGAGTCGCGCGAGTCAGATCCGAACTGTGAACCAGCAGATCCAGATCCATGAATGTCCGCATCGAGACCTCGCCATAAGCGAGCACGGCCAGGACCGGACCCTTGGCCGCGATAGCATCTATTCCGTTCTTTGAAAACGAACCGATGATTCTCACCAACTCGCCCGAGAGATGTGCGTTCTGAAGTGCATTCACTTCGGCGGCGAGAGTGATTTTGTGTTTGACCTCGGGCGGAACCTGCCCGGGCGAGGTAAGCTGCATCCATCTGCTAACTATCGGGATGATGCCGTTGTCTGCGCTTGTCCTTTCGATGTACGACCAGTCGAGCTCTCCAGAAAGCAACTCATCGGTTGCCGGATCCGATCGGCCGGTACAAACAAAAGCGCAAATCTGGATCAGTAGCTTTGCTTCGGCTCGAAGGTCAGCTTCCATCGAACTAAAGCGTAGCGGGATGGGAAGGGAAAACCCAGTTTCCCCGAACACCGTCGCGACCTGCTGGCATGCGAACCCCGCGTGGGTGTTTTTTCAGCGTCCAGATATGAACGGGGACAGCCGTCGATGGCTGTCCCCGAATAGTTCGCAGTCGCGGGAATTGATCAAGTCGGCGGATTAATGCATTTGCCGGTCGTTGCTGAGCACACCAACGGGGGGCAGCAAGGTTTTCCGCCGGAGCAGGTAGCATTCAGCGCTTGGCAGGAGGCGGTCGCCATCGCACTCGGAGCGAGTATCGAGGTGACTATCGGAACCATGACTGCGGTGGCTGCGGCCCCGATTGCGACCTTTCTCAGCAACTGTCTCCGCGATAGCACCCCGACATCGGCGCTGCCCAAGGAGCCAGCGTTCAGCAAACGCAGGCGTTCAAGCTGTGAAAGGCAGTTCGCCACCGCGTCGGCGGGGGTTTCCGCCGCAAAGAGAGCGGTAAGGTCGCTCACCGTGCGCTCGCCGTCGCAATGCTTCCAAATGCGCGCAGCGAGAGGATTCAAGGCGTGCGCTTTGTTGCTCGCAGTATCGTAAATGATCAGATCGCCTTCGAGTTCCTCGACGATCATCGCTTCAGTTCGCGCGACCGGGCGCGCATCATCGAACCCGTTATTTTTTGACATCAGCATCCTCTCTTGTGTGCCCTGACCCGCCTAGGCATAGCGTACGGCGACAATCTATCTTGCGTAGATCAATATGTCCACCCTTTTGCCTCGGTGCTTCAAAAACACAAATCGAAATTTCGGGTTTTTAGTCCGAACAAGAACAGCGTTGAATTTTTCGACCGCCTGCCAAAGACGTCACAGAATTTTCGGCCAACAATGCATGCGATGCATCCTTGTTTCGGTATGCGCGAATCAACCTGGACTGAAACATTTGCCGGTTTCCGGGCTACACTCCAATGGCGGGCAGCAAAATTTGGTTCTGCAATCAACATTCGATCCCGCGCACGACGAACTCGCCTCAGCGCTCGGAGCAACTATCGAAGTGACCATCGGCAATAGGACGACCGCAGCGCCGGCGATCGAAGCCTCTCTGAGCAATTGTCTCCTCGACAGCCTTCTGGAGTCTTCGCTCGCCAGGGAACCGGCGTTCAACAAATGCAGTCGCTCAAGCTGCGAGAGGCAATTCGTTACTGCGTCGGCGGGAGTTTCTGCTGCGAATAGGCGAGCGAGGTCGGACGCGGTCCGTTCCCCGTCGCACTGCTTCCAGATCTGCGCAGCGAGTCGATTCAGGGCGTGTGCTTGATTGCGCTCGCTATCGTAGACGATCATGTCGCCGTCGAGCTCCTCGATGAGCATTCCCTCGGTTCGTGCGACCGGGCGCGCGCCATTAAGATTGATGTTAGTTTTTGACATTCACAGCCTCTCTCGGTGTGCCGTGAGGTATTTACGCTAGGCCAAGAATGATAATTTTAGCCTGCGTACCTTGCTATGTCTACACCTCGGAAGCCGCTTCTGGGTGATTTAAGTTGTGTTTATGAAGTCCAAGAGGTCGTGCGCAGTTTCTTCCGCGTCGCCACGCACCCCCTTCAGAACGACCGCTTCGCGGACTGCGTCGCGGAGAACAGGCATGTTCCGCGCTGGTCGCAACCGCGCAGTGAGAGTATTCCCCAGCAGCGACAACATCCCGACGCTGCGCGGTACGGTCTTGGGCCGCCATCGCGAGCCCTCGCGGAAATGAGTGTCCAGGATCACCGCGATGGGCAGCGCCTTGCTCCCGGTGCGAGCGCCGAATGCTTCCGCCGGCAGGCGAGCGGCGATCGGTTCTCCGCTCCGACGAATCGAAAGAGGCTTTGCGAAAGGATGAACGCGGCCCTTCAGATCGAGGACCGCGTATTCATCTGAATAGTATTCCGCGCCGAGCCGAAGAAGTGCGGCGACCATCGATGTCTTGCCGGTCATTGTGCGTCCCGGGATTACGATCGCGCGCCCTTTCCATCCGACCACGCCGGCATGAACGAAGACTCTTCGCCGCGCCAATATGCCCACGCTCAAGCGCACATCTGCGTCGAAGGCGTGCAGAATCGGTTGGAGTTCCCGGTCGCGCGCCAGCCGCCCCGCATCGCCGTAAACGAGATTCAGCAGCCGAACGTTTCGATGAAGATCCTGTCCACCAACGACGAACGAATAGAGCCGCTCAACCCTCGATTCATCGCTCGCTTGCCAGCCTGGCGGCAGCAGATGTGCGAGCGATTCCACGAATCCGGGCTGGTTAGCCCGCACTCCTATCTTCGCGCCAAACGAAGTGAACGAAAATCCTTCCGCCCAGCCTAGGCGGTCAATTTTCTGCATTCACGACGAATCGAATTTCGACTTTGGCAGCCGTGAAGACAGCTGGATTTGCGGATTTTGCGACGCTTTAATCTCCATCTTGGTTAAAACCTGTTGAAATCGAAGGATAGTGGAAATTTGCTCCGGAGTCAGAGCAAACGCGGCAGTTCAGCCAAACAAATCGCATGACCTATTCAATATTTGTCGAAATAACGTGAAAATTTAACAAAAAAACGTTTGACTTACGACACAGTCTCTTTTATTGTCTCTGTCCTAAAGATGGCAAGACGGTTCTTGACGGAAAAGAGCGCACAACGGTTAGCAGGGGAGGATATGCGAGCACTTGGAACGCGTTCTCCGGCACTCGAGCATGGAATAGAGATGTACAAATGGAGGAGAGAAAATATGTCGCAGAAACTGAAACTTAGCGCGTGGTTTGTGGTGACCATTAGCTTGGTCGTTGCGCTCGGGGCCGCCACAGCCCAGGCGCTACCCTTGATCACTTGCAACAACGCTTCGCTAACAGCCAACACGGCGACGATCACGACGTTCGACTTTAATGGCGGCGCCACCGTGAACTCTTTCCTTCCCGATGGAGCCCAGGTTCCGGGCAACGTCAACAACG
>Ga0210407_10003734_pt1 | contig 12224 bp, 10 predicted proteins | sample IncBWC27MmetaG_FD_150860 | JGI IMG/M metagenome (GOLD analysis project Ga0210407, IMG submission 150860) | Forest soil microbial communities from Barre Woods Harvard Forest LTER site, Petersham, Massachusetts, United States - Inc-BW-C-27-M | ecosystem: Environmental > Terrestrial > Soil >... | reverse complement strand
GATCGGCGGCAAGCGCGCGGGCGACTTCGAGGATGCGCTGGCGGCCGAGCGGCAGATTGCCCGCCGGTTCATGCGGATTGGCGCCGAGCCCGACCCTTTCGAGCTGACGCAGCGCTTCGGCGCGCGCCCGCGCTTCCTCGGCGCGGTCGAGCCGCAGCGCGCCCCTGAGAAAGCCGGCGCCGGTCCGCAGGTAGGTGCCGAGCAGCACGTTGTCGACGAGCGACATGTTCGTGCGCAGCTTCACGTGCTGATAGGTGCGGGCGATGCCGGCGCCGGCGATCCGGCGCTGCCCCGCATGGGTGATGTCGTGGCCGAGAAAGAAGATCGCGCCGGCGTCGACCGACAGCGCGCCGGTGACGAGGTTGAATACGGTGCTCTTGCCGGCGCCGTTCGGGCCGATCAGGCCGACGATTTCGCCCGCGCTGACCTCGAACCCGACCCTGCTGACGGCTTCGAGGCCGCCGAAGCGCTTCCCGAGCGATTTGACGACGAGCAGCGGCTCACCCGGTTTCGGCATCGTCCGCCTTTGCAGCGGTTCGGCGCTCGCGACTGCCGGCTCAACGCGGCGCGGCAGATGGCGCAGCACGAACGGCATCACGCCGCCGCGGGCGAATTGCAGCACGAGCACGTAGATGACGGCAAAGACGATCACTTCGAGCTGCGCGCCGTTGCGCGCGAAGTGCGGCAGAAGATCCTGCAGCGCGTTGGTCAGCATGGTGAGCAGCGCCGCGCCGACCACGGCGCCCAGAATATGTCCCGAACCACCGAGGATGGCCATGAACAGATATTGGATGCCCATGCGCACGTCGAACGGCGCCGGGCTGACAAATCGTTCCATGTGGGCGTAGAGCCAGCCCGATAGGCCGGCGAGCAGCGCGGCAATGACGAAGGTGACGAGGCGGATGCGAAATACGCTGATGCCCAGGCTCTCCACCATCACGACGCCGCCGCGCAGGCTGCGGATGGCGCGGCCGGCGCGGGAGTCGAGGAGGTTGGCGATCAGGGTGGTTGCGGCCGCAAGCAGGCTCCAGATCAGGTAATAGATGGCATTGGTGCGCTCGAGCGACAGCGGGCCGATCGAGATCGGCGGCACGCCGGCGATGCCGTTGTGGCCGCCGAGCGCGTCCATGTTGCCGAACAAAAAGTAGATCGACAGGCCCCAGGCGATGGTGCCGAGCGGCAGGAAGTGGCCGCCAAGCCGAAGCGTCACCGCGCCGAGGAGCGTCGCGATCAGGCCGGTGAGAACGAACGCGAACGCAAGCCCGAACCACGGCGAGGCGCCGGCGGCCGTCGTCAGCCAGGCCGTCGCATAAGCGCCGATGCCGACGAAGGCCGCTTGTCCGAAGGAGGTGAGGCCGGCGACGCCGGTCAGCAGCACGACGCCCAGCGCGACCAGCGCGTAGATGCCGATGTAGTTGAGCAGCGTGATGGTGAACTGCGACGCCCAGAACGGCGCCGCGGCCAGGGCCGCTATCACGGCGAATGCCGCGAGGCGGGTCGCATGGGCGCTCATGCCTCGATCTCCGCGTCCTCCTCGTCGGCCTGCGGCAGCGACAGCGAACGCAGCAGCAGCACCGGGATCAGCACGCTGAACACAACCACTTCCTTGAGCGCGCTGTTCCAGAACGACGCGAAGCTTTCGAGAATGCCGACCAGGATGGCGCCGACCGCCGTCCCCGGATAGCTGACGAGACCGCCGATGATCGCGCCGACGAAAGCCTTGAGGCCGATGATGAAGCCGGAATCGTAGTAGAGCGTCGTCACCGGGCCGATCAGAATCCCCGACGTGGCGCCAAGGAGCGAGGCGAGCAGGAACGCAAGCGTCGCCGTGCTCGCCGGCCGGATACCGACAATGCGCGCGCCGACGCGATTGACCGAAGTGGCGCGCAGCGCCTTGCCGAGGAGCGTATGCTCGAAGAACAGAAACAGCAGCAGGCTGAACACTGCGGCGGTCGCGACCATCAGCAGCGTCTGCGAGGTGACCACCACGGTGCCGAAACGGAAGACTTCGCTGGTCAGCGGCTTGGTGCGGAAACCCTCCGGCCCGAAGAACAGCAAACCCAATCCGGAAAGACCGAAGGTCAGGGCGACCGACACGATGAGCAGGAGCAGAACGGATGCGTCGGCGATCGGCCGCAGCGCGATGCGTTCGATGAGCGGCGCAATCGGCACGACAAGCGCGATGGTAAGCGGGATCTGCGCGCACGTCGGCAGGCTTGCGCCGGCGAACAGCCACGCCGCGGCGGCCGGAATGACCGGCAATACGCCATAGCCGAGGAGGCCGCGGGCAATGCGATCGGGCCGGCCGCGGCGCAGGTGGTGAACGGCATCGACGGCGCAAGCCAGGATCGCCAGCACGGCGACGAGATAGACCGTGCCCGGCAAGCGGCCGAGCTGCATCGAGGCAAGCGTAAGCGCCGAGAAGGCGACGATGTCGCCGAACGGGACGAAGACGACGCGGGTGACCGAGAAGATGAGCACCAGCCCAAGCCCCACCAGAACGTAGATCGATCCGGTGGCGATGCCGTCGATGCCGAGAATGAGCGCGATGTCGGGGGTCATGCGTGCTCCAACGGCTCACCGGCGGCGCGGCATTGGCCCGCGACCGGTGTTGCGATTTTGCGGGTCTAAAGTCGCAAGCACGACAGCCAGCGCGAGCCCCGAACCGCTCGTCGAGATTCGACAAAACCATTGCGACTGCGTTGTTACAAGCCTAAAAAGATTGGCCCGCACGCGCTTGCCGACGGTGCCGAACGGCCCGCATCAGCAGCCAATTGGGAGGCGTTCGTGAACAAATTTCTCAGTTCCGTCGGCGGGGTGATGATCGCTTCGCTGCTGGCTCTTCCTGCCGGCGCCGCCGAAATCAGGGTCGGCTTGATCACGTCGATGACCGGTCCCGGCGCCTCGATCGGCATTCCCTATTCCAAGGGGACAGCGGCAGGCGAAGTCTACAGGGACGACGTCAACGGCATCAAGATCAAGGTCGAGCAGCTTGACGACACCTCCGATCCTTCGACCGGCACGCGCGATGCCCGCAAGCTCATCGAGCAGGACAACGTCGACGTGCTCATGGGCGCCGGCAACACGCCGATCACGCTGGCGATCGTGGCCGTCTCGCGCGAGCAGAAAGTCCCGCTGATCGCGCTCGTGCCCACGGGGAATCTACCCGGCGATTCCGGCTCGTGGATGATTTCCATTCCGCAGCCCGCGCCGTTGATGGTCGCCGCGGTGGTCGAGCGCATGAAAGCGACCGGCGTCAAGACGGTTGGCTACATCGGGTACAACGACGCCTGGGGTGACCTCGTCTATGACGCGCTGAAAAAGACCGCCGAGCCTGCCGGCATGCAGATCGTGACCAACGAGCGCTACGCGCGCGCCGATACTTCGGTGACCGCGCAGGCGCTGCGCATCGTCGCGGCGGCACCGGAAGTGGTGATGACCGGCGGCTCGGGGACCCCCGGCGCGCTGCCGTTCATTGCCCTCACCGAACGCGGCTACACGGGGCAGATCTACGGCACCCATGCGCTGATCAATCCGGATTTCGTGCGCGTCGGCGGCGCCGCGGTCGAAGGGGTGATCTGCCCGACCGGGCCTGTCGTGGTGGCAAGCCAGCTTCCGGAATCGAACCCGATCCGCAAGGTCGCGCTCGACTACGAAGCGGCATACCAGAAAGCCAACAAAGAGCCGGCGCGCGGCGCGTTCGGCCCCTACGCGTTCGACGGCTGGCTGATCATGCTCGATGCGGCGAAGCGCGCGCTCGCAACCGGCGCGCAACCGGGTACGCCGCAATTCCGCGAGGCGATGCGCGACGCCATCGTCACCACCAAGGATCTGGTCGGCACGCATGCGATCTACAATTTTGCGCCCGGCACCGCCACCGGCGTGGACGGTCGCGCGCGCTTGCTGGTGAAGCTCGTCGACGGCAAGTGGAAGCTCACCGAGTGACCGCCGCAGCCTCCAGTGCGCGGCGCATCCGTGCTCTCTTGCGTCGCAAAGCTTTTCTTCTGATGCATGCTGCACAGCGGCAGCCGCCGTTGTCGAGAAAGAATTTCCGATATTCAGCTCCATAGTCGTAGGTTATCTCTTCCCCAAGATCGATCCGGCGCAAAGCGACAATCACGATCCTTCCTTTCCGTCCAACGGGCTTGGCATTTGGCCGGCATGAATGATTGATGTAACGGGCCACATTCCATCGTGGCGAGCCATCGATGGTCCACCGCTTGTTGAGTGCAAACATATATCGCGCGCCGCGCGCCTCGCGTCGGTCGGCTTCTTCACTGGTAACGCGCCGCCCGCGATAGGTAGCAATATAGCTCCCTCGCTTGATCGGTCTTGTGGCGAAGAGCCCGAGTCCGGTCTTGGATCTGCCAATTCGAAAGATGGGCGATGACATAGACCGCGCAATAACTACAAATGGCTGTGGTGTCACGCATGACCTTTGGCAATTGACAGATTTCTTGGCGCGATCGAGGCAGTAGTCTCACTTGCGCACAAGATCCGCGATCACCGCCTGCGCTGCGTTGTGCCCCGGAGCACCCGTCACGCCGCCGCCCGGATGCGCACCCGAGCCACACAGATAAAGTCCGGCAATGGGCATTCGGTAATCAGCGTATCCCAGCATCGGTCGAGCGGAAAAAAGCTGACCGAGCGTCATGGCGCCGTGGAAAATGTCGCCGTTGGGCAAGCTAAAGATGCGCTCCAAATCCAATGGCGAGAGGCTCTGCCGGGCAACTACGGTGGCCTTGAAACCGGGAGCGTAGGATTCGACGGTGTCGATCATCAAGTCAGCCACGGTTTCACGGTGCTCGTCCCAAGTCGAACCATCGGCGAATTGCGGGGTCACGTGCTGGCAGAAAAGGCTTGCAACATGCGCGCCGTGCGGCGCGAGGCTGTCATCAAGCGTAGAGGGAATCACCATCTCGATGATCGGCATTTGGCTCCAGCCGTGACGGATACAGTCGCGATAGGCTTGATCCATATAGGAGAGGCTCGGAGCCAGGATGATTCCGGCAGTATGATGATCGCCGGGTCCGGGCAGTGCGGAAAAATTCGGCAGCTTGGAAAGTGCGACATTCATGCGGAAAGTCCCGGAACCAGCCTTCCACGCTTGCATGCGAGCAGACATCGTGCGCGGCACCGCATTACGCGGCAGAAGGGCCTGGAAGAGCTGTCGCGGGTCAGTATTGGCGACGACCGCTCGCGATCGCACCGCCGTGCCATCCTTAAGTACGACGCCGGCCGCGCGTTTGTTCTCGGCGATGACCTCGCGCACTTCGGTGCGTACATCAATTCGGACCCCGTGTTCCCCCGCCGCACTCGCCATCGCGCCGGTAATGGCGCCCATGCCGCCAATCGCGTGCCCCCACGCGCCCTGTTGTCCGTTTACTTCGCCCATGACGTGATGGAGCAGCACATAGGCAGAACCTTGCGCGTAGGGGCTCGCGAGGTTGCCAACGACGGCGTCAAAGCCGAGCACTGCCTTGATAGGATCAGATTCGAACCAGCTGTCGAGCATTTCGCCGGCTGACTTGCGCAGCAGACGGAAAGCGGCCTGCAAACTGCCGCCTTTCCATAACCTCCCGCCGATAGCTGCCATTTTTCCGAATTCGCGCATGGCATGAGAGAAGCCGTGCGGTACTGGATTGGGCGGCGCGGTCAGCAAAAGGCTGCGCAATACCTGCACGACGCGCCCGATTTCGGCCTGGTAGGGAGAATAGCGAGCCGCATCCTTGGCGCTGAACTTCGCGATTTCGCGCTCGGTTCGGCCCGGTCCGGTGAGCAGATAACGTCCGTCTGGCAGCTGTAAAAAGTTCTGCGCGCGGCGCTCGACAATGCGCAGCCCATGTTCATGCAATTTCAAGTCGCGGATGACCTTGGGATGCAATAGGCCTACAGTGTAGGCGGCTGTCGAGTTACGAAAGCTCGGATGAAATTCCTCGGTCACGCAGGCGCCGCCGACAATGCCGCGTCGCTCAAAAACCTGCACTCGCAATCCCGCCATGGCGAGGTAGGCCGCGCATGTCAGGCCGTTATGGCCGGCGCCGATTATGATCACGTCGAGATCGGACATGGCATCGCGATTGGCTGGGATCGTCGTTCAGGGAGTGCGGGTACTAGCGGCTACAGCCCCTTCGGGTGGGTCAGGAATTCCTCGATGATCTCCGGCGGCGGCTTGACGAAGTCCGAAACTCGGCTGACGCCGAGGCCGTTCAGGCGTTTGAGCTTGACCGCAAGCTCAGCCATCTTGACCACGATGGGAATGCCGTCGATCACCGGCGCGCCATCGACAGCGTGCTCCTTGACCGCAGAGAACAACAGCATCGGAATGCCGCCGCCGGGGATCAGCACGTCGCAGCCGGCGGCCACCAGAGGGCGGGCCTGTTCGGCGAACAGCCGCACCACCTCGGCGGCGAGTGCCTCCGACTCGTAGGCTTTCAGGATCTGCCCGGGCTCGAACGTCATCGCGTGCACCCCGGTCACGCGCCGCTCCAGGCCGTATTTGCCGATCTGGTGGTGAAACCAGGGAATATAGCGCGTGTTGATGGTGACGATGCCGCTGCGCTGGCCGAGCTGGCAGGCGTAGAGCATCGAGGCCTCGCCGAGCGCGACGACGGGTATGTCCACGACCGAGCGCGCCTCGTAGAGCGCGGCGTCCTGGAAGTGGCCGACGATGAAGGCGTCGTAGCCTTCGCGTTCAGCCTTGACCGCGTTGCAGATCACTTCCCTGGCGCAGCGGAACTCGACGATCGGATGGGCGTAGTTGTCGTGCGGGGTGATGCCTTTGATCTCGACCTCGGTGCCGGTGTCGGCGATGGCGCGGAGATGACGGCGCAGCCGGTCCCAATAGGTCTTGCCGTTCGCCTCGTCGACGTAGCTTTGATACCAGATGCGGATCGGGTCCATGCTTCACCCTAAAAGCTGATGCTGGCGACGCTGGTGCCGCCACGGACATAGAGAACCTGGCCGGTGATGAAGGTGTTTCCCCGCGCGGTGAAGAACATCACCGCGCGGGCGACGAATTCTTTGGCGACGCGGCGGCCGCCTTGGCGGTAGCGCGCGCTTCGGTCCACTTTGATCGCATGCAGCATCGGGTTCGAACAACCCGGCCGGCCGTGTGCCGGCGGCACGACCTCGTGACCGGGCTCGATCATGTGCCGGCTGATCGCCGCGCCAATGCCGGCTCCCGCCGGTGACGATGGCGACAGAGCGTTCGGCCATGCTCAGGTCTCACATGAACAGCTGAATGCTGCGGAAAGCGGCATCGCAATTGACGAGATCAACACGTTTCAACTTGATCCTCAGCCTGCCGTCGATGGCGGTCAATGTGTGCGTCGCCCAGGCGGCGTAAAGGTCCTGCTCGTCGAGACGGGTTTCCACGTAGTGCATGGGCGTCCAGGTCACGTATTCATTGGCGGCGTCGTCGCGCCGGTCGACCTGGGGGACCTGCAGGACGTGATGACAGCGGCTCTTGGGTTTCTGCGAGAAGGTGCGGTTGCCCTTCAGCCGCTCGATGCGGATCTGCAGCAGCAGCTTGTCCTCGTACATCAGCGAGGTGGCGAGGCGCGGGTCGGTCTGGCCCCATTCCAGCGGCATCCAGTAGTGGCCGTCGTCGGCGAACAGATCGAGCCATTCCTCGAAGCGGTGCTGGTCGATCAGCCGCGCCTCGTGGAAGACGAAGCCGACGAGATCCTGGTCGGTCGGCACGCCCATCGCCGCGCCAGTCACATCGACAACGTCATGAACTTGGACCAGGCGCGGAACTGGTTGCGCATCTGCCGCTCCGAGGTGCCGTTGATGACGGCAGTTTCCTGCTCGGCTTCGGCCGGATCATAGAGGCGCTGGATGTTGACCCACGGATTGGCGTCGACGTGCAGGCCTTCCTGGGCGCGCTCGTACATTTCGAGGTCGTCGTGGCCGACGATCGAGGTCGGGGCGTTGATCAGCCGGCTGTAGGTCAGCGTGCGCTCGAGCAGCAAATCGGGGGCGTCGACCAGGCGGAAGGTGAAGGATTCCGCGAGCGTGCGGTTGGGTGCGAGCGGCTTGAACAGGCGGATCGCCTGGATCGGTCCCTTCACCGTGAAATTGGGGAAATAGGCGGTGTTGTGCCGGTTCTCGTCGAGGATCGCCTTGGCGCGCGCTTCGCCATAGGTGGCGACCATCTTGTCGAAGTAGCCCGGGATCGCCGAATAGTCGGAATGGATCGAATGGTGCACGCCGGTGTGGCCGTGGCCGTTGCGCCAGATGCGTATCCCCATTTTCTCGAAGAATTCGTACGGCGACATGAACGGCGCATAAATCTCGACCGCCGCCGGCTTCTTCTGGTTGCTGCCGGGTGCCATCCGTTTCCACACGTCGATCGCGGTCCCAGCCGAAGATTCGTGGGCGACCATCGGATGGCAGGTGTCGGTCAGGTTCTCGACCAGCATCTTCCAATTGCAATTGTGCAGGTAGCGCAGCACGCCGCCCGCGACTTCCAGCCGTCCGGCCGGGGAGCGGTCGACCATGTTGTCGATGGTAGAAAGACTCTCGCCGAAGAACTCCTCGAAGTCGGGGCCGACATCGTTCATCTTGGCGAAGATGAAGCCGCGATAGTTCTTCACGTGGCGCACGGGCGCGATGCCCTTGACCGCATGGCTCTGCTCGAGACCGGTGTGCTCGTAGCCCTTGCGCAGCGGGATGGCGAGCAGAGAGCCGTCGGTCTTGAACGACCAGGCGTGGTAGGGGCAGCGGAAGAACTTGCCGACATTGCCGCAGGTGTCGATGGTGATGCACGCGTGGCCTTGTGCGGACACCGGTTGTAGAGGACGTGCACCACCCCGTCGGTGTGGCGCACCATCAGCACCGGCTGCTTGCCGATCGTGGTGCCGTAGTAGTCGCCGGCATTGGGCACCTGGCTGTCATGACCGACATAGATCCAGGCGTTGGCGAACAGGTGCTCCATCTCCAGGTCGAAGATCTCCTGATCGACATAAACGTCGCGATGGACCTCGGTCTCCCGCACCAGGTCGCGGACCGCGGCTGCGTTCGTCATGTACTGGCCCATGCGCCATCTCCTCTGGCTCGTTTCTTACCGTGCGTTTCGACCGGATTGAGGCTGCTTGCGTCGTATCTTTGCTTCCTAAAGGTCGAGCACAAGACGCGGCGTCTTGGCTCTCGACACGCAGATCTGCATGACCCTGTTTCCGGCGCGCTCGTCATCGCTCAAAATGTGATCCCGGTGATCGGGCACGCCCTCGAGCACCGCAACCTGGCAGATACCGCACTCGCCGCGCTGGCAATCGTACATCGGGTCGATGCCTTCCTCTATCAGCACCTGCAGAATGCTCTTGTCGGGCGGAACAATAAAGGTCAGGCCGGAACGCTGCAGCACGACCTCGATCTGGCTATCCGCGGTCATCTCGTCTCCCGCCGCCATGGCCGACTCGCCATCGGAACGTACGTCGTCGGTTCTGATATTTAAGCCTAAACGAACGGACCGCTTTCTGGTAACGCAATCCTGCGGTGAGAGGTCCGCGCCAATGTCCGCGCCGATATCAGCGCCCATGTGAGTGGCCATGTCACTGCCGATGTCAGTGCCCGCGAGCGCGCAAGATCACGACCCAACCGGTTCGCCCCCGCTGGCCGGGCTCTTTGCACCATCCGAACGCACACTGCCGAAGATGCTCGCGCGCCAAGCCGAGCGGTATGCAGGGTGCCGCCTCGTGACGATCGGGGGCAGGGCGCTCACCTATACCGACACCTTGGCGACCGCCGCGGGCTATGCCGGGGCGCTCGCCGGTGTCGGCGTCAAGGCCGGCGATCGCGTCGCTATCATGTGCGGCAACCGCCCGGAAATGCTGTTGACCTTCCTCGGCTGCGCGTGGCTGGGCGCAATCGCCGTTCCCATCAATACCGCCTCGCGGGGGGCGCAGCTTGCGCACATTCTCGGCAATTGCGGCGCCCGGCTCCTCGTGATCGAACGTGAGCTGATGCCCGTGCTTGCTGCGCTGGACCGCTCGGGAATCGCCGTCGAGGCGCTGTGGCTGGTGGGCCAGGGAGTGGCGGGCGATCCGCCGCGGTTCAAATCGGCTCCGTTTCCGGACCCGGGAGTGCACGTGCCGCCGCATCCGGTCGAGCCGGGCGACACGCTCGCGATTCTCTATACCTCCGGCACGACCGGCCTCTCGAAGGGCGTCTGCTGCCCGCACGCCCAATACTTCTGGTGGGGCGTCTACACGTCGCGGCTTCTCGGCATCCGCGAGAACGACGTGCTGCTGACGACGCTTCCGCTCTTCCACACCAACGCACTCAACAGCTTCTATCAGGCGCTCCTCAACGGAGCGACGCTCATCGTCGAGCCGCGCTTCTCGGCGTCGGCATTCATGCCGGCGTTGGCACGGCACGAGGCGACCGTGACCTACGTGCTCGGCGCCATGGTCCCGATCCTGCTGGCGCAGGCGCCGGGCGACGCCGACCGCGGCCACCACATCCGTGTTGCGCTGGCGCCGGCAGTGCCTGCCCATTTTCACCGGCAGTTCACGGAACGCTTCGGCATCGGACTCGTCGACGGCTACGGCTCGACCGAAACGAACTGCATCATGGGGGCGCCACTTAGCGAACAGCGGCCAGGCGCGATGGGGCGGCTGTTGTCAGGCTTTGCCGCCCGTGTCGTCGATGCGCACGACAACGAGGTCGCCGACGGCGAGGCGGGAGAGCTGGTGTTGCGCGCGGACGAGCCTTTCGCCTTTGCCACCGGCTATTTCGGCATGCCGGAACAGACTGTGGAGGCCTGGCGCAATCTCTGGTTCCACACCGGCGACCGCGTCGTGCGCGAGGGCGACGGCTATTACCGATTCATCGACCGCATGAAGGACGCCATCCGCCGCCGCGGCGAGAACATTTCCTCCTTCGAGGTCGAGCAGGTGCTGGTGAGCCATCCGCAGGTCGAGAATGCCGCGGTGTTCCCGGTCCGCTCCGAGCTTGCCGAGGAGGAAGTGATGGCGGCCTTGGTGCTGCGGCCGGGCGCACAGATCAGTTACGCCGAGCTCCTCGATTTCTGTCAACCGCGCATGCCTTATTTCGCCGTGCCGCGCTACCTGCAATTCGTTGATGCTCTGCCGGTGACCGAGAACGGCAAAGTCACCAAGTACAAGCTGCGGGAGCGCGGCGTCACGGCGGAGACGTGGGACCGCGAAGCGGCCGGCTACAAAGTCACTTCCGGAAGGCGTGGGGCATAGAAAAGCGCGCGGCCGCGGCGACGCGCGCCGGGGACAGATCGCGCGCGCCGCCAGCGACTATGGCGATCGCGTGCGGTGCTGCGTGCGGGCAGCAGGCGCGGCCGGTTGGCTCGGCACGGTGGCGCCGTCGGTCACCGACGGCGATCCGCCCGGCGGCGTTCCTGCGCCGCCCGCGCCGCTGGCGCCACCCGCGGCACCTGCGCCGCTGCCACCGCCGCCACCGCCTCCGCCGCCCATGCCGTAGGCGACAGTCGCCACAGCCGCGATCATCGAGGTTGCGAGCAACGCAGCGGCGAACTTCTTCAACGTCATGTGTCTCTCCAAGTCTTCCAAATGGCGGATAAGCCGCGGCGCAGAAGCGTGGCGCGGCGAGCATGATCGTCGCTGAACCCAGGTTTGCGCAGCAAACCAAAATCGCCAAATTACTTATGAGTCAGATTCTGACGGATAAGTCAGATTGCGAGCTTAAAGTTCAACGTAAGTGTTACGTGTTTCGCCGCGCGTGGCGTGCTCGCGTTGCGCAGGCTGCCCCGCGCGCCGTCGCCCGCATGGACGGCTGTGCGCGCAATACATCGGACCGCGCGGAGACGTCGGTCGCGACGGGCGCGGATGGGAGCGTCGCTCGTCAGCTTACCGGTATGGTTGACCCGATGTGCGCTTGCGCGCTCGTACGGCTTTGCGCGTGGGGTTGACCGAAAGGGTGCCGGCATTGCTCCAGGTCGTCGGCGCCTGGTAGTCGCTGTTCGACGAGCAGCCGCCGCAGCCGCCGCAACCGCCGCACCCCATCGCCAGCCGGGCGCCCCGCCCGGATGGTGCCGCGCCTTCGGTGTCGACGACGTAGAATGTCGCGAGGCTGACGTCAGCGATTTCCTCCTCAGAGGGGTTGATTTCGTGACTCACGCCGGCGTTTCGCGTCAGCATGTCGGTCGCTGGCCCCCCGATCGCCGCTGCGGTTGTCGCGCCCGCGAGCGACAACGACAACCCGGCGGCGCCCAACACCGGTAGCGC
>Ga0210407_10003730_pt1 | contig 12229 bp, 12 predicted proteins | sample IncBWC27MmetaG_FD_150860 | JGI IMG/M metagenome (GOLD analysis project Ga0210407, IMG submission 150860) | Forest soil microbial communities from Barre Woods Harvard Forest LTER site, Petersham, Massachusetts, United States - Inc-BW-C-27-M | ecosystem: Environmental > Terrestrial > Soil >... | reverse complement strand
GATCCTTTTGATCAATCCCAATGGCGGTACGAAGAAATGAAGACTCGGAGTGAACTGGGATGCTTACATTGATCTTGCCCATACTGGCAAGCTGTGGACCAGATTGAGTCGCGGCAACGATATGCGGACTACTATGCCAATCCCTCACCGGCACGATTGAGGCTACGCCCTCATCTGAAATTTGGAATACCGCACTGTCCCATGAAAAATTTCCTTTCGCATACGCAGCATCCGTTCCGATGTTCGCGTCGTGCAGTTTTCCTTTAGGCGAAATAAGCAAACCGAGCGGACGATTGTCTGTGCCATATATCCCGGCATTCGTTATCAGGAGCGGCTGAATGCCCTCGCGTGCCAAACCACTGAACACCTCCGGAAATGTTTCTTTCTTGCCGTTGTTGGAGGTCGAGAAGATAATTTTCTGGCGCCGCAAATCAATTTCGGCCACGGCATATAAGTGCCCCGAGAACGGAACGCAATTCAGAGAAACGGAGCCGGGTAGCAGCGAAACGCAATTTGGCCCGCCGGCGGCCACTGCCGAAAATCGACCCTCGCGTTTCGCGAAGGTGGCTATCGCCGCCACCAGGCACAACACCACCAATCCCAAAGCAGATTTCTTCATTGCACGTGAGTTTACACTTTGGTTCTGTGCTAGTTGAACCGAAATCGGCACTTGGTTAGCGTCCAAGACCTGATGCGAGGCACACACTAATACAGTATTCAATATTGTCTTTGGGTGCCCCAGATGCTACTTTCCTTAACGCTGCGGCAGCATGATGCTAATTTTTGATTCCGTTCGTTGACAAAGAGGAGCCAATAGAACCACTGCCGGTTCCTACGCCGAGACAATGGAAGTAATGAGAGATGACCGCCCAGCCGAAAATCGATCCTGTTCTCCTTCAGGCGCGCTGCAAGCGACTGAGGCTGCTCCTCGAAGACTATTCTAGTACCGAACCTGAGGCCGCTATATGTCTAAAGGGCCTATCGCGGCTGTTTGATGATGTCATGGCTAACAGAACCCACACACCACATCGCGGTGCGGCGCCGTGCGCCCATTATTTCGTTGAAGGAAAGCTCCGAGAACATCGGGAGTTAGAAGAAGCGTTCGCAGATTTTTCGGCTGCCCTACAAGGGTTGGATGACGCCACGCTTAGAGAAACAGGGAGACAGACGGGTCGTTCACGGTTTGTGTGAATTAGAATTGGGGTACGTCCCGTCTGTCCCCCTGTTTCAGGTATGACTTTGACACTGGAACTGCATCCCGATATTCTCACTTCATGCCATTTACGTCTGAACATCCTGACGTACCGGGCTGGAAATTTACGATCACCGAAGTTTCCAATAACGTCTATCGAATAGATGGCCGTGATGCTGCTGGGCGTTCTGTCAGCCGCACTAGCCACAAGTTAGATGAGTTAATACAAGAGTGCGTTAAGGACGCGCTAGAAGTCTCAAGCCGCCGGCCGAAATGATCCGTCGAACAACTTCAACACGATTACAACCTTTGAGGAATCGGCACTCGGAGAACTTTCAAGGCAACTATCGGTAGCTTTTATTTAAGGTTTTCCCAGAATTTCGAAATTACCCCCGCATAGCGCAGCAGGTGAAAGCGACGGCCTTTCTTTAGTTGTGGGCAGGCTGGCCCACCTTTTTCCCTGACCGCATCCATCGTCTCAACCCTGGACAGCGCTTTCGCTCTTAGCGAGGGGCAGCCTCACAGTTCGGGTTGTGCGAAAAAGGGCGGGCCAACCCGCCGGGCTGCGCGTGAGTAATCGCGCTTGCTATTTTGTGACCACGGAGTCCAATACGGCCGTGGCCTTGTCTATCGTGAGCGTGGCACATCCCCAAGTCGACGCCAGGAGGTTGCCGGCGCGCCATTCAACATGGGTGACCATATCATAGACGGGATCGTTGGCAGTTACACCGAATGTCCAAACGACGGTCCAAACGACGGTGCCATCTGAAGAAATGCGAAAGAGATTTCCGTATTGGTGCGCCTTCGATGCTTCGTAGTGGTCCAGAAGAACGATGAAATCGTCGCCCAAAGCGAGTGTCTTGGCGACAGGAATGTTGAGCCTGCGCCCGAACTCTGCAACTACGTCGATCATGTCTCATTCTCCCACGTTCATCCACCCAGAAGCGAGCGGCGGCAACTGCGTGTTTATTTCAGTGATATACCAAGCCGGAGACGTGGGCCACCCGCCTAGTTCTTCAGTTTGGACGCGTGATCCATTCAAGCCTGGTTTTGGCTTGAGTAAGCCATCGTATTAATATTGACGCCGATCGGGTCGGGAGTCACGAATGTACGAATGCGGTGAACGCATGTCCGATGTATCAGCTGTCGCACAGACGTGCCTTGCGTATGACGGGCGACATGACGAGGCGCTACTCGTTTATTCCTTCAAAGACGATAACGACGCTCACGATGATGCCCTTCAGGAACGACATGGCTTACGGCTACAGCGGAGCTGGAGAAGAAATTCGGTCCTGCTGTCATCGCTGAAAAGATGGAGGAAACCCGGTGGGTACCGTTGTGCGGAGTGGGTGGGGTTTCGTCGTGGAAAACTGATTGCGGGCTGTTATGGATCGCGTACGCGCATGAAGACCGCGAGTGCCCGTTTCTTCTTTTGGTCGGCAAGCTTCCATGAAGAGGGCGGCCTGGTCGGGTGGCCCAGGCTTTTGATCTTGCTGGGCAGTGCGAACGCGGCGTGTGCCCCGGCCTTCGCGTTCTTGGCGAAGGGCGGGTACCACGAAAGCTTGCGCGCGGGCGGCGCGCGGAACGGCAGGGCCTTGTGTCGGCACCATCGTGCCCGCCCTTGCAAAAATCGCAAGAGCGGGGCACCCTCAGTTTGAATGGTGCAATCAAAATTCAAAGGCGGGCCACCCGCCAGATAGCAAGAAAGCGCGAAAACACTCTTCCAGGCTTTTGGGTTCGCCGATGGCGGTGTACGCGCATTGCCCACTATCGGAAGCCTGCGCGGCTATTGATTGTCGCCCGTCAGCCAGGAATGGGGGTTCACCCAAGAGATTTCTGAGAATACCCCGCTCACGAGCTTTTGATCGCGCAACCACCACGGTCTTACATGGATGTGCATATTCCGGGGCATGGCGATCACGAGTCCGAAGCCATCCCGATCAGCAGTCCGAAGTGATGCCCATCACGGTTCCGGACTGATGCCGATCAGGAATTCGATCTGAAGCCGATCACTTTTGGCGAGTGGCTGGAACGCTGATCGGGATTGTTCCGAAACGATTTCCACAGGGCGAAGAGAAGGCGCTGGACAACACAGCGGCGACGCGGGTTCCTCTCGAACCGGGAGGAAACGACATTGCCTACCGAAAGGTTGTCCATGCGAAGGATTCAAGAAATCCTGCGACTCCGATATGCACTGGGATTGAGGCAGCGGCAGATTGCCCGCAGCTGCTCGATCGCACAAGCGACGGTTCACGAGTACCTGAAACGGGCGCAGGCAGCCGGGATCACCAGGCTGTAGGCACACCATGGAGATCTTTCGAGAGGGATCTCATCTATCGAAGGAACTCAGAAGACTGACTGGCGGAATGGGACGAGTGGTTTGCGCCGCTGCTGAGAGAGCGCTGAAGTCAGACCTGAATCAACAGGGCTTCCTGTTCGAGTCCAGCATTGTGACGGTCAATCATTTCGACTACACGGCGAACGGCGGTGGATTCCGAGCGACGCAGTTGCGCGAGAGTAGCTTGGCTGTTGGTTTTTGCCAGTAAGTCAGGGTTTGAGAACCGAACGAATCGTGCTTCAATTTCGCTAGGCAAATATAGCGCGACTCTCTTTCCGAGACGCGCGTGGAGACGTTGAAATTCGGACAAGCCGGAGGGATCGTAGTCCGGCAAGTGCAGCAGACTGAACTTGGAATTCGTTGTTCGAACCAGCCAGTCCAAGACACGGCTGGAAATCCGGCCATGTCCGTAAATCACGGCATCCACGCCGAGGTTGAGTCGCTCCGCAGCCACAAACACGGCGGGGTTCTCTGCTAGCGCGCACGAGCCACTTAAGACGTAAGGGCAATTCCGCGTAAACAGAAATGAGAAAACACCGTGTTGGGCTGTGAGTGCCGCCGCGTCCAAGGATTTCCCATCCTTCAACAAGGCGTCATTCCGCCACACGCGAAGGGAAACGATTTCACCTTCGCTGTTGGTTATCGCCTTTGTATCGCGGAAGCGGCCCACGCTGGCAACGCGGCTTTCAGCGTCGCTCGGCAACACTACGTCGGGAAAGCGTTGTTGGGAAAAGTCTCGCAATGTAATGGGATCGTGCACAATCAATCGGCGGCCCCCGCCAAATCGTTGCCATCGGACCACTCCGCTGTCGAGCAAGGGAACGAGGAGTTTTAGAAACGCCCGACCACATTGACTCTCTGGCAGGGACCCGCTTTCAGCTAAGTTGTGCAATTTGGTTCGAGCTTGGGCTTGGAGCTTCATCAGTCTTCTACCGGAACAGCTCGCTTAATAGTCACCCTATGTTTGTTCCGCACGACAATACGCCCGTTTTGCGGCTGCAGGAAGTAAAGGGAGTCGACGTCGCTGACGGCCTCGGGTGCCGCGGTGATGGCGATAAAACCTAATTGTTTTGCAGTGCGGAGTATCGCGCGTCTGTTGGCAGGATCGAGTGTTTGAATTTCGTCTAAGAAAAACGGAACAGCACAATCATCGCGCCGCAGCTGGTCCTTCAACAAAAGTAGATTGAACAGCACTTTTAGGGTTATGGTTGTCCCGTGTGACTCGATTTGCCGGAAATCATGGTAAGTGTGTCGCTGGTCGTCCGCACCAATCACCGTGAAACTAAGCGTGAACAAGTTCGTAAAACGAATTACAGGATTGTCCTGAATCTTGCGGCGGAAGTTGGCAATAGCGGACTCCTGCTGGGGGTCGGCATCAAATAATCCGCCCGGCTCGAATGCAGCGAGGCGTTTGACCCAACTCACCAAGTCACTTTGCTCGTCGACTTCCAACTTCACGGCTTTTAGGTTCGATACTTGAATCTTTGCGAACGCACGATTAATTTTAGCGGCGGCGCTGCGTACGTCATCAAGGTTCTTCAAAACATGATCAAAAGTCGCTTTCAGCCCGTGGATGTGGGCGTTCCAGTCACGCGCCAAGGCCTCTTCTTTTTCGACGAGCGCCTCCAGCTCTCCCTGCAGAGCGGCAATTGTTTCGTATTCGTTAGCGCCACGAAACACGTCGCCGAAGCACACTTCGGTCTGCATAATAAGATTCGCAACTTCATCGGTCAGCTTGCCTTGTTTGTCCTGCTGTTTCAGAAACAGTGCAATAGCTGCAGCAAAATCTCCGGGGGTGTCTTCCGCCGCAACCGCCTGAGTCGAGAAGTCAGGAAAGATGCATTGCTTGAAGGCGCTGAAGACTTTATCGGAATCGTCCTGGTGTTTCCTAGTCGCGGATTCCACTTCGGATTTTTCCTTTTCGGCAAGTTTGAGCCGTGAGCCAAGCTCGCTAATGTTTTCATTTGTGGTTGCAATGCTAGCCTCAACTTTCTTAAGATCGGCACGGAGGCGAGGCTCATCTGCTTTGGCTTTCTGATACTCCTCGAATCGAAACAGCCCTCTTTCAAGTGCTTCGGCTTCAGCACGCTTGACTTTGCATTGGGACTCAAGTTGCTCGCGCTGTTCAATAGCAGCAAGGATTCTCTCCCAACGTTTCAGGTCGGTTTCGTATTCAAGCAGTTGATCGCGAGCGGTATTTGCGTTTTCAAGTCCGCTCAGCGGCTCTCCCGTGTTGGGCAGGGGAAACGAGACGACACTATCCCGATAGACGCCCTTTCGAACATGAGCCTGCAAGTCACGCAACCTTCTAAGCAATTCATCTTGCCTAGAGATCGTGACACCTCCCTCTCCGACAGGTATTTCCAACAGGTCGCGATTGAGTAATCGAAAAATCGTATTTAGCTCCTCGTCTGTAAAATGCTGACGGAGAGCAGTGACCGCTAGTTGGTCAAAACGAGCTAGAGCTTCCCTCTTCTGTCTTACCCGGTCGGCGAGGGCATCGAAAGTGCGCTTGGCCCTCCCGCGCGATTCGCCTTCCGCAGCAGCAAGCTGGAGTTCGAGCCCCCGAATCTCCTGTTTCAAATTGTTAAGCGCGGCCCGTTCGAAGTCCTCGAGAAACCCTTTGAATTCACTGTCTTGAGCTTCGATGGTCTGAAGAGGCGCTAGCAATTGGCCTTTTTGTTGAGAAAACGTCACTGAATCATTGCGCCGTTCGGCCAATTCGGTTTCGAGCTTCTGGATCTTCTTGTCCTGCTCGGCCCTCTTTTCCAGAAGCTTGGCTAGCGATTCCTTATTATCTTTGTCGAAATATTTGAACTTCGCTCGCAAATCGGTCCAGCGCCAGACCAATTCGCCACGAACGGTTTCGCGTTCGGTAAATCTACCCACGAGCTTTTCTACCAGGTCCTGGTTCTTCTTGAATTTCAGTAACTGCTCCCGCCGATTGCGGATGCGATCGTAATCGTCACCGAATAGTTCGCGGGTGTCGAACGCAGTGCGGTCGGGCGGGATGTCAGCCAACATCAACAGGCGGTCACGCATCTGCTCCTGCGAGATGGCGCTCAAGGCTAGCAGGTTTTTCAATGTCTCGCGAAAGCGGTGATACTTATCACTGTCACGCAACGCGACCACCCCAATGCCTACTCCATCCCCGTTGGCGGAGGGCAACAATAATTCCTTGTGTTCTTGCGCACTTTTGATTGAACGAAAGCGCTTCAAGACGAGCCGGGCACTCACGTCACGTGGCTCGCGAACTTGATTCCTTTCGTCGAGAAAATCAGACGGATCGAAGGGGCCGACATGGAAAAATCGTTCTGGCTCGCCCCCGCTGGCCTTACTCTGTCCGCGCCAACCAATAACGCACTTGCCTGTCGCCCCAAGGCATTCGAATAGGATATAGCTGTATTGATTGAGGAAGTAGAACTCGCGTGTCTGCTCCGCCGTGTATGAGCCAAAATCCATGTGGCGGCGGTCGTCCAGGTAGAGAAACTGAAGCGCGTTGATTAGGGCAGTTTTCCCAGTATTATTCGGCCCGACAATTTGCAGCGCACCGCTCAGCTCGATGTCGGCGTATTCGTAGCAACCCGAGCGGATAAGAATGAGTCGCTGTGGGCCAGTGGGCATTGGAACCTATGAGTCACGATTAACGCGACCCTCCGAAATTGCACTTGACGAATCAGAGTCGCCGACCGACGGTTTTTGGGCCGCCTGCGTTAGTTCGATACACTTGCTGAACACGCGGTGGAACGGGCGGAGAAATCGGAATTCGTCGTCCGTCAACCATTTGACCCAGCCAATTCGCTCCATGTGATTCAGCACGTTCTCTAGATCATTCACGTCATGCACTTCCACTTGTCTTAGTAGCGCCAAATAGCGGTCGAGGGTGAAATGCGGTAAGGCTGTCACCAAGAAGTTTTGGCCGAAAATAAATTCATCAATAGCGCGACCCTGATTAGCTGCATGATCGACCATAATATAGGAAAACACAGCAATGCGAGGCAACGTATCCGGAATGGTGTCCTGGGTATCCGAGTCGAAGTAGAAAAAATCGCGGTCGTGGCGGACCAGCGTAATGCCAATTGCCGCGAAGTAAGCGGCATATTCGTCAAACCGCTCGCAAAGCACGGAAAATGCCGGCTCATCGTCTGGGCCTAGATGATAACCCCGCCTTAATCGGTCGAAGATGTTCGTCAAATGCGGAAGTGTGTTCATGTTGAAGTCAATTTCACGGGCGAAGCCGTGATTTCGCCGCCAGCGATAACGTAGGTCCGCAATTCTCGATCGGTGAAGGTAACACGGAAGCCGCTGTGAAACACCAAAGCGCTGAAACCAGCGAGTACATCGGAAATGTCCCGCCCTGAAAAAGTCTCTACAAGCCAGCCCAATAAGTCCTGTACCGGCAAACTGCTAGTCACACGGTTCGGCAATGACTCCAACCATATGAGCCGAACCAGTGCATCGGGAGTTTCTTCTTCCGCCATAAGTTCCAACACAGGCGGTGATTCGGGCGGATGTTCGATGACACGCCGCAAAGTCGCCACAATCGCTACGTCACTCGGAACGTTCTGATATCGCCAAGAGGCGACTCCGACGAGATATTCGTCGCCCCATCTCGACAGGCCTGCGGCCTGTAACTGCTCTAGAGCCAGAGAAGCGCCCTCCGCAATGAAGCTCGAACGGCGCAGCGATTCGTATAGCGGCTGAATTTCCTTCCGACACTGCGTGAAGACGCGGAGCCCGTATGCACTCACCATTCGAAGGAAGCGAAGGTTACGTGTCAGTGCCTGGTGATCGTTGAGCAACGCCTCTTCCCTGGCGCGATGGAGCAGCCTTTCCGTCTCGTCAAATGCAGAGCGCAGCGGCCCATCAGCGCGGACTACTTCAATCATGGGTTCGACATAACGCTCCATCCAATGGACAATCCTCCTATACTTTTCCCGCACTGACACACGGGCGCGTTCCGTCTTATAGCGCGTGACCTCAGCTAGAATTGCATGTTGCGTTTCATTCAGGTCGGCGTGGATTCGACGCAATGTCTGGCTAATTTCTTCGAAGGCTAAACTCACGCGCTGGACATCTTCATCGCCCAACGCACGGGTGAGTTCTCCATTAGCAGCTTCGAGTGACGCTACGTAACCTCGAATTATCTCCGGCGTAGCGGGATTTGCCTCATTGAACAAATAGTTCAGCAGTCGCGCCACTGGCTCAGCCATGAAGAAGAGGTCACTGCCCGGTTCGGTGGGAATCAGAATTTGAAGCTCCCGCAATCGCCTCCACGCCGTTTCGGCCAATTCCTCGCCAACGCCGGGATTGGCGCGAATCAACCGCATGGCTTGCGCCTCGGAAAATTCCCCGCCATGCGCCGAAAGCGCTCGCAACAGGGGCGCATGGTTTGCGCCGAAATTGAAAAAGCTCTGAGGATTGATTCGCACGCCGGATTCGCCGCTTATTAATGTGCTTGCCTTTACCCCATGGATTTTGCCCGCATTTCGGCGATTTGAAAAGATTGGGGTGTGGACGTATCGGTGGCGCGTCTCCGTGTATCTCGATTTGTGGGATGATATCTTGAATCCGCCTGAACCGATCTCGCAAAAGGAAATCCCAAAGTCGTTTCGCCGCTCGGGAAGGGGGAAACCGTCGAAGTCCAGGGTATGGCACCTGAGGACGCCTGCTCCGCCGACATGCTAGTGCTGATCCGCTGGCACGACAGGACCATGGCAGTTCCCTTGTCACAACTGGTTGCCATTGATCCCGACCAATCCTCTGCCGAGGCTATCGGCGACTGGCATTACTGGGTGGCGCGGGGCTACTGCTTCTGAACCACGCCGCCCCGGCTCCGTAGTACGCGGCCGAAAGCACACAATCCATATGTAGCCATCAGCAAGATCATCGCGTAGTCGCGCAGTCCCATTGCATCTCTCTCGAGCTAGCTGCAGGTTAATCCCTGATTGCGCACACGAGCGCTGCTTCCGTCGACGTTGGCCGCGGATTCACGCTAATTTGGAGCTAGTTGCTAGTGCGCTGGAGGTTGAAGCCGTGGCGGATCAATCAGTACTTGCTTCCTTGCCCGAGCCTACGCAGGACGAACGCACAATGGCGTTCCTTGGGCACCTGCTTCAGATTTTTACGGGCTTCATGGGGCCGCTAGTCATTCTAGTTATCAAGCAGAATTCGCCGTTTGTGAAATTTCATGCGCTACAAGCTCTCATATGGCAGCTCTGTTATATGGCGCTCTTCCTTGGCTGCTTCACGCTTTTCTTTTTTGCGGCGTTCGTAGGCGTCTTCCACGAAATATCCCGGCCTCACAATCCAAGTACGTTTCCAGCCTTCTTCCTTTTCTTTCCTTTGCTCTGGCTTTTTGCGATCGGTGGCTGGATTGCAAACGTCATCCTTGGTGTGGTGTATGGGATCAAGGCCAATCGCGGGGAGTGGGCTGGTTATCCGATTATTGGTAGGTGGTGTATCCCCAAGCTAGTTTTTGGTGCGGCATCTCCGTCTCGGCCCTAGAGCATCGCGGATTTTCTCCGGGGCAAGGTGACTCGCAAACACAAGCGATTGGGGATTGCTTTTGGAACCGATGACGATGCCTATCAGAAACTAAAGAAGCGCGTTCTCGGCAAGAGGATTTTGTTCACCGATCGCACCGATCTGACCGACGAAGAAATCATCTTTGGCTATCGCGGCCAACATCACCTCGTGCGACCGTTTTCCGGCCCGTTAGTATATACGCCTCTCCCTGCCGCGCCGACACCTCAACACCCGCCCCAATTGGCCTTTTCCGCTCTTTCTTGCGGTCACAAGCGAGCTATAAGTCGGAAACCCAGGCTAGGGACAACTCTTTGTGTAGCGCCGATACTGGGCCACGCCCATGGCGAGCCCGAACTCAGAGTAACCCGGGTGAGTGCCCCCGGGGAATCGCACACCGAGGCTCTCGCAGGCCCTGTTGCACATTCGCCTTTAAAACTCTGGCACAGCATCCTTTTCACCCCGCTATATTCTCTCTCCATTCCCTAACCTGGAGTGGTACAAATGCGAATTGCGACCCGATGCGTCCTGGCGCGGCGTGGTTCCGGATTCCTTGCGACGATTCCGGGAGCACGAACCCGATGCGGAATTGCAGCTTCAACTAGCGGCGAGTCTGGAACCGTTGCAGAGGCTTCAGCAGTTTCTGCGCTTTCAGGCATAATGATCCACGGAACCGTAAGATTTTGTGCGAGAGGAGCAAGTCAAAATGGACATGACGCGCCGACAATTCGCCCTAACTCTTGCAGCTGCCACTTACCTGCGGCCCTCCTTGTTCGAGCCGCTTTCTCCATTAGGAGGTCCCCGCGGCGTCGTTCCCGGCCGAGTCACGTGGGGGCACGATCCGGCGGCTGGGACCTGGGATGGCACAGGTTCGTGGTGGACCGATGCCCACAATGCCCAGTCTGTAATTGACCGCATGGTTTCCCGGTCCATTCGCGGTCTTACAAATCAAAAGAGCGACGCCCCGGCGTGGAAATCGATCTTTCAATACTTCAATCGCACTCACGGGCGCGGCAAAGCCGGATACAGTGCTGGGGAGAAGATTGCCATCAAGGCGAACCTGAACAACACCACGGACCATGGCACGATCGAACGCCTGAACTCCTCGCCCCATTTGATCCTTGCGCTCGTCCGACAGTTGACCGGCCCGGGACGGGTGCCGGAATCTTCGATCACCATCTCCGATTCCAGCCGGTTCATCCCAGGCAATCTCTACGACAAGATTCACCATGAATTTCCCGGCGTCATGTTTGTGGACCATATCGGAGGGGATGGACGAGTAAAGGCCGAGTTCAAACCCAACGCGATTCCTTTTTCAGTTGAAAGCCACAACGCCACGGGACTCGATACCACGGTGGTTGAGGCCGCCTACTTAATTGATGCTGCCGTGTTGCGAGCGCATGTGAGTTCAGGGGTGACACTTTGCGCGAAGAATCTCTTCGGCGCTACGAGTATCAACACCGACTGGCGCAAGAACGCGCACGACGGTTTCCATCACAACAGCGATGGTTCGGCAAGTGACTCCGCGTTCGCAGATTATTTGGTCATAAAGACCTCGGCGAGAAAACGATTCTTTTTATTATTGATGGGCTCTATGGAAACGACAACGTGGATGGTCCGCCTCATCGCAAGTGGAACATGGCGCCATTCAACGATGCTTGGCCGAACAGCATTTTTATGTCGTTTGACGGCGTAGCGATCGATTCCGTCGGCTTCGATTTTCTCACTTCGGAATGGCCCGAGTACTCGCGCAATCTCGGAAAAGCGCACGGCATCGAACTTTTCCAAGTCTGAAGGGCGGAACACACTTCTGACGTCGCTGCCGCTGATTGGCGGAATTGCGCAACTGCAGATGGGTTATCGGTACTCAGGGAGGCAGGATGAGCCGGAGAGCGTTTCCCTTATGCCTCGTAGCGGCATCGATGCTACCGGCAATTGCGTTTTCCCAATCATTCTTGAACCAGTATAAAGGACTGCCTTATCACGACAGCCGCTATCAGGGTGGCCCGCAGAAAATACCGGGGCGAGTATTGAGTGCTTACTATGATCTGGGCGGCGAAGGGGTCGCGTATCACGACAGCGATCCACAGAATCACGGCAGCGGAAAGTTGAACCCGGCCGACGGGACCTACCTCAACGAATTCCGTATCCACGAGGGAGTGGATACTTCCTAC
>Ga0210407_10003723_pt1 | contig 12244 bp, 13 predicted proteins | sample IncBWC27MmetaG_FD_150860 | JGI IMG/M metagenome (GOLD analysis project Ga0210407, IMG submission 150860) | Forest soil microbial communities from Barre Woods Harvard Forest LTER site, Petersham, Massachusetts, United States - Inc-BW-C-27-M | ecosystem: Environmental > Terrestrial > Soil >... | reverse complement strand
CGAGAAAATCCGAGGCAAGCTATGCGACATTTCAGACCGATCGATCTCCAGCAGATGAGTCATACCAGGTGCTGCCTTGCGATCCCCACGCCGTTTACGCAGGCCAGCAAGAGCACCATTCCAGAAGGGTCGCTGACCCAATCACGGGGGAACCTGAGATTTTTGAAACCGAGGGCCGCGCGAACGCCGTGGTGAGGTGAGGGCTGGCGAATGAACAAATTCGATCAGGAAGAGCTGAAGGCAGCCCTGAAATCGGGGAACGTCCCGGTCAGTGACGATGAGATCGGGCAGCTGGATGGCGTCCTGCGAGCGCTCGCATACCAATATCGGGCTCGGAAGGTCGCACGGACGCGAGACGTAAATGGGCAGTTGGTGAGATTGAAAGATACTAAGAATTTCCTCGCAGGTCTATTGGACACCGAATCGCTCCTACAGGCCTTTGAGGCAGAAATGGCCCAGATAATTAAGCGGCTGTCGGGTGCAGTCCAGCACGGGATTGATTTCCTCCAAAATGAAAGAGACCAACGAAGAGTACGTGGCGATGATCCCGAAACGACGCTTTTTATCGATCTCCGCGATGTCTATGTCGGCCTAACCGGCAAAACCGGCATCAGCGAAGATGGGCCGCTTCACCGGTTTGCAACTGCGTGCACCAAACTCATCGATCCTAATATCGTTCTGCCCCAGGCTCAGTCGTTGAGGAAGGCGCTGAAGCGACGAGCAAAAGCGCCCTCATATTTTCGGCAACAGCAAATATTCAATAATGGCGTGCACTCACTAGAACGCAGCCATAGCGTTCCAGCTCAGCTGGATGAAGTCAGGTAGTTCGTCACGTAACGGGGCTACACGCCGACACCGCTTGATCTTGTAGAACATGTTCTGCGGGCTGGTTGCGACAATGTCTGCTGTCTGGGGCAATTCGGAGAACATATACTCACTCAGAGTTTTACCGCCCGTGACCCTTTCCGGAAGTTCAATACGGACGGCTGCGGAGGGGCGGACCATGTCGCATTTGCCCGGCACGCTTGTGAAGCATTGGCCCAGGCGGCCCGCAACGCGCAGCATTCAACGCGCGGCTAATTTTTTGTACACAGCGATTGCCACCTGCAAGTCCCCGTACTCGACACAGGGGATCAGGCAAATGTCCTCCAGCGCTGCAAGGTGCTCTTCAGCTTTGGCGAGGTCACCCTTTACCAAATAGGCCTCGCCCAGGTGTTCATGTGCGCTGCGGTGACGTGGATTGAGCGCAACCGCTTGCCGATAATGCACGAACGCCGGCTCCAATTGGCGCAAGCGGCGGTATGCATACCCAACAAAATTTTGGATATCGGCATTCTGCGGGTCGCGCAGTGCAGCGAGCTTCAGCGCTGTGATCGCCCGGTTCCATTCCCCGGCGCCCAGGGCTTTCTTGCCCTCCGCGAAATCCGCGTCGAGCTGCGCCCAATCTGCATCGTCCGCGACCCATCCCATTGTCGTGCAGATCGGCCACTCTTCGGTCGCGACCGTCGCTTCGGGGGCTTGCCCGAACGCGCCGAACCATACTGCAACAAGATTTTGCAATGTGGGCGCGGGGGTCGCGTAAAGAGCCAAGGCTGTGACGAGTGCTCCCAAGATTCCAGCGAATGCGATCCAACGCACCATGGTAGCTTGCACGGTCGCCGGTTGCCGGACGACGATTTTGCCCGTGCGCCTCTACGTATTCATCTCGTCGCCAGGAATGCCTTTGCCTCCCGGGTTTCCTGCCGTTCGGTGTCAGCGTTCTTCGACAACTCCACGAGCTTGCCGTAATACTCAGCTGCTTTGGTGCGATTGCCGGCCGCGTCCGCGGCGCGCGCGGCTCCCCAGAACCCACGGTACCGGTTGGGGCTTGCCTTGAGCGCCGCCTCGTATTCGCTCAGCGCGGCACCGGGTTGTCCCATGTCCAGCAGTAAGTCGCCCAGCAGCTCGCGCATGGGATAGAGGCGATTTTCCATCGCCACATGCTTGAGGCTGCGGTCTTCATTATCGGCGGCAGTGCGCATCAGCCGCAGCGCCTGATCGCGGGCGCCTTCCGCGAGCGCAATCCAGGCTGAAACCGCGAGCATCTGTTCCTCGGTGCGGTCCGCCCAATACGACTGATTGGACTGTTCGAGCGCCGTGCGCAGCGTCTTCATGGCCTCGATCTCATCTTTCGCGCCGGCAGGATTACCGCTGCGTGCCATGCCGAGACCGCGGGCGAAGCGTGTTAGCGAATCCGCCTGCGGATATTGGCTCGGGGTCAAGGCCAGCGCGGCGGCGCCGGCCCAGTCCGCCCGTTCGAGTACATAGCGCGCCGGCATAGCGGCTTTGGCCGTGAAGTTGACGAAATTGATCGGGCGATCGCCCCGGTCGGCCGTGGCGAGCGATTTCTGGATCATTGCCGCGGCCTTTGTGTCCTGCGCGAGCTGCAGGTGGGCGTAGACCGAAAAATCCGACGCGTGGTAATAATCGGGCTGAATCTCGAGCGCGGACGCGTTCGAGGCAATGGAATCTTCCCAAAGTCCGACCATGGAGTAGATGTGCGACGGCATGTGCCGGGCGTGCGGCACAGCCGGCGCGATGCCGGCGTAGCGCCGCGCCGGCGCGATTCCCTTGTCTGCGAGCGGCGCGAAGTCGTAGGCGTGGATGATGTAATGCGTTACGCCTGGATGCTGAGGGTTCTGTTCGTAGAGCTTCTCCAGAATGGCTGCGGATTTGATCTGATTGGCGTAGGTCAGGTCGCTCTTTTGTGCCGAGGCTTGCAGCGTCAGCGCATAGATGACGTTGGCCTCGTAGTCGTCGGGGTAGCGCTGCGCCATTCGCTCCATGGCCGTGTTGTAGGCAGCGAGTCGGGCATCCACCGGCACCTTGTCATGGTCGCGGAAATAGGCGCTCAGAGCCTCGATCCAGTCGCGCTCGCGCTCGGATTTCGCCCCGATCGCACGCGCCTTTTCGAGCGCGTCCCAAGCCGCCTGCGCGTCGGTCCGTGTCGGCGTTACGGCAAGCGTGTTGCCGAGAAGATCCATCGCCACGCCCCAATACGCGATTGCGCAGGTGGGATCCTGTTGCAGGACGCCCTCGAACGTCCTGCGGGCGTACAGGAACCAGTACGAATGCAGCATGGCGACGCCGCGCTCGAACTCAGCTTGCACTTTGGCATCGCAAGATATGGGAAAGCTCACCTTGCCGAGTTTTTCGTCTTGCTGAGCGAACGCACTGAAGCTCAGCGCGGCCGGGATCAGACCTCCGACCAATATCAAGCACTTGCGTTTCATTGTGTTCCTCCCAACGGGTGAGTGCTTTCAAACTCTCACGTCCGCGTTGAACATAAGACAGATTGAGATTGCGAAAGCAAGAGTCTACAGAAACTAAAATGCCTGCCAACGGCATCGGTGCTGCCGCCAATAAAACAGAAGTCAGCACTTCGGATGGCCCTGCAACAGGGTTACCTCACCTTCTCATCATGCTGCGGAAGGGGGCGTGACCGGTTTTGGCACCAAGCGTAACTGCGGGGGCGCACACGGCATTCTCGGAGCTGAGGGCAGACCAGCCGCACCATCGACCTGGCGACGACAGCCGCCCGTGACCCCGCCCGGCGGCGGTCAGCCGCCTTACGCGGTCATGGCGCATAGCCTCGGCGGCCCGATCGTCCCGGCAGCAGCGGCTAGTTCAGCGCAGCATTTCTTCGATCGCCGCGACCCGGCGGGCCGCGGCGGCATCATTTCCGGCATCCCGCTCGCGCTCGGCCACAGCGACCAGACGGTCAGCTTCTGCCATGCGGCGTTCCCCAGCCGACACGCTGATCTGACGGCGGTCGACCTTGTCGGATAGAGCTGCCCTCACCCCTTCCTGCAGCCGGATCAGATCGGGATGGCTCGCCGTGGGCAGCGCATAGCGCTCGACCGCCGCGTTGACGCATTGGGCATGCGGCAAGTAGCTGCCGACACGGCGCGGATACACGCGATTGCAAGCCTCGCGCGCGCTGCGCAGGTCACCCGGCCGCGGCACCAGCACGCAGCTGACAACCAAAGCGCACAGTATGCTCATGGCCGCGACCTTCTTTATTTGCAAGACCCCAACCAACTTTTAACCGACATTCTCCGGATTCCCGCCTCAGCGAATGCCATGGTCGGGTTTTTGGCATCCGTGGCAAACAAGGTTTCAAGCACGATAGATGTTGCGCGCCGCCAAGAGCCGTCGAGGGAACCTCGCCGCCTGCCCGGCCGGTGGATCGACGGCGTGCAATCGCTGCGGCCGCCGAGGATTATCGCGCTCGACGTTGTCAGTCGCGGCTGCCCCTACTTCTCTGGCTCGCACGTGCGCGTGTCGAGCCGCGGGACCCAAGCGGGGTCAGTAGGGCGCAGCCGAGGTCACGGGAATGACGCCTGCCGTTCAGTACCCCGAGGGCGCATTTGTCGGGGCGGCATTCGCCGTGCTCGCGTCGACGTGTCCGCAGTCAACACAGTCGGCTCAGCTTGTCCGCAGATCCTGGTTCATTAGAGGGAACGACCGTATCCGCTTGCCGGTCGCGGCGAAGATCGCATTGAGCACCGCCGGCGCGGCGACGGCGATGGTCGGCTCGCCGACCCCACCCCAGAAATCGCCCGACGGCATGATCACAACATCGACTCGCGGCATCTCGTCGATACGCATGACGTTGTAGGTGTCGAAATTGGTCTGCTCGATCGCGCCGCCGGCGACCGTGCATTCGCCATACAACAGCGCCGAGAGCCCGTAGACAAACGAGCCCGCGACCTGCCGCTCGATCTGCGCCGGGTTGACCGCATGGCCAGGATTGGTCGCGGCGCAGATGCGGTGGATCTTGAGTCGTCCCTCCTGGCTGACCGAGACCTCGGCGCAGGCGGCGACGTAGCTGCCGAAACCCATGATCTGGGCGAGCCCGTGATACCTGCCGGCCGGCGCCTTGCCGTACCCAGCCTTGTCCGCCGCCGCCTTGAGCACAGCGAAATGGGCGGGCTTAAGCATCTTCTGCCGAAATTCGAGTGGGTCCTGCCCGGCGGCATGGGCCAGCTCGTCAATAAAGCATTCGACGTAGATCGTATTGTGGTTGATGTTGACCCCGCGCCAAAACCCCGCGGTGATCGGCGGGTTGCGCATCGCGTGGTCGATCAGCAGGTTCGGGACCTGATAACCCAACGCACTCTCCTCCCCGCCGGCATTGAGCCCCTGGAAGGTGACCGGGTCCATCCCCTCTTTGAGATTTTGCGGCGCCAGCGAGGCGAGGATCGATTGCCCGGAGATGCGCATATGCCAGCCAACAAGCTTGCCATCGGCATCGAGGCCACCCGTCATCTTACATTGCGTAATCGGGTGGTACTGGCAATGCGTCATGTCCTCTTCGCGCGTCCATAGCAGCTTGACCGGCGTGCCGGGCAGCTGCTTGGCAATCAGCACCGCCTGCTCGACATAGTCGCTCCGGCCGCGTCGGCCGAAGCCGCCGCCGCAAAGCTGCTTATAGACTTCGCATTTGGCGACCGGGAGGCCAGAGGTTTCGGCTACCACGGCGATCGCCGCCTCGCCATTTTGCGTCGGGCACCAGACCTCGCATTTGTCCGCCGTATATACCGCCGTGGCGTTCATCGGCTCCATCGTCGCGTGGTTCTGGTAGGGGTAGCTGTAGACCGCCTCGATCTTCTTGGCGGCGCCGGCGATGGCGACCGCCGCGTCGCCCGCCTTGTTGCCGACAAAGGCTTCGGAGGCATCGAGGCCCTCTTTCAGCATGTCGGCGATCGATGCGCTCGACACGTTGGCGTTCGGTCCATCATCCCAGACGATCGGTAAGGCCGCTACCGCGGTCTTGGCGTTCCAGAAGGTATCGGCAACGACGGCCACTCCCGTGTCGCCAACCGGCACTACTTTTTTGACTCCGCGCATGCCTTCCACCTTGGCGGTGTCAAAGCTCTTTACCTTGCCACCATAAACGGGGCAGTTGCGGATCGCTGCAATCAGCATGCCGGGCAATTTGACATCGATGCCATAGACCTGCTTGCCCGTCAGCTTGTCGCGGGTATCGAGGCGTTTGACGCCCTTGCCGGCAATCTTCCAGTCCTCGGGGGCCTTCAGTTTGATGTCGGTCGGCGGGTCGAGCTTCGCCGCCGCCGCTGCGATCTTGCCATAACCGATTGTGCGCCCCGATTTGGCATGAGTGATGATGCTGTCGGCGGCGCTGCACTCGTCCGTCGGAACGTTCCATTGCGCCGCGGCGGCGGCGATCAGCATCATTCGCGCAGCGGCTCCGCCTTTGCGCACATACTCGTTCGACTCTCGAATGCCCCGGCTACCGCCGGTCGAGAAATTACCCCAGACGCGCTTGCGGGCGATATTTTCCCCTGGGGTCGGATAGTCGGTCGTGACCTTCGACCAATCGCATTCGAGCTCCTCCGCGACGAGCTGGGCGAGGCCGGTCAGCGTCCCCTGGCCCATCTCCGAGCGGGCAATGCGGATCACCACCGTATCGTCCGGCTTTATCACGACCCAGGCGTTGATTTCGGGTGGCGTGTTATCGGCCAGCGCCTCTGTCGCTCCCCACGGGACATGGAAGCCGAGCGATAATCCGCCGCCGATCGCGGCAGCGCCGGTGAGAAACGAACGGCGTGCAAGTTTGGGCAAGTGGGTCATCATTGCCTCCCTCACGCAGCCGTGGCGTGGATCGCGTCGCGAACCTGCTGATAAGTGCCGCAGCGACAGATATTGGTGATCGCGTCGTCTATGTCGGCGTCGGTCGGGTTCGGCTTGTCCTTCAGCAAAGCAACCGCGGCCATGATCATACCGCTCTGGCAATATCCGCATTGCGGCACGTCATGGTCGAGCCAAGCCTGCTGGACCTTGTTCAGAACGCCGTTCTGCTCCAGGCCTTCGATGGTTGTGACCGGCTTGCCAGCGACCTGGCTGACCGGAACCTGGCATGACCGCGACGCGACCCCGCCGATATGCACCGTACAGGCGCCGCATTGGGCGATGCCGCAGCCGTACTTGGTTCCCGTGAGGCCGAGCGTGTCACGCAAAACCCACAACAGCGGTGTGCGCAGATCGACATCCGCCTGATAGTTCTTACCGTTGACATTGAGGGCCACCATTGCCGTCCTCCCGACGAGTGCCGAAGAGCATGATCTGTTCAAGCCGGGCGGGCAGCGCGGGGCATCGGCCCAACCCAGCGCGACGGGTCACGCGGTGTTCGTTGCGAAAGCCTAATCGCGGCGAAATTGGTTGTCCACCCGCCAGCCCCGGCGAGCAGGAGCACCGGACACAAACTCGGCGGTGTGCTTCAAGCTTAGATCGCCTATGGAACGTGCCGTTCGGCAGCCCAGATCGACACGCCGTGAGAGCGAGGATCGGGGAAAAAATCGAAACCGCGTGAACATCAAACCTGAGTGATCGGAAAATTGGCCGGCGCGGGAGGCTTGCAACCCCCGTAAGCCCGATCAAAAGCCCAGAGCTCTGACGAGTGGACCCCAATCGAAGGCTAGCTCGGCTAGGTTGTATCAGTCTAACGCGCTGGTTTCCCGGAAATCGCTGCGAAACGCCCGAAAAGTCGGCTCGTGGCACTGAGCTCCGGTGTAGGCGGCGCGCCAGGTTCGTCCGCAGCTGGGGGCAAAGCTGCGGTACCCGGCGACTGTGAAATCTTCAGCCCCTGACCCGATTCGGACATAGGCATGGGCGCATCAGGGAGGCTCGATCTCGCCGCTAATGATCTTTACCACCTGTGATGCTTCCGCGAACTCCGTGGCCGCCATCGTAAAGGTGACGCTGACAAGATTGTCCCTCGGACGATCGAGCTCGATTGACAACTTCTGCGGCGTGAAACCCACGCGCCGTAATAGAAAATGACCGCAGTATTTTTCATCATGCATTTCGATGTAGCACCGATTGTCATCTGGATCTTCGAATTGCCTTTGGATCAAGAGATAAGGGCTGTCAGGGTCATCCGTATCTTGCTCGGCTTCGAACGTGGCTTGGTAGTAGTCGCCATCGCCGAAGACAGAAGTGGATACGTAATTGGCATGAAAGTTCATGATTCCCCTCAACTACACAGCCGATTTATGCAAGCCTATTGTGATCCCGGTTGATTTGAAACCGCGTTACCGAGATTCCGACATGGCACACATTGCGGCGGACAGCACGGTGGCTTCTCTGGTTGTAGAGGTTGACTGGAAGCCTCGGCGGAAAAGCCTTCAGCCCATCTCCACCCGAAGCTGCCCTTCGCGACGACTGCGGCGAACGGCCGAGATGGGTGTGGATTCCGGCCCTTCGGGTGTGATGAGCCAACGGCGGGGTTGCGCCGATAGCGGTCGTCCATTTGATCTCCAGCGCTGCTCAAACATGGGCGCCGACCGCCGCTTACGTCTCGGCCAGATGCAGCCACGGCAGCCGTTCCTCCGGAAATATGTGCCTGGTCGGGCGAAACAATTCGGCGTGATCGAACGCGCCGACATGGAAATCGGTCAGAGTAGGCAGGCCGACGGTTTCGCAAGTAAGCGTCGATCCGCACCGGGCGCAAAAGCCCCGCTCGGTCTTCCCCGGCGTGGACTCGAATTTGGTGATCTCGCCCTTGGTAATGGTGTAGGCGGTGCGGTCATAGGCGACGAAGACCGAAACCGGCGCGCCGCTATGTTTTCGGCAGCTCTCGCAATGACACCACGCCACGCCCCTTGGTTGACCCGTCGCGACAAACCGAACCGCGCCGCACAAGCATCCACCCTCAAATCTCTCGGTTACCTCGCTCATTGCCGCATCCCTCCTTCGCCGTCGGGAGATAGCCAGGGTCGCGGTTACTAGGTTTAGCTCACCGGGAGCCCTGCCATTTTCCACTCCGGATAACCGTCTTCGAGCCGCCGCACGCGAAAGCCGCGCTGGCGCAAGATCGCCACGGCCTCAAACGAGAGAACGCACCACGGGCCGCGGCAATACGCGACGATCTCCACGTCCGCGGGCAGGTCGGCGAGGCGCCGTTCGAGCTGAGCCAAAGGGATATTGATCGCGCCCGGGATATGTCCGCTGCCAAATTCGTCTTCGGGCCGCACGTCGAGCGCCGTCGCCGTTCCGGCGCGGACCCGGTCGAGCAATTCGCGCCGCGATACCGGTTCGAGCTCGTCGCGCGCCCGGAAATAGCTCGCCATGACCCGCGCGATTTCGGCGCTGTTACGCTCTCCGACGCGGCTGAGAGACAACAGGAGGCCGACGACGGCCTCCTCTCCGGCGAGGCGGTAGTAGACGTGTTTCCCCTCGCGCCGGCCCTCGACGAGCGCGCCGCGACGCAGCAGCTGTAAGTGCCGCGACGTGTTCGCCAACGTCAGGCCGGCGCGCGCCGCCAAATCCTCGACGCTGCGCTCGCCCTGCCCGAGATGCTCCAGCAGTTCGAGGCGATGAGCATGCCCGAGCGCCTGTGCGATCACGGCAAGGCTGGTGAAAACATGCTGCTTCGGACCCACGCTTGACATCATCTCCATTCTACGGATCAATCATCAGATTGATTGAATGTCTGCCGGCGGTCAAGAAATCCGAAATCCCGTTTGCGTGCAGGAGAACTGCATGATTGTCGGCTTTTTTCCAGCAACAACAATGCCTGATGCCGACTGGTGGCGGGTGTTGTGGCCCGATCCGGCGCGGGTCCTCGCCGAAATGGGCGTCGAGCCCGGTATGGTCGTAGTCGATCTCTGCTGCGGCGACGGGTTGTTCACGGCCCCGCTCGCCCGCATCGCTGCGCGCGTCTATGCCATCGAGATCGACCCTGACGTGCTGGACCGCGCACGAGCGCTCGTTGCCATGGCCGGTGCGACCAACTGCGATTTTATCGTCGCCGATGCCATGAATGTGGCCGCGGTCGTTCCGGTGGCGGTCGATTACGTTCTCCTCGCCAACACCTTTCACGGCATCCCCGATCAGACGGGGCTCGCGCGGGCGGTCGCGGCCGCTCTGAAATCGGAAGGGCAATTCGGCGTCGTCAACTGGCATCGCCGTCCGCGCCAGGAGACGATGGTCCTCGGGCAGCCTCGCGGGCCGCGGACGGAGATGCGGATTGAAGCCCGCGATGTCGAGGGGCTCGTGCAACCGGCCGGTCTTGTGCTGAACCGCACGGTCGAATTGAGGCCGTATCACTACGGGCAATTTTCACGAAGGAGGACGAGAATGAGTGACGCCTTACCTGTTGATCCGAGTGCACTGCGCGAAGAGGTCAAATCCAAATACCGCGAGGTCGCGGTCAACCCGCATGGCGGTTTCCATTTCCACACCGGGCGCCCGCTCGCGCGGCGGCTCGGCTACGACGAGGCGGTGACCGGGCGGATGCCGGACAGTGCGATCGAGGCGTTCGCCGGCGTCGGCAACCCATTTTCCGTCGGCGCCTTGAAGTCGGGTGAACGGGTTGTCGATCTCGGCTCTGGCGGCGGCTTCGACTGTTTCGTGGCCGCCGGGCAGGTTGGGGCTGATGGCAAAGTTGTCGGCGTCGATATGACCGAAGAGATGCTGACCCGCTCGCGCGCCAACGCGGCGACGATGGGTCTCCGGCAAATCGAGTTCCGCCAGGGCGTGATCGAGGATTTGCCGGTCGAGGACAATTGGGCTGACGTGGTGATCAGCAACGGTGTGATCAATCTGTGCGCCGACAAACGCCAAGTCTTTGCGGAGATCAGCCGTGTCCTCAAGCCGGGCGGCCGGTTGCAATTTGCCGATATAGCCAATGGCAAGGAGATTCCCGCAGGGGCGCTCCGCAACATCGACCTGTGGACCGATTGAATTGCCGGTGGCCTGCCGTGCGCAGGCTGGCGGCAAATGCTTGAGGAGAGTGGGTTCGTCGACATCAGGATCGGCCCGCCGGTCGACACCTTCGGTGAGGCGGCGGGCGAGAGCAAGGCGCGGTTGTTCGAGGTCTACGGCTACGCCTTTCTTGCCCGAAAGCCGACGTAATGAGATAGCGGTAGGAGCGTAAAAGCTCCCGCCGATACCCTCGCTATAAAGGTCAGTTCGGGGGCGATTTCCCGCGTTCGCGACCGCCAGGCTAATGCCGGCTGAGCGCCGATTCCGGCCATTCGGCAGACGGCAACCGAACCACGAGCGGCTTCAGGGTGGATGAGGGTTGTGGCGGAGGGCAATCCCTACGCGAGCTGTGGTCGCGAAACCGAATTTTGGCGGTCAGGCCTGGCGCAAAATCCGGGCGATCTCGCCGGCGTCGACCCCCGTGACCTTGGCAACCTGGGCAACCGTCATGCCGTACTTCACCAAGGTCCGGATACGCACGAACTGCGAGCGCGGGATCTTGCGCATCGTCTGCGGCTCGGGGGCGGCCGGAGTTTCGCGCTCCTCGTGACGGACTGGCACCGCCGGTAAGATTATTTGCAGCACACGCGGTTTGCGGGCCGATTGGTCGGCTGGCGCCGAGGCCGGTACTGATGGTCCGCTGACTGGTGGTTTCGATCTGAACAGTGCTTCGGCCGCTTGGCGCGCCCGGGTGATCTGCTCGCGATCATCGCCGCCAGGGCGTGGCTGTTGCTGGCGGCTAATCAAGATTTGCTCCAAGTGGGTGATCCATTTCGCGATAGCGGAGGGACGATTCGTCAATTGTGGCACACCGGACGTGGGAAGCTGGGAGCGTATCCGCAAGCTCAGCCTGTTGCCGCAAGCCCGTGCGCCTCAAAAGCGCGTAACGTTGAGTTCTGTTGGTGTGGACGGCCCCCGAGGGCATCAAGCGTGGCAGAATGAGGTCGCTGTAGATCTCAGACAAAGGAGGCCGTCCGTGGACGAGATTAGCCGAATTGGTATGGATACGTCGAAACACATTTTCCAGCTTCACGGAGTGAACACTGCCGAGCAGCCGGTTCTGCGCAAGAAGCTACGGCGCAAGGAGATGTTCGCATTCCTCGAGGAGCTGGCGCCGACGGTGATCGCGATCGAAGCCTGCGGTGCAAGCCACCATTGTGCGCGGCTGCTGCAATCGTTCGGGCATTCGGTGAAGTTGATCGCGCCGCAGCTGGTCAAGCCGTACATCAAGCGCGGCAAGAACGACGCGGCGGACGCGGAAGCGCTTTGCGAGGCGATGAGCCGGCCGACGATACGCTTTCGTGCCGGTGAAGAGGCTGAGCAGCAAGCGGCCTTGATGCTGGTCGGCGTACGTGTCATTCGAAGCCCGGTCCGCGCCTCGATCCTACCCGACTGCGGGGGGCGCCCAGTAATGGGCGTCCCTACCGCAATCGCGAAAGGGGCCACCGATTTGAGCTTTCGCTTTTGTTTATGT
>Ga0210407_10003722_pt1 | contig 12245 bp, 14 predicted proteins | sample IncBWC27MmetaG_FD_150860 | JGI IMG/M metagenome (GOLD analysis project Ga0210407, IMG submission 150860) | Forest soil microbial communities from Barre Woods Harvard Forest LTER site, Petersham, Massachusetts, United States - Inc-BW-C-27-M | ecosystem: Environmental > Terrestrial > Soil >... | reverse complement strand
GGCTAGATATTTCTGATACAGGACACTAGGCCATGTCGAGCAGGCGGTTGAACTCGCGAGGAAGGCGTGCGCCGGTAATCCCCGACTTTATTTTACCCATATGTGCCTGGCGGCGGCGCTCGGGTTGGAGGGCTCGCTCGATGAGGCGAGGGCCGCTTTGGCTGAAGCGATCAAGCTCAGACCTGAATTCGACTCGCCGACGCGGTTGCGCGTACTGCACCTGGGGCAGACCCCAGTATTGGGCGTTACGCGAGACAACGATCGACGCGGCCTCCGTCGCGCCGGTATGCCCGACGAGTGAGAGCTGGCGTTGGCTCGCGGCGGAGCGAACGGCAATCGGCGTTCGCATACGGTCGCCTGCTTCTCGCCCCGGCCTCGACGCGGTCGTGGAGCAGGCTCTGGCAGCCGGCGTCGAAGACGCGTCCTGCCGGCTGCAGCGTCGCTCTGGCACTCGCCCAAACAGAAGCGGCGGCTTATCTCAACCGGGTACTGCCGCCCGCCCGCAACGTGGTGCGCGCGATGTCCATGAGGCCGAACGCAGGTGAACATTGCCTACATCGCGAACGTCATGCCATTCTCACTGGCTCGATCGCAATTGGTCGAAGCCGGGCGCGTTTTCCTGAGCGTATTGGCCTAGAACGAGGATGACGATCATGACCAATGACAAGATGATGGCGCAAATCTCCGGGCGGGACGGCTTCATCGCCGCGCTTGATCAGAGCGGCGGATCGACGCCCGGTGCCCTGCGCCTCTACGGCATTCCGGACAGCGCCTATAGCGGCGATGCCGAGATGTTCAGGCTCGTGCACGAGATGCGCGTGCGTATCATGACAGCGCCGGCCTTCACCGGGGCTAAGGTCATAGCGACGATCCTGTTCGAAGGCACAATGGACGGCGAGGTGCGCGGGAAATCCGCTCCTGCGTTCCTTTGGGAAGAACGGGGCGTCGCCCCGTTCGTGAAAGTCGACAAGGGGCTCGAGGCCGAGAAGGACGGTGTCCAGGTGATGAGACCGATGCCGGAACTCGATGCCCTGCTCACCCGGGCGGTGAGGCTCGGTGTCTTCGGGACCAAGATGCGCTCCGTCATCAACCTGGCTTCGAGAGCCGGCATTGCTGCCGTGGTGGCGCAGCAATTCGAGGTGGCCGCGCAGATTGCCAAGCACGGGCTCATGCCGATCATCGAGCCGGAAGTCTCGATCAAGAGCCCGGACAAGACCGGGGCGGAAGCCATCCTTCTCGCGGAATTGACCAGGCATCTCGAGGCCGCGCCGAACGGCCCCCAGGTGATGTTCAAGCTGACGCTGCCGGATGTCCCGGATCTCTATTTGCCGCTGGTGAACCACAAGCGCGTGACCAGCGTTGTCGCGCTCTCCGGCGGCTATACCCGAGCCGAGGCCTGCCGACGCCTCGCCGCCAATCACGGCGTGATCGCGAGCTTTTCGCGGGCCCTCGTCGAAGACCTCAGGCATTCGATGAGCGATGCCGAGTTTGAAGCGGCATTGGGAAAATCGATCGACGAGATTTACCGGGCCTCGACCGTGAAGGTGTAACGCCGGGCTGCGCAAGGCGGGAAAGGCGCTGCCATGCCGGTAGAGATGATCGGCTGGATCGCGCCGCGGGTCTCCTCGGAGCTGATCCCGCCGTCCGGGCCTCCGTTTGATGCCGACGTGCTTGCCGAAACGGCGCGCATTCACGAGCGGGCCGGCTTCGACCGTGTATTGATCGGCTATTTCTCCGATGCGCCCGACGGGTTTCTGGTCGGGGCGCACGCGGCGTCGGTGACCGAGCGGCTTAGTTTTCTCTTGGCCCATCGACCAGGCTTCGTGATGCCGCCGGTCGCCTCCCGCAAGCTGGCGACGCTCGACCAGCTGAGTGCTGGCCGTCTGGCAGTGCACATGATTGCCGGCGGCAGCGACGCCGATCAGGCCAAGGACGGCGACTGGACCGACCATGAGACCCGCTATCGCCGCGCCGCAGAATACATTTCGCTGTTGCGCCGGACCTGGACCGCGCCAGCGCCGTTCGACCACGAGGGCGAGTTCTACCGGGCTCGCGGGACCTTTTCGGAAATCCGCTGCCGGCAGCAGCCACATATCCCGATCTACGGCGGCGGCGGCTCCGAAGCGGCGATCCGGGCGTTGGCCCCGCATGTCGATGTCTACATGCTGTGGGGCGAGCCGCTAAGGGACACCAAACTCTTTATGGATCGCGTGCGAGGGGAGGCGGCGCTCTCCGGCCGCAACCCGACCTTCAGCCTGTCAACCCGCCCGATCCTGGCGGCAACCGAGGGCGCGGCCTGGGATCGGGCCAGAGCCATCCTCGAACGGGTATTGGCCAATCGCGGCGGCGCTCCTGCACCAAAGCGCCAGAATGTCGGCTCCGAACGGCTGCTGCGAGCGGCCGCGGAAGCCGAAGTGCACGACACCTGCCTGTGGACATCGCTCGCCGTCGCGACGGGCGCCTCAGGAAACTCGACCGCCCTCGTCGGCACGCCCGAAACGGTCGCCAAGGCGCTGCTCGAATACTACAAGCTGGGCGCCACCAGCCTCTTGATCCGCGGCTACGATCCTCGGCCAGACGCGGTTCAGTATGGCGAGGAATTGATCCCGCGCATCCGCGCGCTGGTGGCAGATCACGACGCCGCGAATGTAAAGATCCGCGCAAACCGGCTAGACTTCAGCGAGGTTCACTAGGCTAGCCAGATGTCGTTGCCATGAACCTCTCCTTGGAGCCCTCCCCCTTGATGGGCCCTTGATGGGGGAGGGTCTGGGAGTGTACAGACCGATTGGATGGGTAACAGATTGGACCGGCTAGATGGGTAACAGATTTGAAGCTCGTCTAGCGAGTTTCGTGCGCGTGGCTGCAAAGGACATGCCTGTGGATTTGATGGAGTGAGCTGGACCCCGAAAACGAGACAATTGGTTAAGGTGGGGCCCTGCCCGTAGGAAGCGCCGATGGCGCGGGAGCAGGACATGAAGCAGACACGCAAGAAGCACGGGGCGGCGTTCAAGGCCAAGGTGGCGCTGGCGGCGATCAAGAGCTTGCCCCTGCGGAGGCAGGGGGCGACCGGACCGTCATCGAGTTGGCGAGCGCGTACGGGGTTCACCCGAACCAGATCTACGCCGGGAAGAAGCAGCTGCTGGACGGAGCGACGAGCGTTTTCGAAGGCGGCGGCGCCGCAGCGGAGGATAGGGCCAGTGCCGCGCAGGTTGATGTTCTGTCCCGGCAGATTGGCCAGCTGAAGGTCGAAAACGATTTTTTGTCACGAAAGCTCGGCAAATGAGCCGGGCGGAACGGCGCGGTCTGGTCGAGCGCGAGGCTCCAGCGCTGCCGGTATCGCGACAATGCCGACTGTTGGCGGTCTCTCGCGCTTCGGTCTACCGCCGGCCGGCGGAGATCAGCGAGGAAGACTGCACGATCGTGGCGCTGCTTGATCGGCAATACCTGGCGCGGCCGTATTACGGCTCGCCGCGGATGGCGACGTGGCTGGCGACCCAAGGCCATGTCGTCAACCGCAAACGGGTCCGGCGTCTGATGCGGCTCGCCGGCCTGGTGGCGATCTACCAGCGACCGAACACGAGCACGCCGGCGGTGGGCCACAAGATCTACCCCTACCTGCTGGGTGGGCTTTCGATCGAGCGGGTCAATCAGGTCTGATGCTCGGATGTCACCTACATCCCGATGGCCAAGGGCTTCCTCTACCTGGTGGTGATCATCGACTGGGTGAGCCGTGCCGTGCTGGCGTGGCGGCTGTCGAACACGCTCGGCGCGGAGTTCTGTGTCGAGGCACTCGAGGAAGCGCTCTCCCAATACGGCAGGCCTGAGATCTTCAATACCGACCAGAGCCTGCCCTCGCGAAAGCGGGGGGCAGCCAGTTCACCAGCGACGATTTCACCGACACCCTGAAGCGCCACGCGATCACCATCAGCATGGATGGCAAGAACCCACCCCCGCGAAGGCGGGGGCCGCTACATGGACAACATCTTCGTCGAGCGGCTGTGGCGCAGCCTCAAATACGAGGAGGTCGACCTCAACGCCTATGCCAGTGTCGCCGAGGCCAAGGCCGGCATCGGCTCCTGGCTCGCTTTTTATAACCAGGAGCGCCAGCACCAGAGCCTGGGCTATCGCACGCCTGGGTTATCGCACGCCTGGGCTATCGCACGCCTGGGCTATCGCACGCCTGGGCTATCGCACGCCTGGGCTATCGCACGCCGCGTCAGGCCGACGAAGCAGAATGCCGGTGGATATGTGGACGATCGGCTTGGCCGACCGGCTGCGCCTTCGCCCACATCCCCACCGGCACAACCGCCAACCACAGGATTGATATTGACCAGGGGGAAGGTAGAAGCAATGTCATGAGCGTCGCCAAGCGCGATCGCAGCCGGTACTGAAATCGGCCGGGCTACACCTTAGAAAACGGCTCCGGCTGTCTCACGATCGGGGTCCACCTCACACTTCCTGTCAAAAACGCAGCGAAGTCAGCGGTGCCGGCCGGCTACCCGCGTGCTGCGTGATTGTCTTTGCCTCAGTCCCTCGAATGAGCCAAGCTGCCCGCAACCACCCGGAAATCTGGGGATGTCGGCTCGAGCCTTTGTGCAATATGTCGGAGGCGGCCGGCAGACGAATCAACGCCACGACAATCACGCCTGGGAGGCCCGACATGACCGCCGCCGACACGTTGGCCGCCGCCGCGCTCCCGAAGCCGCCGTCGATGAAACGGCTGATCGTCGCCGCGACGATCGGCAACGTGTTCGAATGGTTCGACTTCGTCGTCTACGGCTTTTTCGCCGTGACACTCGCCGAAGTGTTCTTTCCGACCGGCGACCCGACCGTGTCCCTGCTCGTCACATTCGGCGCCTTCGGCCTTGCCTATGTCGTGCGGCCGTTGGGTGCCATCGTCGTCGGCGGCTATACCGATCGCGCCGGCCGCAAGGCTGGCCTACTACTGTCGATGGCGCTGATGATGATCGGCACGACCTTGATGGCGGTGACGCCGGGCTACGCGACGATTGGTCTTGCAGCGCCGATCATCATCACGCTCGCGCGGCTCTTACAGGGATTTTCGGTCGGCGGCGAGTTCGGCAGCGCCGTCACGTTCCTCGCCGAACATGGCGGCGGGCGCCGCGGGTTCAGCGCCAGCTGGCAATTTGCCACCGGCGGCATCATCACGGCTCTCGCCTCGGTGTTCGGCGTCACCCTGACGACCCTATTGGACCACCAGCAACTGGTCGACTGGGGATGGCGGATCCCTTATTTCTTCGGCATGCTGATCGGGCCGGCCGGTCTTTATGTCCGCTCGCAAGTCGTCGACACGCCGGAATTCATCGCAGCTGAGAAGCCCGAGACGATCCCGATCAAAGACCTGCTGCGGCGGCATCCGCTGCCGGTGCTGCTGGCGCTCGGCATCTCGATCATCTCGAACAGCTCCTTTTACCTGATGCTCTACATTCCGACCTTCGGGATCAAGCAATTGCATTTGCCGGAATATACCGGGTTTGTCGCAACCCTGGTCGGCGGCCTCATCCTGGCGATCGGCTGCCCCCTCGCCGGCCACTGGTCCGACAAGACGTCGCGCCCGCGGATTATGGTGATCATGTGCGGGCTGTTCGTGCTGACCTCCTACCCGGCCTTCTACCTGATGGTCGCCTGGCCGTCGCTGGCGGCCTGCATCGTCGCCGTCGCGTGGCTCCAACTGGTCAAGGCAGGCTACAGCGGCGTTCTCCCGTCGCTGTTGTCCGAGCAATTCCCGGTGGCAACGCGGGCAATCGGCGTGTCTTTGGGTTTCAGCACCGCCGTGACGATCTTCGGCGGTTTCGCGCCTTTCGTCGCAACCTGGCTGATCGCACAGACCGGCAATCCGCTGTCGCCGAGCTATTACCTGATATTCACCGCACTGCTCAGCCTCAGCGCGTTGATCGCGATTCAGCGGCGCAGCCGCCGGGGTGACCGAACCCTCGGGCTCGCCGAGAGAGCTGAGCTCGCGGCACCCTGAGACACCACCCGGAGACGAGATCGCGCGGGCGCGCCAGGATCGGCCTTATCCGCGTCCGGAGCCGGGACCGGATGAAGAGGGCCTGAACAAACAGCGCCAGTTCGAAGGACGCTACTTTCCGCCGAGGCTCTGGCGAAATATCGCGGCGCCTGACGGGCGATCGTTCTGGAGGAGATAGAGAGATGGCACCCGACGGCTTCAGGATATTCGACTCCGACACGCATGTCGGGCCCTCGATGAACATTCTCGACCGCTACCTGGCGGAGGCCGAGAAGGCCCGGCTGGCCGATTGGGAGCAATGGAAGGACATCAACGCGCGGACCGGTCGGATCACCTATACGAAAGGCGGACGCCGTTACCAGCGCCGCCTCGGCAGCGCCATCGCCGAGGAGGCGCCGGCCGGCTATATGGCCGCTTTCACCGGCGCCAATCGCGCCCGGCCGTCACCGCGTGTCGACGACGATCCGGCCGAGCGGATCCGTGACATGGATCGCGAGGGGGTCGAGGTTAACCTGACCCTGCCCTCCGGCTGGTTCGGCACCTGGACGGCGGGCGACGACGTCGCTCTCGAGGCGGCGATGTACCGCGCCTACCACCGCTGGATGGCGGATTATTGCGGCGCCTTTCCCGAACGGCTCGGCGGCATCGTCCTGGTCTCCGCCCGCGACATCGAAGGCAGCCTCGCCGAGCTGCGCCGTTGGGCGGGTGCCCGCTGGGCCTGGGCGGTCATGGCCTATGCGCCGGCCGGCATGCCGCTCGACCACCCCGATCTCGAGCCGATCTGGGCAGCGGCGGCCGAGCACGATTTCGCCGTGGTATTGCACACCTTCACGGTCATGCCGCCTTATGCGCCGGGTGGCGAGGACACCTGGGAGAACTTGTTTCTGCAGCGTTCGGCGGCGCATCCCTGGTGCGGCATGCGCAACATGGCGGCATTGATCGGCAGCGGCGTCATGGATCGCTATCCGGGTTTGCGCATCGGGACGCTCGAAGCCGGACACGGCTGGCTGCCGTTCTGGATGGCTCGCATCGACGAGCATGCCGAAACCGTCAAGGCGGCGCTCCCGGAACTCCAGCACAAGCCCAGCGAGTACGTCCTCGGCGGCCGCTATTTCCAGAGCATCGAGATCCCGGAGGGCGAGCGGCTGACCAACTCGGTGATCGATCTGTTGGGTGAGGATTTGCTGATGTACGCCTCCGACTACCCGCACGGTGAGAGCTGGTTTCCGGAATCGGCGACGACGGTGCTCGGCTGGAACATGCCGCCGGAACGCAAGCGCAAGCTCTTCTGGGACAATGCGGTGCGGTTCTACGCGCGCTGCGGCTTGGCGTGAGGCGGCCGGGTTTCTATGATCCGCCTCCAGCGAGCCGAACACGGAGGACGGAAATGGACCAGGACGCCAAGAAGACCGCGCTCAGGATGATCCCCTACGGGATCTATGTCCTGACCGCCGATGACGGGAAAGGGAATGTCGCCGCGGCTACGGTCAATTGGGTCACGCAGACCGCCTTCGCCCCGCCGCTCGTGGTGGTCGGCGTGAAGACCGATTCCGGCGCCTATCAGATCGTCAAGAACACCAAGACCTTTGCCTTGAATATGCTGGGCAAGGACGGCAAGGGCGTCGCTTTCACCTTCTTCAAGCCGACCAAGCTCGAGGACGGGAAGCTCTCCGGCCAAGCGATCCACAAGGGAACCACCGGGGCGCCGATCCTCGATGCCGCACCGGCGGCGGTCGAGTGCCGGGTCACCAGCATTGTCGAGCAGGGCGACCACCACATCGTCGTCGGCGAGGTCGTCGAGGCGCATGTGGCAAAGCCTCTTATCGGGCGCCCGGATGCCGCCATCCTCGAGATGAAGGAGCTCGGCGACAACGTTTTTTACGGCGGCTGATCCAGGCCTGCCGTCCCAAACCGCCAAACGAGGTCACCATGCAGCAAGAGATCGAGCAGCCTGCGATCAAATGGCCGGCCGAAGGCAATGCGCGAGTGCCATACCGGATGTTCTCCGACCCCGAGGTCTATCGCGCCGAGCTCGCGCGGATCTTTCTCGGGCCGACCTGGCAATATCTCGCACTTGCCGGCGAGCTGCCGCAGCCCGGCGATTACTTGACGACCTTTCTCGGCGAAACGCCGGTCATCGTCACCCGCGGACAGGACGGCGAGATCCACGCGATGGTCAACCGCTGCGCTCATCGCGGCAATCTCGTCTGCCTGAAGCGGCGCGGCCACGCCGACAATCTGACCTGTGTCTACCACGCCTGGCGCTACGATCTCGAAGGCAACCTCGACAGCGTCGCCTTCCGCCGCGGCATCGCCGGCAAGGGCGGGATGCCGCCGAGCTTCCGGCTCGAAGAGCACGGCCTCAAGAAGCTGCGCGTCGACACCTTCGGAGACCTCGTCTTCGGCACCCTCTCACCCGAGGCGCCGCCGTTGGCGAATTACATCGGCAATCTGATGGGCTCGCGCATTCATCGGGTCATGCACGGCAAGCCAAAGATCCTCGGGACGACGTCGCAGATCCTGCACAACAACTGGAAGCTCTATTTCGAGAATGTGCGGGACACCTACCACGCGACCTTGCTGCACAGCTTCTTCACGACCTTCCGGATCTCGCGCCTGACCTCGGAAGGCGGCGTCGACATCGCCGAGAACGGGGCGCATCATGCGAGCTACACGCGCAACAAGGTCGATCGGGTGGATCAGGCGACCTCCGATCAGCTCTATGCCGGCATCCCTTCGTTGCGCGAGAATTTCCGGCTGGCCGATCCGGGATTTCTCACCATGGCCGAGGAGTTCGGCGACGACACCACGACGCAGATCCTGTCGCTGTTCCCGAATTTCGTATTGCAGCAGATCCAGAACAGCATTGCACTGCGCCTGGTATTGCCGAAAGGGCCGGACAAGACCGAGCTGCAATGGACCTATATCGGCTTCGAGGAAGACGACCCCGAGATGACCGACCTGCGGCTGGCGCAGGCCAATCTGGTCGGTCCCGCCGGTTATGTCTCGATGGAGGACGGTGCCGTCGGCAATTTTATCCAGCGCGCGATTCACGGCTCCGAGGAGGAGTGCTCAGTGCTCGAAATGGGTGGGTTCGGGCACGTCTCCGAAGCCAACCGGACGACCGAGGCATCGGTGCGCGGCTTCTGGCATGCCTATCGGCCGTTGATGGGATTGTGAGGTGACCGGTCTCGAGGCAGTGGTGCGGCGGTTGGAGCTCGAAGAGCTCTACACCGACTATGTCCACTGCCTCGACGCCGATGAGCTCGAACGCTGGCCCGATTTCTTTACCGAAGACTGCTTCTACCGGATCACCTCGGCCGAGAACTACGAGGCCGGGATGCCGTTGGGGCTGATCCACGCGACCTCGCGCAACATGCTGAAGGATCGGGTCAGTGCATTGCGCGAAGCCAACATCTACGAGCCGCAGCGCTACCGCCACCTCGTCTCCTCGGTCAAGGTCGTTGAGGAAAAGGCGGCGACAATCGAACTGAGCGCGAATTTCCTGGTGGTGCGGACAATGCAGGAGGGCGACATGACCCTCTTTGCGGCCGGGCGCTATCTCGACCAGGTCAGGTACGAAGACAGCACCTGGAAATTTGCCCGCAAGACCGTCGTGCTCGACAGCCGCCAGATCGACACCTTGCTGGCGATCCCGATTTGACCGCCATCACGTCTGTTCAGTGAGAATCCGGTCCGACCCCCGCCTGGGGTCAGACGCAAACGCTATCAGCCCTTAATCGACGCCGAGACGTCCTCCGCGGGCCAACCTCCGCGAGCGGATTTACAGCCCTGCGCCCGGCGTGGCACTTTGGCTGTGTCTGCGGAATTAAGGGCCGGCGAAGATGGCGGGACGGCTGGCGGGCAAGAGGCCGTTGGTAACGGCGGCGGGACAGGGCATTGGCCGGGCGACGGCGCTGGCCTTCGCTGCCGAAGGGGCGAGCGTGCTCGCCACCGACATCGCCGAGGAGAAGCTCGTCCCGCTCACCGACGCGCTGATCGCGACCCGCCGGCTCGATGTGACCGACGACGGCGCGATCACGGCGCTGGCCGATGAGCTCGGGCCGCTCGACGTCTTGTTCAACTGTGCCGGCTTTGTCCATCACGGCACGATCCTCGACGCCGACCCGATCGAATGGGACGCGTCTTTCGCCCTCAATGTGCGGTCGATGTTTGTGATGATCCGCGCTTTTCTGGCGAAGACGCTGGAGCATGGCAAGAGCGCTTCGATCATCAACATGGCTTCGACCGTCTCGTCGGTCAAAGGTGCCCCCAACCGCTGCGTCTACGGTGCCACGAAAGCAGCGGTCATCGGGCTGACCAAGTCGGTCGCGATCGACTTCATCACCCAGGGGATCCGCTGCAACGCGATCTGCCCGGGCACGATCGAAACCCCTTCGCTCCAAGACCGCATCGCCGCCCAAGGGGTGCGGGTCGTCGGCGGCACCGAGGCGGCGCGGCGCGCCTTTGTCGACCGCCAGCCGCTCGGCCGGCTCGGCAATGCCGAGGAGGTAGCGGCGTTGGCGGTCTACCTCGCCTCGGACGAATCCTCGTTCACCACCGGTGCGATCCATGTGATCGACGGCGGCTTCACCCTCTGACGGACCACAGGAGACATCTCGATGAAGCTCTTGCGCTACGGCCCTCCCGGTCAGGAAAAACCCGGCCTCTTCGATCGAGACGGCAAGATCCGCGACCTCTCGGGTGCGGTCCGCGACATCGACGGCCAGACGCTGGCACCGGCGGCGCTCGACCGGCTGCGCCGGCTCGATCCGGCGACACTGCCGCTCGTCTCGGGATCGCCGCGGCTCGGCCCTTGCGTCGGCCGGGTGCCCAAAATCGTCGCCATCGGCCTCAATTATCGCCTCCACGCCCAGGAGGCGGGGGCCGCGATCCCCTCCGAGCCGATCTTTTTCATGAAGGCGACGTCCTCGATCTGCGGCCCGAACGACGATGTGATCATCCCCAAGGGCTCGCAGAAGACCGATTACGAGGTCGAGCTCGGCATCGTCATCGGCAGCCTCGCCCGTTACGTCTCGCTTGCCGACGCCCGCAAGCACGTCGCCGGCTATTGCGTCGTCAACGACGTCTCCGAGCGCGAATTTCAGATCGAGCGCGGCGGACAGTGGACCAAGGGCAAGAGCGCCGACACCTTTTGCCCGATCGGCCCGTGGCTGGTCACCGCCGAGGAGGTTCCCGATCCCGGCAAGCTCGCACTGTGGACCGAGGTCAATGGCGAGCGGCGTCAGAACAGCAACACCGGCGACCTGATCTTCGGCGTCGACGAGATCGTCAGCTATGTCAGCCAGTTCATGACCTTGTTGCCGGGGGATGTGATCCCGACCGGGACGCCATCAGGGGTCGGCATGGGGTTCAAGCCGCCCAAGTTCCTCAAGCCGGGAGACCGGATGCGGCTATCGGTCGAGGGCTTGGGCGAGCAAGACCAACGGCTCGTTGCGTTCTCCGGATAGGGGCTCTTCCGGGACGACAGATTCGGCGGGAATACGTGGCGCCGACGCCATGTCAGTGGTAGCGCAATGCAGCGTGTTTACGCTATGATTCGGCGTTCAACGCGCTCGCCGCGCTCTATTGCACGTTTAGAGGACCCATGTCCGAACGCCGCCAGAGCTTTTTTCGCGAGGACACCCTCCCAGGTCGCCGCGTCGACGCCAAAGTCAAATGGTTCAACGCCAGCAAGGGTTTTGGATTTGTCACGCCGGCCGACGGATCGCAAGATGCGTTTCTGCCGATGGCCGTCCTGCGCCGCGCCGGCTATGAGGATGTTCGCGAAGGGGCGTCGATCACCTGCGAGATCGGCGCCGGAGCAAAGGGTCCGCTGGTGACCAACGTGTTGAACGTCGACGACAGCACGGCGCTCTCATCGCCAAGCGGAGCAGGTGGAGCCGACCGCGGGCCCCGCCCCGCCGCGATGATCGAGGGTGCCGTCAAATGGTTCGAGCCTGAAAAAGGCTACGGGTTCATCTCTCCCGACGGCGGGGGCAAGGACGTATTCATCCACATCACCGCGTTGCGCCGCAGCGGCGTCAGCGCCCTCGACCCTGGTCAACGGGTCAGGGTCGAGGTGGTTGATGGCAAAAAGGGGTTGGAGGCCGAACGCATCACCCTGATCTAGATCGTCGTCGACGGACCGCGCGGGGCCTCGGCATGGCAGCCGCGCGCCGAAGATGATCTAGCGTATCAAGCGTTCCATTGTTAGCTTAACCAACGCGACCGGATCGAACAGCTCCGGGAA